>JACCDJ010677510.1_pt1 | contig 33386 bp, 15 predicted proteins | sample 7444481 | NCBI WGS metagenome assembly JACCDJ01 (sample SAMN15323435, study PRJNA562643) | freshwater metagenome | isolation source: river surface water | place: USA:Blue River Watershed | collected 2017-08-15 | reverse complement strand
TAATTCACATTCATTAAATATGGAGTACCATTGCCTTCAATATCATTTAAATATTGCTTGTAAAATAAAATCATTTGATTGGTATCATTGTTTAACCGTTCAGACAACCAATCATTTGAAATAGAAAATCGATTCAAGTCTTCAGTTTTGAGGGACTTACCAACGGAATTATCGAGCACATCTAATTCATTATTCGTTACCTGAGGAACATAATTCCAATTATCTAAGATTTGTTTTTTTGCTACCTCTTCGGCAAAATAATTCCTTTTGGTTTCAATATTATCATAGAACACATCAATTTTACCATTAGAATAAACAATCTTAGGCTGCATTAATACTAGATTTTTAACATTTCTATTTGTTCGTGAATATCTAATCGCATCCAATTTTTCGATTTCAGTATACGTTAATTTTGTAGCTTTTGAATTGTATTCTACAGTTTCTATTTTCACTGAATCAAAATATTTCTCTAATTCAGATTTTTGCTTATCGATCAAATGATAAAACGCCCCATAGTAATAAATATTATTTACAACGACCTCTCCACTTGAATTACGTGCAATTCTTGATCTTGGATTTTTCAATTTCCCATCAGAAATTGTTGCTGTAGTATCAACAGGTGCTTTCTTTTCTGTTTCAGGAGCAGCAGGTTTAAACGAAATAAAATCTTTCAATTTAAAATTCAATTTAGTTTGCATTAACATAAATGTTCTGTCACAAATAGATTTTACGAACGCATCACTTTTTTCTGATGTGTAAATATCCCAAATTAAACTTGAAGCCAGTGAACTAAAGTCACGAGAATCCATAAAATTGAATGCAGCTGTTATTGGGCGCCAATCGCCACGGTTATAATTCACACTTAAACCATAATCATCTAAGTTATGTTTATTCAATTTATGTTCAACAATTCCATATAAACTCATTGCAGCTACTTTATTCAAAAACTGGTTTTTACCATAGAGTAATTCAACCACTTTAGATAGGTAGTAACTTCGGCCAAAATCAGCTCTTTTAATGTAAGACAATAGCAATTCAAATCTTGAAATTTTCTGCATAATCTTGAATTCCTGCTCTCCTACCACAAATTTTTGTCGGCCCATAAAATCTTTTTTATCAACTAGAATCTTCAACTGATCAATACGTTTATCTAAACTTGGATGCGTGCTAGTTTCTTCATCATTCTCTTCTTTGTCAGTTTTATCATCAAATTCCTTCCCTTTTTTCAACAGCGTTTGTATATTTTCATAGATATGGTTTGGAAATTTGAAATTGTTTTTTTCAAATCCTTCAAGTGTCATAGTCGTTTCAAGAAAAGGAAATTCTGTAAATTTTAACATTTCAAAAACATAAATCCCTTCCGACAAATCATATTTCGAATTTTTCACCAATTCATAACCAAGCTCATCAGCTTCATATTCTTGTTCTTTACTAAATCTGTATAATCGCTTCAGTTTAGATTCTAAATCACCATAATTTCTTCTAGATTCAGCAATTGTTTTACGCACCTCTTTATATTGTTTGAGGGAATGTTTTTTAACAAAATGTTGAATTTCATGGGCTAAGATAACCGCCAATTGAGACTCATTTTCAATTCTTGCCAATAAACCTATGGTCACCACTACAATACCGTTATGGGTTGTGTAAGCGTTGGGAACATGCGACTTCAAAACAAATATTTGAAGTTGATCTCTCAACTGCTGGTTATCCTTAAGTAATTCATCTGCAACATTATTCACATATTCAGACATTGGATCTCCATATAAGATTTGACCACTGGTAAGCAATTGATCTTCGAAGAAACTAGATTCAACTGCGTGGTCCATCTCTGTTCTTTTATCAGATCGCTTTCCAGATTTTCCTTTGATATCTTTCATTGCCTCTTTTGCCTTTGAACTGGTGGTTTTAGTTAAAATTGCAGGAACAGGACCTTGACATTTTTGAGGTTGATATTGATTAAAATCAATTTGAGAATTTATCTGATTTTCTGTTTTTTGAGCAAAAACAGAAGAAAAGGACCCTCCAAAGACCCCAATCAATACAGCTAACTGTCTTATTTTCATGTGATTGATTTATTTTTTCTTGAATAAAATATGATTGGTAAGTTAATAAATTATCATAGAAAAAAAAAGAGCTAAATACTCCATATTTAGCTCTTTTTGAAGAATAATCATTATGAGTACAACATTGCCATTTTGACATATGTTGCTCTTATCATGTCAATTCATAGAACATGACATAAATTTTACACTTAGAAAATATCCTTCATTTTGTCAAAGAATGATTTTTCTTTTTCGTCGGGTTTAAAGTTCTTACTTTCCTGTAATTTTAATAGAATATCTTTTTCTTCAGAAGATAACTTTGAAGGCACAAATACATTCACAACAATGAGTTGATCTCCCGTTCCATAGCCATTTAAATCTGGAAAACCTTTACCCTTTAAACGAAGAATCTTTCCGGCTTGTGTACCAGCATCTACTTTTATTTTTGCTTTGCCATCTAACGTTGGTACTTCAACACTTGCACCCATCGCAGCCTCGGGAAAACTTAGCCACAAATGATAAATCACGTTATTATTGTCGCGTTGTAAATCTTCATGTGCAACTTCTTCAATCAACACAATTAAATCACCAGCTGAACCACCCGCAGGCCCCTGATTACCTTTGCCATTTACACTCAATTGCATTCCATCGGCAACTCCACCTGGAATTTTAATTGATGTTTCAAATTCTTGACTTATTAATCCTTGTTCATTGGCATCTTTAGGTTTGCTCTCAATCACTTTACCCAAACCTTGACAAATAGGACAAGCACTTTGAGTGGCCATTTGGCCTAAAAATGTATTGGTTACCTTTTTCACAACCCCAGAACCACCGCAATGCTTACAAGAGGCATAAGAAACCCCTTCAGCTTGAACCATTCTCTTATATTTCACCTTCTTTTCAACGCCAGAACGCATTTCAGAGAGTGTCAATTTTAATTTAATTCTAATATTTGAACCAACAGTTCTGCGAGAACCACCGCGTCCACCGCCACCACCGCCAAAGAAGGAACCGAATACACTGTCATCTCCAAAAACATCACCAAACTGACTGAAAATGTCATCCATACTGAATCCGCCGCCACCGCCGAATCCAGAATTACCACCTACCCCAGCATGACCAAATTGATCGTATTTGCGGCGCTTTTCCTCATTCCCTAAAACATCATAGGCTTCAGCTGCCTCTTTGAAACTTTCTTCTGCTTCTTTATTTCCTGGATTTTTATCAGGGTGAAATTTTATAGCTAATTTTCGGTAAGCTTTTTTTATTTCATCGGCAGTTGATGATCTAGAAACACCAAGTATGTCGTAATAATCTCTTTTGCTCATAAATCTAATTAATTACCAACCACAACTTTAGCGAAACGAATGACTTTATCGTGTAGCAAATAACCTTTTTCCACTTCATCAATAACTTTACCCACCAAATCTGGAGAAGGTGCCGCAAACTGAGTGATTGCTTCGTGTATTTCTGGATCAAAATCTTTCCCTTGGGCATCCATAGGTTTTAAACCATTTTTTTCTAAAATTGAATATAACTTTTTGTAGATCAAACTCATTCCCTCAACAGCCTCTTTCGACATATCTTTGGACGTTTCCATCGATTTCAACGCCCTTTCCATGTCGTCAATTACAGGTAAAACATTCAAAATAACATCTTTACTCGCCGTTTGCATCCATTCAAGTCTTTCTTTGGTGGTGCGTCGTCTGAAATTATCAAACTCGCTGTACAATCGGAGGTATTTTTCTTTTTCAGCTTGTAATAAATCTACTTCGTTTGATTCTATGGATTCAGAATTCTCAACCGATTCCTGATTTTCATTTACTTCCACGTTTTGTGGATCTAAATTTTCGTCTTTTGGTTCGCTCGATAAATTGTCTTTGGTTGTCATAATCACATACGCAATCACAAAGATTTTGCCACTTTATAATAAATGCCATTATGTCATATAAACAAAATGTCATTATTAATTGTTTATTTTGCATCATGTTCACAGGAATCATTGAATCATTTTCTACCGTAGTTGACATCCGTCAAGAGGGATCAAATGTCGTATTCCATTTAGAATCAAATATTTGCAACGAATTCAAAATAGACCAAAGTATCGCTCACAACGGTATTTGCTTAACGGTTACCGATATCATTGAAAACAAATATTCTGTAACGGCAATTAAAGAAACTTTGAGCCGGACCAATTTAGGAAATTTAAAAATAGGCGACAAAGTGAACATCGAACGCTGCCTCAAAGCAGGTGATCGTTTTGACGGACATTATGTTCAAGGACATGTTGATTGTGTAGGCCATATTGATGAAATTCATGATTTAGATGGATCTCATATGATATTCATTTCTCATCCTGCAGACGCTGGAATTACAGTAGGAAAAGGAAGCATCACCATCAATGGAATTAGTCTCACTGTAATTGATAGTTTTCCCGATGCCTTTAGTGTTGCAATCATTCCGTATACATGGGATCATACCAATCTTCGTGATCTTAGCGAAGGAGATTTAGTGAATATTGAATTTGATGTACTGGGGAAATATTTGCAAAAAATCAAACTCATGAGTAGTTGATTTTGAACTTTTGTTTATCTTTTACTTTAAAATTATTCTAAATAACCATCTTTAATTCACTTAAAACACCGAATTGTCTCTCGATTTGTTAAATTTGTAACCAATCAAATAAAAAGATAAAAATAAAATTTATGGGAGTTTTGTCGTTCTTGTTTTCTTCTAGCATTGGTAGAAAACTAGTTATGGCAGTGACCGGAGTTTCACTCATAGCCTTCTTGGTGGTCCACTGCGCAATTAATGCTTGTGTTTATTTCAACGATTCTGGTGAAACTTTTAACCTTGCAGCTGAATTCATGGCTCACAATTGGTTGATTAGAATCAGTGAAGTTGGTTTAATGTTAGGTTTAATCATTCACATTGCTCAAGGGTTGACTTTAACCTTCGACAATAACACCAAAAGAAAAGCTAAATATGGTGTAAATGCCGCTAAAGCTAACAGTACTTGGTATTCTAGAAGCATGGGCTTACTCGGAACTATTTTATTGCTATTCTTGGTGATGCACTTAAAAGACTTTTGGATTGTAAGTCGTTTCGATGCCCAAGGTGGTTTAACTGAAGAAAAAACATTGTACCATTTTATGGTTGAAGTTTTTCAAAATCCCGTTGCCGTTGGTTTATATGTATTTGGATGTATAAGTCTAGCTTACCATTTATTGCATGGTTTCCAAAGCGCATTCCAAACTTTTGGAATCAACCATCCTATGTATACTCCAATCATTAAATCTATTGGAACTGCATTCTCTATCTTAATTCCTTTAATTTTCGCATCTATTCCTGTTGTTTTACATTTAGGCTTAATTAAATAATTTTTATGAAATTAGATTCCAAAATTCCAGAAGGTCCTATAGCCGAAAAATGGACCAAATATAAAAGCACTGTTCCGTTGGTGAACCCTGCCAATAAAAGACATCTTGAAGTGATTGTTGTTGGTACTGGTTTAGCAGGTGCTAGCGCTGCCGCTACTTTAGCAGAAATGGGATACAAAGTTTCTGCTTTCTGCTTCCAAGATTCTCCGCGCAGAGCGCATTCAATTGCTGCCCAAGGGGGTATCAATGCTGCAAAAAATTATCAAAACGACGGTGACTCAGTTTTCCGTTTATTTTACGATACCATTAAAGGTGGAGATTACCGTGCTCGCGAAGGCAACGTTCATCGTTTGGCAGAAGTTTCAACCGCAATTATTGACCAATGTGTTGCTCAAGGTGTTCCTTTTGCACGTGAATATGGTGGAACTTTAAGCAACCGTTCATTTGGTGGTACTCAAGTTCAACGTACATTCTACGCCGCTGGTCAAACCGGGCAGCAGCTTTTATTAGGTGCTTATTCTGCACTTGAACGCCAAGTAGGACTTGGAAATGTAAAAATGTATTCTCGTCATGAAATGATTGAAGTTGTAACAATTGATGGCAAAGCTCGTGGTATCATTGCCCGCGATTTAGTAAACGGTCAGTTACAACGTTTCTTCGGTCATGCCGTTTTATTATGTACTGGTGGATATGGAAACGTATTCTATTTAAGTACAAATGCAATGGGTAGTAACGTTACTGCCGCTTGGAAAGCTCACAAGGCTGGTGCATACTTTGGGAACCCTTGCTTTACTCAAATTCACCCAACGTGTATCCCTGTTTCTGGCCATTACCAATCAAAGTTAACTTTGATGAGTGAGTCTTTGAGAAATGATGGACGTATTTGGGTCCCTAAAAAACAAAACGACGATAGGCACCCTAACGATATTCCTGAAGACGAACGCGATTATTATTTGGAAAGAAGATACCCTGCTTTTGGCAACTTGGTTCCACGTGATATTGCTTCTCGTGCTGCTAAAGAACGTTGCGATGCAGGATATGGTGTTGGTCCGAGCAAAATGGCTGTTTATTTGGACTTCAAATACAACATGATGCAAAAATATGGTCGTACTGAAGCAAGTAAATTAAATATCGAAAACCCTGACGATGCTACTTTATTAAGACTTGGTAAAGATGTAATCAAAGAAAAATACGGTAATTTGTTTGACATGTACAAACAAATCACCGACGAAGATCCATACGAAGTACCAATGAGAATTTACCCTGCGGTTCATTACACTATGGGGGGACTTTGGGTTGATTACAACTTAATGACTACAGTTCCAGGATTGTACGCTTTAGGTGAAGCAAACTTCTCTGACCACGGTGCAAACCGTTTGGGAGCATCTGCACTTATGCAAGGTTTAGCCGATGGTTACTTTGTAATTCCTTTGACTATCGGCGCTTATTTGAGCGGTGAAATTCATACGAAGTCAATTCCAACGACACATGAAGCTTTTGACGCAGCTGAAAAACGCGCCAACGATAGAATCCAAAACTTCTTGAATATCAACGGTAAACGTTCAGTTGAAAGTTACCATAGAGAATTAGGATTGATCATGTGGAACAAATGCGGAATGGCAAGAAATGAAAAAGGCTTAAATGAGGCAATCGCTGAAATTAGAGCTCTCCGCGAAGACTTTTACAAAAATGTACGTGTACCAGGTACTGATAAAGAATTCAACCCAGAATTAGATAAAGCAGGACGTGTTGCCGATTTCCTAGAATTAGGTGAATTGATGTGTATCGACGCATTAAACCGTAACGAAAGTTGTGGTGGTCACTTCCGTGAAGAATTCCAAACTGAAGAAGGTGAAGCAATGCGTGATGACGAAAATTTCAAATCTGTTTTCGCTTGGGAACATAAAGAAAATTGCAATTGGGATCTCCATAAAGAAGATCTTGTTTATGAAAATATTAAAATTCAACAACGTAGCTATAAATAATTAAGAAACCATGAAACATTCTATGAAAGTAAACCTACAAGTTTGGCGTCAAAAAAATGCTCAAGCTCAAGGTAATTTTGAAACTTATAGCGTTGAAACCAATCCTGACATGAGTTTCTTGGAAATGTTCGACGTATTAAACGAACAATTGATCCAAGATGGTAAAGAGCCTGTTGCTTTTGACCACGATTGTAGAGAAGGCATTTGCGGTATGTGCAGCATGGTCATCAATGGCCGTCCTCACGGACCTAAACAGCAAATCACCACTTGCCAATTACACATGAGAAGCTTTAATGATGGCGATACCATTGTCGTTGAACCATGGAGAGCAAATGCATTTCCAGTGATTAAAGATTTAAGTGTAAATCGTTCATCATTCGACAGAATCATTGCATCAGGTGGATTTGTATCGGTAAACACCGGAAATGCTGTTGATGCAAACAACATTCTTATTCCTAAAAATGTTGCCGATGAAGCATTCGAAGCTGCAACGTGTATTGGTTGCGGAGCTTGCGTAAGCGCTTGTAAAAATGCATCTGCAATGTTATTCGTTGGTGCTAAAGTAACCCAATTGAGTTTGTTGCCACAAGGTCAATCTGAACGACAAGAACGTGTGGTTGCAATGGTTAACCAAATGGATGCTGAGGGATTTGGTGCTTGTACCAACACTGGTGCTTGTGCTGCTGAATGTCCAAAAGGAATTCCGTTATCTGTTATTGCCACGCTCAATAGAGAATATACTAGAGCTAAATTAAACGGGAAATAACTTTTCCAATAATCATAAATAAAAAAACCTTGAAGTTTACTTCAAGGTTTTTTTATTTAAACGAAACTCAAAATTCAAAACATTAATTAATGCAATGGCCAAATGATGCCAACATCCATTGAAGCTTGTGGACACCATGCAACTTGAACACCCGTTGCCGATGGCAAAATTGGCAAATTTACTTTGGGTTGCAAAACCAAATGCATCGTCTCAGTTAAGGTGTAATCAAATCGTGTACCAGCGGTTAAAAAAACATTTACCGATGGTGGCGTTACTTTTTTCACATCATAATTACCATATTTATTCGTGTAAATTCCATTATCGTTATAATCTACTGTGTAGTCGTACTTTTCCAAATTATTCCCCTCCGCTAAGGTGAATCCTTGGGTTCTAACCACCATATTGTGTTTAATCAATAACGAAGGTGCAGCGCCTACAAAATACCACCATTTGGTATTTTTGAGCACCATCGATGCCCCATCTATTCTTCCTAAATAATGTAAATCAAGTGTTAAATAAGTATAATTAAAATCATAATTTAGAATTTGAGTTGGCCCTTCAGATAAATTCGCATATACTGAAAGCTCAGGATGAGGTAAATAATTGAACATATTCCCTTCCTTTTGACGCGTAAATCCAGTTGTTATATAAGACAAACCAACTGAAAATGCCTTTCTGTCTGTTTTTCTAAACGTGAAGGCAATTCCAAAATTCACAAACGAATTTGACACATCGCTTTTCTTGAAGGAATCAGCCAATTGATCTGATTTAAAACCTCCTTTTTCATCAGCTGTAATTGTTCCTAAAAAATTCGTTGAAACAGACGGTGAAACCAAAAGATCTAACGTTCTATCCCATTTAAAATCCTGACCAAATGCAAAAACAGGCATCACAAAAGCCATTAAAAAATATTTTCTCATAATCCTTTAAAATTTCAATTTATTTAATCTACTGTAAAAACGATAAACACCAAAAATTGATGCAGCAAATAACCCAACTGTAAAGCCTATCCAAACACCATAGACTTGTCCACTTTCCCAAATTGAATTTGGCACGTGAACTCGAACAAAATGTCCCTCATGGTAAGAGATCCTATAATCACCAAAATAAAATGACAATGGCAATGAAATCACCCAATAAGATACTATAGAAATGATACTCGCCCAAACTACATCCTTAATTCCTCTTAACAATCCCATAGCCCCTGCCTGAATACCATCAGAAAGTTGAAATAATGCAGCAAGAGATAATAATGGAAGAATATAGGGCATCACATCTGCGTCAACTCTATATAGCTCAGCAATTTGTTTATTGAATAGCATAAATATAATTGCGTTAAATATTTCAAAAATAGTGAGTAACAAAAACGTAGCATGCGCTACTTTTTTTAATTTAATGATATTTTGTTCGCCAAAACTATTTCCAGCTAAAATAGACCCGGCCATTGCAACACCACTTGCAATCATGTAGGTAACGGATGCAATATTCAAGGCCACAGCATGAGCTGCTAATTGTGCAGATCCATACCAACCTACCATCACACCGGATAATGCAAAACATGCCCATTCTGCAAAAGTTTGTAGCGCTAAAGGAATACCCATTTTCCAAATTGGCTTCATTTCAGGCAGTACAGTTTTCCAATTTGGCATTTTCTCAGGTAGATATTGCTTCATTAATTTCGAATAACGGACATACCATAACCCCACAACTGCCATTACAATCCGAGAAATTAACGTTGCATAAGCAGACCCTTCCACTCCAAGAGCAGGTGCTCCCCAATTGCCATAGATGAGTATCCAATTTAAAAAAACGTTTAACAATAAGGCCGCTATTGTCAATATCATGAATACCTTCGTATGACCTAAGCCATCGGTAAATTGCCTTGAACTCATATTGATTAAGATCGGGAGAATTGACCAACTCACAATATTGAGAAACTTTGGCGCCAAAACATTTATATTCCCTGTTTGCCCAAGCCAGTGGAAATTATGAATTAAAATTTGAAGAATTATAAATTGAAAAGCAAATAAAATAACACTGACAATGAGACTTGCTCTGTAAATCGCAAACCCTTCAGAAGCTTTATTTTCGCCAACTTTAATGCTTACAAGGGTACTAACAGCAAACAAAACACCGAAAGTTAATCCGCTCAACATAAAAAATAAATTATTTGCTTGATTTACACTTGCAAGAGCATCGGTTCCAAGTTTACCAACCATAATTGTGTCGGCAACACCCATAAGCACAACCCCTAACTGACCTAAAATCATTGGATATGCCAAAAAAGCAATCTCCTTTAATTCAAATTTATAACCTCTTACAGAAAAAAACGACATGTAGATTGCAAAAGTACTTCTAAAACTTTAATATTAAATAGCCAACTATTTGGTAAATTTGCAGCATGCTTGAAGTATTATGGGAAGACAATCACCTTTTGGTTGTCAACGAACCTGCAGGATTGCCTGTCCAAGGCGACGAAACTGGCGATCTACATTTATTAGAAATTGCTGAAAAATATATTCGCGAGAAATACAACAAGCCAGGTGCTGCCTTTGTAGGATTGATTCACAGAATAGACAGACCTGTAAGTGGAACCATGATGTTAGCCAAAACTTCAAAAGCGTTAACTCGCATGAATGAAGTATTTAGACTTAAGCAAAACAGAAAAATTTATCATTGCATTACCCAATATGCGCTACCTGAATCTGAGGGAACATTAGAGAATTACTTGGGTAAAGATAGCAACACACACAGAGCTTTAACATATAATACTCCTCGCCCTGGAACAAAACATGCCGTCTTGCATTATAAATTATTAAACAATCGAGGAGATAAATTTTTATATGAAATTCACCTTGAAACAGGTCGTTTTCACCAAATTAGAGCTCAACTTGCAAAAGTAGGCTCACCAATAATGGGCGATTTAAAGTATGGTGCCAGAGAACCACTTCCAGATAGAAGTATCGCACTACATGCATTTCAACTCATTACACCCCATGCCATCAAAACCAACCCCTCATTAAATGTAATTGCACCCTACCCTAATAAACAATGGTGGCAGTTATTTGCGGATGTAGTTAAAAAGCACGATCCAAAGAAGCAGGATCCCAAAAAACGTCGCTAAAACCTTGAATTTGGTTGTTTTTAACAACAATCCCTTCTGATTCTAATAATTTTTGCATTTCATTTTCATCTGTAAAGTGTGCTTTCCCAGTGAGTAGTCCATTTCTATTGACTACCCGATGAGCCGGAATATATGGAATTACACCATGACTAATATTCATTGCCCATCCAACCAAACGACTTCCGGTTTTAGACCCCAAATAGGCTGCAATTGCTCCGTATGAGGTCACTCTTCCGTGGGGAATTAATCGCACTACATCGAAAATGCTTTCATAAAATTCACTCTTTTTATTCTTCATGCAACATTTTGGTACAAATTTTGTCTAAATTTACGGAGATTTTAGAAAAAGATGAAGCACAAATTTAATTTATTACTTTTAGTACTTTTTGCTGCGGTTCAATTAAATGCGCAAATTATACCATATAAACGCAATACCCCAGCAATCAAAACAAATGTGGTAGGTGTTTATCCCAACATCCATAAAAAAGAAAGTTGGAATGGTAGAGAGCCTGGATCTTACAGTTTAAAATTCAAATGCAAAGCTTTTAAGCCAGGTCAAATCGTTTGGTTAGCAGATCATCACATTGGTGGAAAATATTACCGCGACACTGCAGAAGTTCAAAAAAATGGTCTAATTGAATTTAACGGAAGCTACAATACAAAAGTTCCAAGCAAACAGAAATTACAACGCGGTATGTATCTTTTTGTACTGCCAGAAAGAAAAGATTACTTCGAAATACTGGTTGATGATGATCAAGATTTTACCATCACTTTCGATACTTCATTTTATCAAAGAGATTATTATAAAACCATGAAAGTGGATGGATCTATTGAGAATTCAGACTTCGTGAATTATCAAAATGAAAAAATGACCGTTATTGACAAGTTGGTTGCAATGGACGAAGAATTAAAAAGAGACTCAAGTGTTGAAAACAAAAAACGCTTAGAACCTAAGAAAATTGCTTTTTTGAAGGAAAAAGAACTTCAAGATTCTGTTTTTATTGCCAAACATCCAAATAATTTACTTTCTCGTTTTCTTTATGCATTGGTTGGAGTTGAAATTCCTTCCCAATTACCAACAAAAGCTGATGGAACAAAAGATAGTGCTTACCCTTTCAATTATTTTAAACAACATTACTGGGATCATGTAGATTTTAATGAAGATGGTTTGGTTAGAATGCCCCTCAATGTACTTAAAACAAAACTAGATTTCTACTTTGACAAAGTCATTGTTCCAGACGCTGATACTTGCATCATTGCTTCAGAAAAACTTTTAGAAAAATGCAAAAACTCAATTGAAAACGAAAAATATATCATTTGGTATTTAACTAATCGTTTTGAATCCAGTAATATCATGGGTCTCGACAGAGTATTCGTTCATTTAGCCTTGTCAAACTATTGTTCTGGTAAAGCATGGTGGGTTGATAGTGTAACCGTGGCACAAATGTGTCAAAATGCTTTTCGTAGATCACATAGTTTAATTGGTGCAACAGCTCCTGAACTTGAATTGAAAAATCTAGATAGTGCATGGATTAAAACCAATTCAATTAAAGCGCCTTATACAATTACAATTTTTTGGGATCCAACATGCGGACACTGTAAAGAAATCATGCCTAAACTTGCTAAAATTTATGAAAAAAACAAAGCCAAGGGATGGAAAGTTGTAGCATTAGCATCTGGCGATAAAAAGAAAGAATGGTACGATTATGTGAAAGACCATCCTGAAACAAAACAATTCATTCACTTAATTCGTGGTGAAGTACAAAGCCAAAAATATGCAGATGCACTCTATAGTTATTATGTAATTGCAAGCCCAACCATTTACATTATGGATGCAGATAAAAAAATCATTGCAAACAGAATTGATGTAGATAAAATTGAAGAATTCATCAACCATACTGATGAATTTATAAAATCAAAAAAGTAAAATATATATCATAAAATAAAAAACCTTGGCTCTCACCAAGGTTTTTTTATTTCATTCACTTTTCAATTGAAGACATTTTTCAAATCCTTAAACAGGTCTTTTGTAAAGACCATAACGCCATAAGTGTAATATGGCGCAGAATAATATGTTCCCGGCGTAAGAGAAACCCTGACTCCAATACCAGCCGTTAATCCAAAATACTTCAATACTCGAATATTGCCCGAAACCCCAGTTTCAACAGGCAAAACCATCTTTGAACTAAATTCTTCTTTGCCTTTTTTTTCGTTATATTCTTTCAAATCAACCACACCAAATCCCGCTTGAATTGTTTGATAAATTCGAAAACGGTGTGTTTTGTACCAATGATATTCACCTATTCCACTAAAAATCAAGTAATCATAAGAATTTACTTTCCCTGGTTGAATTACCTTTTCTGCTGTCGCAGAATAAATTGCTCCTAATAAAGCAAATTTTCCATAATCTACCCCACCTCGAAATCCTAAAATCCTTACAGGCACACCAGTTACAACCGAATTTCTTTTATCTCCTCCAATCAGAATTGTTGGCTTGTTTTTTAAAGACAACCGGATACTATCTCTTGGAGACCATTCTTGACCAAATGCAAAATTACTTTGAATAAAGACGAGTAAAATGACTAAAAATCGATACATTTTGATACAAAAGTACTTCAAATAGTAATTGATTAAAACAATCTTAGTAATTTCGAAGCATGAAAAATTTCATTTTCGTAATTTTATGTATCTTTTTCGCGAATTACACTTTTGCGCAAGGAAACACAAAACCCAATACTCCACAAACAACAAATTCAAGCAATACAGGAAATAATAACACCAATTCCAATCCACCTGCCACTACTGCAACAATTGCAGCACCTTACCTCAAGCAAAAGAAGGAAGAAATTACTGTAGAAGGCATTCTGCAATTTCAGTTCATGAATAGTCCGTTAGGAATTAAATTTGATGAATTAAAAGTGCGCTATTTTGTAACAGAAAAACGCGCTTATAGGGCAAGAGGTTTGGTGAGTATGTATAATAACAATGAAACAATTAACGGTTTAAATGGCAAAAAAGCCAATGTGATAGAAGGAAAACAATATTTAAATTTAGGAATAGGGTTAGAAGAACATTTAAAAAGTAAAAATCACATTTCACCATATTGGGGTGGTGAGGTTCTCTTTAGTTTGGCCGCTGTAAAATTGGACGGAACAAATACAGATGATGCTCAAACTTTCAAAGAGGGATATAAAATCCACTCAGAAAACACCGAATATGGATTTTACGTTGGAGGAATTGCCGGTTTAGATTATTATTTAAATTCAAGTTTTTACATTGGAACCGAAATTAGATACGGATATCAAAGTATTAATTTAGGAAACATTTCAAATACAGTCTATTCTCCAAGTGGATTTGTAAGCACTTCCGGAGAAAGCTTAGGCACGAATACAAAACTAGACATGAATTATTCACAGGGAATAAGAATTGGATTTAAATTCTAATTTCATCACCAAAGTCAATACTTTTGTAGGGTTATGAATATTAAAAATTTCTTCACCCTGATTGCACTTTCACTATGTGCTAATTTTACATTTGCTCAAAAAGCAATTCAAAATGACTTAACATTTGAGGCAACATTAAATTTACAAGTTGGAGGGGCTCCAATTAATTTTCAAATTTCTGAAATTAAAATGCGTTATTTTCTTAAAAATAATTTTGCCCTGAGAACAAGATTTTCTTTCGATTTCTCAAATAACACTAACTATGTTTACAACGCATTAAATCCTAATATTTTGCCCTTCTCCCTAAAATCGAAACAATCAAATTTTAATTTAGGGTTGGGAATTGAAAAACACTTTAATGGCACGGAGAAACTTTCTCCTTATTTTGGCGGAGAAATTGGATTTGGAATCGACGCAAACTCTCTCAACGGTGTGAATACATATGATGGTCAATCATATTCAGAAGGAAGTACATTTACCGCACAAACGATCAATTCAAATTCCTTTTACGCGGGACTTATTTTTGGCGCTGACTACTACATTGTGCCTAGTGTTTATATTGGAGCTGAAATTGGATATGGATTTGCAATTCAAAACTATGGTACTCGACAAATTTGGAATAGCAACAGTTCCCAAGTAATTGAGAATTCATTAGGATCAGGCATGGGCTTCGGACTACAAGCCAATCCCGGAGTCAGAGTTGGTATAAAATTTTGATTTGTTTAAACAATCAATAAAAAGATTAAATATATTGGTACTTTCATTGTCTAATGGATTTTTATTGGTTAAATTTGTATATCATCAAACTTAAAAAATAAATAATGGCAACTATTCGCTTTGAAGGCAGAAATGCACAGTTTTTTAGCACTCTCAGATCTCGCATTGATCAGTATTTTATTGACAATAACATAAAGCCAACAGGTAACTGGAAGTTGTACATGAAAACTGCAATTTTAGGATTCACAATGGTTGCGAGTTATTTATTCTTAGTTGCTTTTACTCCTGAACAAACTTGGCTACAAGTTATTTTGTGCGCAATTTTAGGAATTTCTTTCGCTGCAATTGGCTTTAATGTAATGCACGATGGTGCTCATGGCAGTTATTCAACAAAAACTTGGGTTAATAAAATTATGGCCAATAGTTTGAATCTACTCGGTGGAAATGCATTTTATTGGGTTGAAAAGCACAATATTGCTCATCACAGTTTCACAAATATTGATGGTGCAGATGAGGACATTGATATTTATCCATACATGAGATTAAACAATAACCAAAAGAAACTTTGGTTCCACAAATTCCAACATATCTATGGCTTAATACTTTACTCTGTTGCTTATATCACTTGGATTTCTTTGCAAGATTTCACAAAGTATTTCACAGGTAAAATTGCAGAAAGAGAAATGAAAGGTAAAATGACTTCTTTCGAACATTTCGAATTCTGGGCAAGTAAAATCGTATACATTGGCATTTTCATTGTAATCCCTTCTTTTGTTTTTGGATTTGGAACTGCTATTCTTGGCTATTTGATCATGGCTTTAACTACAGGCATTTGTATTACCATTGTATTCCAACTTGCACATGTTGTTGAAGGACTTAATTTCATTCCACACAATGAAAACGTAGTGGTAGTAGAAGATGATTGGGCAACGCACCAAATTCACACAACTTCGAACTTTGCAACTAAAAATAAAATTTGGACTTGGCTATTAGGAGGATTAAATTTCCAAGTAGAACATCACTTATTCCCTAAAATCAGTCATGTTCACTACCCTAAAATCAATGAAATTGTGAAAAAAACATGTGAAGATTTCAATGTTAAATATCAAGAATTTCCAACTATGTTCAAAGCTATAAAATCGCATTTAACCTATTTAAAACAAATTGGAGCAATGCAACCTGTTTCTTGAGCATATAACTGTCAAACCAGATAATAAAAAAGAAGGCTATTTCAAATTTGAAATAGCCTTCTTTTTTATTATCTGGTTTGACAGTTATATGCTCAAGAAACAGGTTGCATTGCTCCAATTTGTTTTAAATAGGTTAAATGCGATTTTATAGCTTTGAACATAGTTGGAAATTCTTGATATTTAACATTGAAATCTTCACATGTTTTTTTCACAATTTCATTGATTTTAGGGTAGTGAACATGACTGATTTTAGGGAATAAGTGATGTTCTACTTGGAAATTTAATCCTCCTAATAGCCAAGTCCAAATTTTATTTTTAGTTGCAAAGTTCGAAGTTGTGTGAATTTGGTGCGTTGCCCAATCATCTTCTACTACCACTACGTTTTCATTGTGTGGAATGAAATTAAGTCCTTCAACAACATGTGCAAGTTGGAATACAATGGTAATACAAATGCCTGTAGTTAAAGCCATGATCAAATAGCCAAGAATAGCAGTTCCAAATCCAAAAACAAAAGAAGGGATTACAATGAAAATGCCAATGTATACGATTTTACTTGCCCAGAATTCGAAATGTTCGAAAGAAGTCATTTTACCTTTCATTTCTCTTTCTGCAATTTTACCTGTGAAATACTTTGTGAAATCTTGCAAAGAAATCCAAGTGATATAAGCAACAGAGTAAAGTATTAAGCCATAGATATGTTGGAATTTGTGGAACCAAAGTTTCTTTTGGTTATTGTTTAATCTCATGTATGGATAAATATCAATGTCCTCATCTGCACCATCAATATTTGTGAAACTGTGATGAGCAATATTGTGCTTTTCAACCCAATAAAATGCATTTCCACCGAGTAGATTCAAACTATTGGCCATAATTTTATTAACCCAAGTTTTTGTTGAATAACTGCCATGAGCACCATCGTGCATTACATTAAAGCCAATTGCAGCGAAAGAAATTCCTAAAATTGCGCACAAAATAACTTGTAGCCAAGTTTGTTCAGGAGTAAAAGCAACTAAGAATAAATAACTCGCAACCATTGTGAATCCTAAAATTGCAGTTTTCATGTACAACTTCCAGTTACCTGTTGGCTTTATGTTATTGTCAATAAAATACTGATCAATGCGAGATCTGAGAGTGCTAAAAAACTGTGCATTTCTGCCTTCAAAGCGAATAGTTGCCATTATTTATTTTTTAAGTTTGATGATATACAAATTTAACCAATAAAAATCCATTAGACAATGAAAGTACCAATATATTTAATCTTTTTATTGATTGTTTAAACAAATCAAAATTTTATACCAACTCTGACTCCGGGATTGGCTTGTAGTCCGAAGCCCATGCCTGATCCTAATGAATTCTCAATTACTTGGGAACTGTTGCTATTCCAAATTTGTCGAGTACCATAGTTTTGAATTGCAAATCCATATCCAATTTCAGCTCCAATATAAACACTAGGCACAATGTAGTAGTCAGCGCCAAAAATAAGTCCCGCGTAAAAGGAATTTGAATTGATCGTTTGTGCGGTAAATGTACTTCCTTCTGAATATGATTGACCATCATATGTATTCACACCGTTGAGAGAGTTTGCGTCGATTCCAAATCCAATTTCTCCGCCAAAATAAGGAGAAAGTTTCTCCGTGCCATTAAAGTGTTTTTCAATTCCCAACCCTAAATTAAAATTTGATTGTTTCGATTTTAGGGAGAAGGGCAAAATATTAGGATTTAATGCGTTGTAAACATAGTTAGTGTTATTTGAGAAATCGAAAGAAAATCTTGTTCTCAGGGCAAAATTATTTTTAAGAAAATAACGCATTTTAATTTCAGAAATTTGAAAATTAATTGGAGCCCCTCCAACTTGTAAATTTAATGTTGCCTCAAATGTTAAGTCATTTTGAATTGCTTTTTGAGCAAATGTAAAATTAGCACATAGTGAAAGTGCAATCAGGGTGAAGAAATTTTTAATATTCATAACCCTACAAAAGTATTGACTTTGGTGATGAAATTAGAATTTAAATCCAATTCTTATTCCCTGTGAATAATTCATGTCTAGTTTTGTATTCGTGCCTAAGCTTTCTCCGGAAGTGCTTACAAATCCACTTGGAGAATAGACTGTATTTGAAATGTTTCCTAAATTAATACTTTGATATCCGTATCTAATTTCGGTTCCAATGTAAAAACTTGAATTTAAATAATAATCTAAACCGGCAATTCCTCCAACGTAAAATCCATATTCGGTGTTTTCTGAGTGGATTTTATATCCCTCTTTGAAAGTTTGAGCATCATCTGTATTTGTTCCGTCCAATTTTACAGCGGCCAAACTAAAGAGAACCTCACCACCCCAATATGGTGAAATGTGATTTTTACTTTTTAAATGTTCTTCTAACCCTATTCCTAAATTTAAATATTGTTTTCCTTCTATCACATTGGCTTTTTTGCCATTTAAACCGTTAATTGTTTCATTGTTATTATACATACTCACCAAACCTCTTGCCCTATAAGCGCGTTTTTCTGTTACAAAATAGCGCACTTTTAATTCATCAAATTTAATTCCTAACGGACTATTCATGAACTGAAATTGCAGAATGCCTTCTACAGTAATTTCTTCCTTCTTTTGCTTGAGGTAAGGTGCTGCAATTGTTGCAGTAGTGGCAGGTGGATTGGAATTGGTGTTATTATTTCCTGTATTGCTTGAATTTGTTGTTTGTGGAGTATTGGGTTTTGTGTTTCCTTGCGCAAAAGTGTAATTCGCGAAAAAGATACATAAAATTACGAAAATGAAATTTTTCATGCTTCGAAATTACTAAGATTGTTTTAATCAATTACTATTTGAAGTACTTTTGTATCAAAATGTATCGATTTTTAGTCATTTTACTCGTCTTTATTCAAAGTAATTTTGCATTTGGTCAAGAATGGTCTCCAAGAGATAGTATCCGGTTGTCTTTAAAAAACAAGCCAACAATTCTGATTGGAGGAGATAAAAGAAATTCGGTTGTAACTGGTGTGCCTGTAAGGATTTTAGGATTTCGAGGTGGGGTAGATTATGGAAAATTTGCTTTATTAGGAGCAATTTATTCTGCGACAGCAGAAAAGGTAATTCAACCAGGGAAAGTAAATTCTTATGATTACTTGATTTTTAGTGGAATAGGTGAATATCATTGGTACAAAACACACCGTTTTCGAATTTATCAAACAATTCAAGCGGGATTTGGTGTGGTTGATTTGAAAGAATATAACGAAAAAAAAGGCAAAGAAGAATTTAGTTCAAAGATGGTTTTGCCTGTTGAAACTGGGGTTTCGGGCAATATTCGAGTATTGAAGTATTTTGGATTAACGGCTGGTATTGGAGTCAGGGTTTCTCTTACGCCGGGAACATATTATTCTGCGCCATATTACACTTATGGCGTTATGGTCTTTACAAAAGACCTGTTTAAGGATTTGAAAAATGTCTTCAATTGAAAAGTGAATGAAATAAAAAAACCTTGGTGAGAGCCAAGGTTTTTTATTTTATGATATATATTTTACTTTTTTGATTTTATAAATTCATCAGTATGGTTGATGAATTCTTCAATTTTATCTACATCAATTCTGTTTGCAATGATTTTTTTATCTGCATCCATAATGTAAATGGTTGGGCTTGCAATTACATAATAACTATAGAGTGCATCTGCATATTTTTGGCTTTGTACTTCACCACGAATTAAGTGAATGAATTGTTTTGTTTCAGGATGGTCTTTCACATAATCGTACCATTCTTTCTTTTTATCGCCAGATGCTAATGCTACAACTTTCCATCCCTTGGCTTTGTTTTTTTCATAAATTTTAGCAAGTTTAGGCATGATTTCTTTACAGTGTCCGCATGTTGGATCCCAAAAAATTGTAATTGTATAAGGCGCTTTAATTGAATTGGTTTTAATCCATGCACTATCTAGATTTTTCAATTCAAGTTCAGGAGCTGTTGCACCAATTAAACTATGTGATCTACGAAAAGCATTTTGACACATTTGTGCCACGGTTACACTATCAACCCACCATGCTTTACCAGAACAATAGTTTGACAAGGCTAAATGAACGAATACTCTGTCGAGACCCATGATATTACTGGATTCAAAACGATTAGTTAAATACCAAATGATATATTTTTCGTTTTCAATTGAGTTTTTGCATTTTTCTAAAAGTTTTTCTGAAGCAATGATGCAAGTATCAGCGTCTGGAACAATGACTTTGTCAAAGTAGAAATCTAGTTTTGTTTTAAGTACATTGAGGGGCATTCTAACCAAACCATCTTCATTAAAATCTACATGATCCCAGTAATGTTGTTTAAAATAATTGAAAGGGTAAGCACTATCTTTTGTTCCATCAGCTTTTGTTGGTAATTGGGAAGGAATTTCAACTCCAACCAATGCATAAAGAAAACGAGAAAGTAAATTATTTGGATGTTTGGCAATAAAAACAGAATCTTGAAGTTCTTTTTCCTTCAAAAAAGCAATTTTCTTAGGTTCTAAGCGTTTTTTGTTTTCAACACTTGAGTCTCTTTTTAATTCTTCGTCCATTGCAACCAACTTGTCAATAACGGTCATTTTTTCATTTTGATAATTCACGAAGTCTGAATTCTCAATAGATCCATCCACTTTCATGGTTTTATAATAATCTCTTTGATAAAATGAAGTATCGAAAGTGATGGTAAAATCTTGATCATCATCAACCAGTATTTCGAAGTAATCTTTTCTTTCTGGCAGTACAAAAAGATACATACCGCGTTGTAATTTCTGTTTGCTTGGAACTTTTGTATTGTAGCTTCCGTTAAATTCAATTAGACCATTTTTTTGAACTTCTGCAGTGTCGCGGTAATATTTTCCACCAATGTGATGATCTGCTAACCAAACGATTTGACCTGGCTTAAAAGCTTTGCATTTGAATTTTAAACTGTAAGATCCAGGCTCTCTACCATTCCAACTTTCTTTTTTATGGATGTTGGGATAAACACCTACCACATTTGTTTTGATTGCTGGGGTATTGCGTTTATATGGTATAATTTGCGCATTTAATTGAACCGCAGCAAAAAGTACTAAAAGTAATAAATTAAATTTGTGCTTCATCTTTTTCTAAAATCTCCGTAAATTTAGACAAAATTTGTACCAAAATGTTGCATGAAGAATAAAAAGAGTGAATTTTATGAAAGCATTTTCGATGTAGTGCGATTAATTCCCCACGGAAGAGTGACCTCATACGGAGCAATTGCAGCCTATTTGGGGTCTAAAACCGGAAGTCGTTTGGTTGGATGGGCAATGAATATTAGTCATGGTGTAATTCCATATATTCCGGCTCATCGGGTAGTCAATAGAAATGGACTACTCACTGGGAAAGCACACTTTACAGATGAAAATGAAATGCAAAAATTATTAGAATCAGAAGGGATTGTTGTTAAAAACAACCAAATTCAAGGTTTTAGCGACGTTTTTTGGGATCCTGCTTCTTTGGATCGTGCTTTTTAACTACATCCGCAAATAACTGCCACCATTGTTTATTAGGGTAGGGTGCAATTACATTTAATGAGGGGTTGGTTTTGATGGCATGGGGTGTAATGAGTTGAAATGCATGTAGTGCGATACTTCTATCTGGAAGTGGTTCTCTGGCACCATACTTTAAATCGCCCATTATTGGTGAGCCTACTTTTGCAAGTTGAGCTCTAATTTGGTGAAAACGACCTGTTTCAAGGTGAATTTCATATAAAAATTTATCTCCTCGATTGTTTAATAATTTATAATGCAAGACGGCATGTTTTGTTCCAGGGCGAGGAGTATTATATGTTAAAGCTCTGTGTGTGTTGCTATCTTTACCCAAGTAATTCTCTAATGTTCCCTCAGATTCAGGTAGCGCATATTGGGTAATGCAATGATAAATTTTTCTGTTTTGCTTAAGTCTAAATACTTCATTCATGCGAGTTAACGCTTTTGAAGTTTTGGCTAACATCATGGTTCCACTTACAGGTCTGTCTATTCTGTGAATCAATCCTACAAAGGCAGCACCTGGCTTGTTGTATTTCTCGCGAATATATTTTTCAGCAATTTCTAATAAATGTAGATCGCCAGTTTCGTCGCCTTGGACAGGCAATCCTGCAGGTTCGTTGACAACCAAAAGGTGATTGTCTTCCCATAATACTTCAAGCATGCTGCAAATTTACCAAATAGTTGGCTATTTAATATTAAAGTTTTAGAAGTACTTTTGCAATCTACATGTCGTTTTTTTCTGTAAGAGGTTATAAATTTGAATTAAAGGAGATTGCTTTTTTGGCATATCCAATGATTTTAGGTCAGTTAGGGGTTGTGCTTATGGGTGTTGCCGACACAATTATGGTTGGTAAACTTGGAACCGATGCTCTTGCAAGTGTAAATCAAGCAAATAATTTATTTTTTATGTTGAGCGGATTAACTTTCGGTGTTTTGTTTGCTGTTAGTACCCTTGTAAGCATTAAAGTTGGCGAAAATAAAGCTTCTGAAGGGTTTGCGATTTACAGAGCAAGTCTCATTGTCAGTGTTATTTTATTTGCTTTTCAATTTATAATTCTTCAAATTTTAATTCATAATTTCCACTGGCTTGGGCAAACAGGGAATATAAATGTTTTGGCGCCAAAGTTTCTCAATATTGTGAGTTGGTCAATTCTCCCGATCTTAATCAATATGAGTTCAAGGCAATTTACCGATGGCTTAGGTCATACGAAGGTATTCATGATATTGACAATAGCGGCCTTATTGTTAAACGTTTTTTTAAATTGGATACTCATCTATGGCAATTGGGGAGCACCTGCTCTTGGAGTGGAAGGGTCTGCTTATGCAACGTTAATTTCTCGGATTGTAATGGCAGTTGTGGGGTTATGGTATGTCCGTTATTCGAAATTAATGAAGCAATATCTACCTGAGAAAATGCCAAATTGGAAAACTGTACTGCCTGAAATGAAGCCAATTTGGAAAATGGGTATTCCTTTAGCGCTACAAACTTTTGCAGAATGGGCATGTTTTGCATTATCCGGTGTGATGGTAGGTTGGTATGGATCTGCACAATTAGCAGCTCATGCTGTGGCCTTGAATATTGCATCCGTTACCTACATGATTGCAAGTGGTGTTGCAATGGCCGGGTCTATTTTAGCTGGAAATAGTTTTGGCGAACAAAATATCATTAAATTAAAAAAAGTAGCGCATGCTACGTTTTTGTTACTCACTATTTTTGAAATATTTAACGCAATTATATTTATGCTATTCAATAAACAAATTGCTGAGCTATATAGAGTTGACGCAGATGTGATGCCCTATATTCTTCCATTATTATCTCTTGCTGCATTATTTCAACTTTCTGATGGTATTCAGGCAGGGGCTATGGGATTGTTAAGAGGAATTAAGGATGTAGTTTGGGCGAGTATCATTTCTATAGTATCTTATTGGGTGATTTCATTGCCATTGTCATTTTATTTTGGTGATTATAGGATCTCTTACCATGAGGGACATTTTGTTCGAGTTCACGTGCCAAATTCAATTTGGGAAAGTGGACAAGTCTATGGTGTTTGGATAGGCTTTACAGTTGGGTTATTTGCTGCATCAATTTTTGGTGTTTATCGTTTTTACAGTAGATTAAATAAATTGAAATTTTAAAGGATTATGAGAAAATATTTTTTAATGGCTTTTGTGATGCCTGTTTTTGCATTTGGTCAGGATTTTAAATGGGATAGAACGTTAGATCTTTTGGTTTCACCGTCTGTTTCAACGAATTTTTTAGGAACAATTACAGCTGATGAAAAAGGAGGTTTTAAATCAGATCAATTGGCTGATTCCTTCAAGAAAAGCGATGTGTCAAATTCGTTTGTGAATTTTGGAATTGCCTTCACGTTTAGAAAAACAGACAGAAAGGCATTTTCAGTTGGTTTGTCTTATATAACAACTGGATTTACGCGTCAAAAGGAAGGGAATATGTTCAATTATTTACCTCATCCTGAGCTTTCAGTATATGCGAATTTATCTGAAGGGCCAACTCAAATTCTAAATTATGATTTTAATTATACTTATTTAACACTTGATTTACATTATTTAGGAAGAATAGATGGGGCATCGATGGTGCTCAAAAATACCAAATGGTGGTATTTTGTAGGCGCTGCACCTTCGTTATTGATTAAACACAATATGGTGGTTAGAACCCAAGGATTCACCTTAGCGGAGGGGAATAATTTGGAAAAGTACGACTACACAGTAGATTATAACGATAATGGAATTTACACGAATAAATATGGTAATTATGATGTGAAAAAAGTAACGCCACCATCGGTAAATGTTTTTTTAACCGCTGGTACACGATTTGATTACACCTTAACTGAGACGATGCATTTGGTTTTGCAACCCAAAGTAAATTTGCCAATTTTGCCATCGGCAACGGGTGTTCAAGTTGCATGGTGTCCACAAGCTTCAATGGATGTTGGCATCATTTGGCCATTGCATTAATTAATGTTTTGAATTTTGAGTTTCGTTTAAATAAAAAAACCTTGAAGTAAACTTCAAGGTTTTTTTATTTATGATTATTGGAAAAGTTATTTCCCGTTTAATTTAGCTCTAGTATATTCTCTATTGAGCGTGGCAATAACAGATAACGGAATTCCTTTTGGACATTCAGCAGCACAAGCACCAGTGTTGGTACAAGCACCAAATCCCTCAGCATCCATTTGGTTAACCATTGCAACCACACGTTCTTGTCGTTCAGATTGACCTTGTGGCAACAAACTCAATTGGGTTACTTTAGCACCAACGAATAACATTGCAGATGCATTTTTACAAGCGCTTACGCAAGCTCCGCAACCAATACACGTTGCAGCTTCGAATGCTTCATCGGCAACATTTTTAGGAATAAGAATGTTGTTTGCATCAACAGCATTTCCGGTGTTTACCGATACAAATCCACCTGATGCAATGATTCTGTCGAATGATGAACGATTTACACTTAAATCTTTAATCACTGGAAATGCATTTGCTCTCCATGGTTCAACGACAATGGTATCGCCATCATTAAAGCTTCTCATGTGTAATTGGCAAGTGGTGATTTGCTGTTTAGGTCCGTGAGGACGGCCATTGATGACCATGCTGCACATACCGCAAATGCCTTCTCTACAATCGTGGTCAAAAGCAACAGGCTCTTTACCATCTTGGATCAATTGTTCGTTTAATACGTCGAACATTTCCAAGAAACTCATGTCAGGATTGGTTTCAACGCTATAAGTTTCAAAATTACCTTGAGCTTGAGCATTTTTTTGACGCCAAACTTGTAGGTTTACTTTCATAGAATGTTTCATGGTTTCTTAATTATTTATAGCTACGTTGTTGAATTTTAATATTTTCATAAACAAGATCTTCTTTATGGAGATCCCAATTGCAATTTTCTTTATGTTCCCAAGCGAAAACAGATTTGAAATTTTCGTCATCACGCATTGCTTCACCTTCTTCAGTTTGGAATTCTTCACGGAAGTGACCACCACAACTTTCGTTACGGTTTAATGCGTCGATACACATCAATTCACCTAATTCTAGGAAATCGGCAACACGTCCTGCTTTATCTAATTCTGGGTTGAATTCTTTATCAGTACCTGGTACACGTACATTTTTGTAAAAGTCTTCGCGGAGAGCTCTAATTTCAGCGATTGCCTCATTTAAGCCTTTTTCATTTCTTGCCATTCCGCATTTGTTCCACATGATCAATCCTAATTCTCTATGGTAACTTTCAACTGAACGTTTACCGTTGATATTCAAGAAGTTTTGGATTCTATCGTTGGCGCGTTTTTCAGCTGCGTCAAAAGCTTCATGTGTCGTTGGAATTGACTTCGTATGAATTTCACCGCTCAAATAAGCGCCGATAGTCAAAGGAATTACAAAGTAACCATCGGCTAAACCTTGCATAAGTGCAGATGCTCCCAAACGGTTTGCACCGTGGTCAGAGAAGTTTGCTTCACCTAAAGCGTACAATCCTGGAACTGTAGTCATTAAGTTGTAATCAACCCAAAGTCCCCCCATAGTGTAATGAACCGCAGGGTAAATTCTCATTGGTACTTCGTATGGATCTTCGTCGGTGATTTGTTTGTACATGTCAAACAAATTACCGTATTTTTCTTTGATTACATCTTTACCAAGTCTTAATAAAGTAGCATCGTCAGGGTTTTCGATATTTAATTTACTTGCTTCAGTACGACCATATTTTTGCATCATGTTGTATTTGAAGTCCAAATAAACAGCCATTTTGCTCGGACCAACACCATATCCTGCATCGCAACGTTCTTTAGCAGCACGAGAAGCAATATCACGTGGAACCAAGTTGCCAAAAGCAGGGTATCTTCTTTCCAAATAATAATCGCGTTCGTCTTCAGGAATATCGTTAGGGTGCCTATCGTCGTTTTGTTTTTTAGGGACCCAAATACGTCCATCATTTCTCAAAGACTCACTCATCAAAGTTAACTTTGATTGGTAATGGCCAGAAACAGGGATACACGTTGGGTGAATTTGAGTAAAGCAAGGGTTCCCAAAGTATGCACCAGCCTTGTGAGCTTTCCAAGCGGCAGTAACGTTACTACCCATTGCATTTGTACTTAAATAGAATACGTTTCCATATCCACCAGTACATAATAAAACGGCATGACCGAAGAAACGTTGTAACTGACCGTTTACTAAATCGCGGGCAATGATACCACGAGCTTTGCCATCAATTGTTACAACTTCAATCATTTCATGACGAGAATACATTTTTACATTTCCAAGTCCTACTTGGCGTTCAAGTGCAGAATAAGCACCTAATAAAAGCTGCTGCCCGGTTTGACCAGCGGCGTAGAATGTACGTTGAACTTGAGTACCACCAAATGAACGGTTGCTTAAAGTTCCACCATATTCACGTGCAAAAGGAACACCTTGAGCAACACATTGGTCAATAATTGCGGTTGAAACTTCTGCCAAACGATGAACGTTGCCTTCGCGAGCACGGTAATCTCCACCTTTAATGGTATCGTAAAATAAACGGAAAACTGAGTCACCGTCGTTTTGATAATTTTTTGCAGCATTGATACCCCCTTGGGCAGCAATTGAATGCGCTCTGCGCGGAGAATCTTGGAAGCAGAAAGCAGAAACTTTGTATCCCATTTCTGCTAAAGTAGCGGCAGCGCTAGCACCTGCTAAACCAGTACCAACAACAATCACTTCAAGATGTCTTTTATTGGCAGGGTTCACCAACGGAACAGTGCTTTTATATTTGGTCCATTTTTCGGCTATAGGACCTTCTGGAATTTTGGAATCTAATTTCATAAAAATTATTTAATTAAGCCTAAATGTAAAACAACAGGAATAGATGCGAAAATTAAAGGAATTAAGATAGAGAATGCAGTTCCAATAGATTTAATGATTGGAGTATACATAGGATGGTTGATTCCAAAAGTTTGGAATGCGCTTTGGAAACCATGCAATAAATGGTAAGCTAGACTTATACATCCAAATACATATAAACCAACGGCAACGGGATTTTGAAAAACTTCAACCATAAAATGGTACAATGTTTTTTCTTCAGTTAAACCACCTTGGGCATCGAAACGACTTACAATCCAAAAGTCTTTTAAGTGCATCACCAAGAATAGCAATAAAATAGTTCCGAGTAAGCCCATGCTTCTAGAATACCAAGTACTGTTAGCTTTAGCGGCATTTACACCATATTTAGCTTTTCTTTTGGTGTTATTGTCGAAGGTTAAAGTCAACCCTTGAGCAATGTGAATGATTAAACCTAACATTAAACCAACTTCACTGATTCTAATCAACCAATTGTGAGCCATGAATTCAGCTGCAAGGTTAAAAGTTTCACCAGAATCGTTGAAATAAACACAAGCATTAATTGCGCAGTGGACCACCAAGAAGGCTATGAGTGAAACTCCGGTCACTGCCATAACTAGTTTTCTACCAATGCTAGAAGAAAACAAGAACGACAAAACTCCCATAAATTTTATTTTTATCTTTTTATTTGATTGGTTACAAATTTAACAAATCGAGAGACAATTCGGTGTTTTAAGTGAATTAAAGATGGTTATTTAGAATAATTTTAAAGTAAAAGATAAACAAAAGTTCAAAATCAACTACTCATGAGTTTGATTTTTTGCAAATATTTCCCCAGTACATCAAATTCAATATTCACTAAATCTCCTTCGCTAAGATCACGAAGATTGGTATGATCCCATGTATACGGAATGATTGCAACACTAAAGGCATCGGGAAAACTATCAATTACAGTGAGACTAATTCCATTGATGGTGATGCTTCCTTTTCCTACTGTAATTCCAGCGTCTGCAGGATGAGAAATGAATATCATATGAGATCCATCTAAATCATGAATTTCATCAATATGGCCTACACAATCAACATGTCCTTGAACATAATGTCCGTCAAAACGATCACCTGCTTTGAGGCAGCGTTCGATGTTCACTTTGTCGCCTATTTTTAAATTTCCTAAATTGGTCCGGCTCAAAGTTTCTTTAATTGCCGTTACAGAATATTTGTTTTCAATGATATCGGTAACCGTTAAGCAAATACCGTTGTGAGCGATACTTTGGTCTATTTTGAATTCGTTGCAAATATTTGATTCTAAATGGAATACGACATTTGATCCCTCTTGACGGATGTCAACTACGGTAGAAAATGATTCAATGATTCCTGTGAACATGATGCAAAATAAACAATTAATAATGACATTTTGTTTATATGACATAATGGCATTTATTATAAAGTGGCAAAATCTTTGTGATTGCGTATGTGATTATGACAACCAAAGACAATTTATCGAGCGAACCAAAAGACGAAAATTTAGATCCACAAAACGTGGAAGTAAATGAAAATCAGGAATCGGTTGAGAATTCTGAATCCATAGAATCAAACGAAGTAGATTTATTACAAGCTGAAAAAGAAAAATACCTCCGATTGTACAGCGAGTTTGATAATTTCAGACGACGCACCACCAAAGAAAGACTTGAATGGATGCAAACGGCGAGTAAAGATGTTATTTTGAATGTTTTACCTGTAATTGACGACATGGAAAGGGCGTTGAAATCGATGGAAACGTCCAAAGATATGTCGAAAGAGGCTGTTGAGGGAATGAGTTTGATCTACAAAAAGTTATATTCAATTTTAGAAAAAAATGGTTTAAAACCTATGGATGCCCAAGGGAAAGATTTTGATCCAGAAATACACGAAGCAATCACTCAGTTTGCGGCACCTTCTCCAGATTTGGTGGGTAAAGTTATTGATGAAGTGGAAAAAGGTTATTTGCTACACGATAAAGTCATTCGTTTCGCTAAAGTTGTGGTTGGTAATTAATTAGATTTATGAGCAAAAGAGATTATTACGACATACTTGGTGTTTCTAGATCATCAACTGCCGATGAAATAAAAAAAGCTTACCGAAAATTAGCTATAAAATTTCACCCTGATAAAAATCCAGGAAATAAAGAAGCAGAAGAAAGTTTCAAAGAGGCAGCTGAAGCCTATGATGTTTTAGGGAATGAGGAAAAGCGCCGCAAATACGATCAATTTGGTCATGCTGGGGTAGGTGGTAATTCTGGATTCGGCGGTGGCGGCGGATTCAGTATGGATGACATTTTCAGTCAGTTTGGTGATGTTTTTGGAGATGACAGTGTATTCGGTTCCTTCTTTGGCGGTGGTGGCGGTGGACGCGGTGGTTCTCGCAGAACTGTTGGTTCAAATATTAGAATTAAATTAAAATTGACACTCTCTGAAATGCGTTCTGGCGTTGAAAAGAAGGTGAAATATAAGAGAATGGTTCAAGCTGAAGGGGTTTCTTATGCCTCTTGTAAGCATTGCGGTGGTTCTGGGGTTGTGAAAAAGGTAACCAATACATTTTTAGGCCAAATGGCCACTCAAAGTGCTTGTCCTATTTGTCAAGGTTTGGGTAAAGTGATTGAGAGCAAACCTAAAGATGCCAATGAACAAGGATTAATAAGTCAAGAATTTGAAACATCAATTAAAATTCCAGGTGGAGTTGCCGATGGAATGCAATTGAGTGTAAATGGCAAAGGTAATCAGGGGCCTGCGGGTGGTTCAGCTGGTGATTTAATTGTGTTGATTGAAGAAGTTGCACATGAAGATTTACAACGCGACAATAATAACGTGATTTATCATTTGTGGCTAAGTTTTCCCGAGGCTGCGATGGGTGCAAGTGTTGAAGTACCAACGTTAGATGGCAAAGCAAAAATAAAAGTAGATGCTGGTACACAAGCCGGAAAGATTCTTCGTTTAAAGGGTAAAGGTTTTCCAGATTTAAATGGCTATGGAACGGGAGATCAACTCATTGTTGTGAATGTATTTGTGCCTTCAAAGTTATCTTCTGAAGAAAAAGATATTCTATTAAAATTACAGGAAAGTAAGAACTTTAAACCCGACGAAAAAGAAAAATCATTCTTTGACAAAATGAAGGATATTTTCTAAGTGTAAAATTTATGTCATGTTCTATGAATTGACATGATAAGAGCAACATATGTCAAAATGGCAATGTTGTACTCATAATGATTATTCTTCAAAAAGAGCTAAATATGGAGTATTTAGCTCTTTTTTTTTCTATGATAATTTATTAACTTACCAATCATATTTTATTCAAGAAAAAATAAATCAATCACATGAAAATAAGACAGTTAGCTGTATTGATTGGGGTCTTTGGAGGGTCCTTTTCTTCTGTTTTTGCTCAAAAAACAGAAAATCAGATAAATTCTCAAATTGATTTTAATCAATATCAACCTCAAAAATGTCAAGGTCCTGTTCCTGCAATTTTAACTAAAACCACCAGTTCAAAGGCAAAAGAGGCAATGAAAGATATCAAAGGAAAATCTGGAAAGCGATCTGATAAAAGAACAGAGATGGACCACGCAGTTGAATCTAGTTTCTTCGAAGATCAATTGCTTACCAGTGGTCAAATCTTATATGGAGATCCAATGTCTGAATATGTGAATAATGTTGCAGATGAATTACTTAAGGATAACCAGCAGTTGAGAGATCAACTTCAAATATTTGTTTTGAAGTCGCATGTTCCCAACGCTTACACAACCCATAACGGTATTGTAGTGGTGACCATAGGTTTATTGGCAAGAATTGAAAATGAGTCTCAATTGGCGGTTATCTTAGCCCATGAAATTCAACATTTTGTTAAAAAACATTCCCTCAAACAATATAAAGAGGTGCGTAAAACAATTGCTGAATCTAGAAGAAATTATGGTGATTTAGAATCTAAACTGAAGCGATTATACAGATTTAGTAAAGAACAAGAATATGAAGCTGATGAGCTTGGTTATGAATTGGTGAAAAATTCGAAATATGATTTGTCGGAAGGGATTTATGTTTTTGAAATGTTAAAATTTACAGAATTTCCTTTTCTTGAAACGACTATGACACTTGAAGGATTTGAAAAAAACAATTTCAAATTTCCAAACCATATCTATGAAAATATACAAACGCTGTTGAAAAAAGGGAAGGAATTTGATGATAAAACTGACAAAGAAGAGAATGATGAAGAAACTAGCACGCATCCAAGTTTAGATAAACGTATTGATCAGTTGAAGATTCTAGTTGATAAAAAAGATTTTATGGGCCGACAAAAATTTGTGGTAGGAGAGCAGGAATTCAAGATTATGCAGAAAATTTCAAGATTTGAATTGCTATTGTCTTACATTAAAAGAGCTGATTTTGGCCGAAGTTACTACCTATCTAAAGTGGTTGAATTACTCTATGGTAAAAACCAGTTTTTGAATAAAGTAGCTGCAATGAGTTTATATGGAATTGTTGAACATAAATTGAATAAACATAACTTAGATGATTATGGTTTAAGTGTGAATTATAACCGTGGCGATTGGCGCCCAATAACAGCTGCATTCAATTTTATGGATTCTCGTGACTTTAGTTCACTGGCTTCAAGTTTAATTTGGGATATTTACACATCAGAAAAAAGTGATGCGTTCGTAAAATCTATTTGTGACAGAACATTTATGTTAATGCAAACTAAATTGAATTTTAAATTGAAAGATTTTATTTCGTTTAAACCTGCTGCTCCTGAAACAGAAAAGAAAGCACCTGTTGATACTACAGCAACAATTTCTGATGGGAAATTGAAAAATCCAAGATCAAGAATTGCACGTAATTCAAGTGGAGAGGTCGTTGTAAATAATATTTATTACTATGGGGCGTTTTATCATTTGATCGATAAGCAAAAATCTGAATTAGAGAAATATTTTGATTCAGTGAAAATAGAAACTGTAGAATACAATTCAAAAGCTACAAAATTAACGTATACTGAAATCGAAAAATTGGATGCGATTAGATATTCACGAACAAATAGAAATGTTAAAAATCTAGTATTAATGCAGCCTAAGATTGTTTATTCTAATGGTAAAATTGATGTGTTCTATGATAATATTGAAACCAAAAGGAATTATTTTGCCGAAGAGGTAGCAAAAAAACAAATCTTAGATAATTGGAATTATGTTCCTCAGGTAACGAATAATGAATTAGATGTGCTCGATAATTCCGTTGGTAAGTCCCTCAAAACTGAAGACTTGAATCGATTTTCTATTTCAAATGATTGGTTGTCTGAACGGTTAAACAATGATACCAATCAAATGATTTTATTTTACAAGCAATATTTAAATGATATTGAAGGCAATGGTACTCCATATTTAATGAATGTGAATTA
>JACCDJ010649323.1_pt1 | contig 33402 bp, 47 predicted proteins | sample 7444481 | NCBI WGS metagenome assembly JACCDJ01 (sample SAMN15323435, study PRJNA562643) | freshwater metagenome | isolation source: river surface water | place: USA:Blue River Watershed | collected 2017-08-15 | reverse complement strand
TACCGCCCGCTATTGCGATGTTCCCTATGATTGATATGTTATTAACTACTTTCATTTTTATTCTTATTTTAAGTTATACAAATATATATTAAAAAGTTTAATCCTCCTAATTATTTTAGGACTTTCATTTTAAAAATTTTAAAGGATAAAAATATAAAAAATGGGTATATCCACTCAATTATTTGAAATTTATTTATCAAAAAAATTGGGAAAAATAATAAGTATGAGATTAATAAGTATTTAAAAACTAATCTTTGCCAGTATTTTTCCATTTTGATATAAATATAAACGAATATAGAAAAATTATATTTTATATAAAAATTTATTTTTGTAGTCCGTACGGGATTCGAACCCGTGTCTTCTCCGTGAAAGGGAGATGTCCTAGACCTGGCTAGACGAACGGACCATATTTTGTGGGATATGAAGGAATCGAACCTCTAAACTCCAAACCAGTCACAATTTTGTTAACGGAGAGGGGTTTTACAGACCCCTTGTGACAACATATCCCAATTGTACTCTTGACGGGAATCGAACCCGCATCTACATCTGTTTGAAAAACAGGAGTCCTACCGTTAGACGACAAGAGCATTTATTTTGTGGGAGAGGAGGGACTCGAACCCCCAGTCTCGAATGAGAGCGGATTTACAGTCCGCGCGGCTACCAGTTACCGGTTACTCTCCCATATTTTTTGTAGTCCCAACGGGGATCGAACCCGCATTTCAAGATTGAAAGTCTTGTATCCTTACCATTAGATGATGGGACCATTTAGTTGGAGTAGAAGGAATCGAACCTCCTCACAGGTAATCCATACGGCTTATTTTACTCTGTCGGGCGCTTACCCTGCCCTACCGTTATACCCCAATATAAAACAAAAAACCCAGTCAATTTTAATTTTGACTGGGTTTACCTTGTGTTTTTAGTTAATATCTTATCAACTTTTCACAGACATAGTATCTCCAGTCGCTGAGTGTTCCTCATACGCTTCGTAATAATATGTTGCTACAGTTGTCATAATTTCTTTATTTAAATTGTTTTGTTTTGTTTCACAAATATAAGGACATTTTTTTAATCTCCAAATATTTTTTATTTTTTATTTTTACAATATCCTAAACAAACTTTATTGAAAGTTATCTTTTGGATAAAGATACAAATTAACTTTTTCATGTAGCGGGGGGTGGAATCGAACCACCGACCTTCAGGTTATGAGCCTGACGAGCTACCTCTGCTCTACCCCGCAATATAAGACTATATATTATATAGTCTATTCTTCCTTTGTTTATTTTTTTGTCAAAAATTTCGGTACGTCAAACTTACTTGTCTTGAAATCTGTTGGACTTGGAAGTGTAGTCTTAAATACAGTAGCTGAGTAAAGTACCAAACCACTGAAACTAATATCTACAAAACTAAGACCGATAAAAGTCAAAGGTACAAGAATTGGCGCCATAGCAACCAATCTAACTTGTGTTAGATTTCTCAAATTTGAGATATTCAACTTAACCACACATCCTTTAACCTCAACACTTTTTAATTTACCACCAAGAATAGTAGAAACAAAAACATGAGAAAGCTCGTGTAGAACCAAAGCTGGAAATGAGTAGATATTTTTATAGAACTTCTTAAACATTATTTCTTATTGATTCTACAAATATAATCTAATAATTTTAATAAACAATATTATTTTTTTAAAAAAACATTTTGATAATATCTTTTTTTTACTATATTTGAAAAACAAATACACACAATGTTTTATAGAATTAAGACCTGTCTAACAAAAGAACAAAGTGAGAAAATTGTTGACTCACTTACTCCAATTGAAGTTGAGAGACTTGAAAGTTATAAGTTAAAAGCTTATGACGAAGAGATTGATGGTAAAATAAACTCTTATATTATAACTGATAGATATGTATTTACAAGAATACTTCTATTTCTAAGACAGAAAGATATAGATTTTGAATATGAAGATATCTCTGATGAAGTACTAACAGGTGATATTTCTTTTAAAGGAACATCTTTTGAAGATGAAGTTAATGAGTTTATTATTAATAATACAACCGTAGATCATATTCTTGATAAAATTAACAAATTTGGAGTAGAGTCTTTAACTGAAAATGACAAAGTAATTCTTGAGAGCCATTAATAAAAAAACCCACTTTAAAGTGGGTTTTTTATTTTATTTAATTATTAAATTATTAAATTATTCACCTGATCCAAAAGTATGAGTAGCTCCTTTAAATGAACGACCTTTTTCTTCAATTGACCATTTACCATCCTTCTTTGTAACTAATCTGTCTTTTAAAATCATTCTAGCTACTTCTTCTTCAATAACATCAGCAGCTGGTCTTTTCTTACCAAAACTATCTTCTAATTCAGCATCTGGTTTTGCAGGCGATTTGATTAAATCATCGATATTTGTTACATAAGTTAACCAAGTACCCATAGAAGAACCTAATCCTTGTACAGGCTTTGCACTTTTATATTTTTCAAAATCTTTTTTCAAATCTTCAGAAATCGTACCTGCTAAAATTTCTTTTGTATATTGTTCGATTTTCTTTTGCTTATCAGCAAACAGACCGAAAATTTCTTCTTCTTCATTTATTTGAAAGTTCTCAAATGTTTTAAGATGTTTCATACTTTTTAAAGGTTATTTTTTATATTGTATATATTAGTTTTTAAAACTATTTTTTTATATATATTAATGTGAAACACCTTTATAATTATATATCTTTCACCGAATCAAATTCATTTAGTGATTTTAGTATCACCAGAGATGATAACTATTATGTAGAATACACATTTAGTGACAATAAGGGTAATAGATTTTTAGTTCAATTTAAAAACATAACAATTGGTAAAAATGCATTAAGTAAGGAATATACAATGTCTTATTTTGCTTGGGATAGTGAAATTAATAATTGGTCAGTTTCAAAATTAGTGAGTTCAAGTCCATATAAAATAGTATCAATGGTTCTTGGAAAAATTCTAAATGATTTTGTTGTTCGAAAGTCATTTCTATGTAATAAAGTTCAATTTGAAGGGTTGGCTAAGGAAAATGAAAGAGATTACATGACACAAAGAACCAAAATGTATTTGAGATATTTAGGAAATAATCCAGTACCTAATTTTAAAATGACGAATTATGGTAATAACACTATTACACTTACAAGAATTAATAAATAAAGTATGAATAGGCCAGAAATTAGAATAGTACAAGATCAACAAGAAGAAATAAAACCAGCTGATATTTCACAAAATGAGGCTGAAATGCTTCTTGCTAAATATGGTTATAAATCAAATCAAACATATCAAGAGCCTCAACCACAATCTTTTGATCCAACTAAAGATCTTTCTTATGAAGAAATGTGTAGATTAGAAGATGAAAAGTTAAGACAACAACTTCATGAACAAATGATGAAGGCAAATGGTCCAAAACCATATACATTTGGTGGTAATTATGATGCTAACACCACTTACGGAACAGATACAGATTCTGGATATACATTTAAGGTAAATATTGTAAGTGATATGCCACTCCCAAGAAGAGATTACTAATCTAAATGTCTAACATCTTTATGTGATGCTTTTGGTTTATTATTATGTGTCCATAAACGACAAAATGGTGTTGTAAAGAAATCATTATAAATTAATGTATCATCAATGTGGAATGTTATTCCCTGTTCTCTACAATAATCACCTTTAGCTCTGTCCCAAGCATCACCAACAAATTTCTTTTGTATTGTACCATCTGGGAATTTTATTTCACCAGTAGTAGGTGTGTCAATCTCAATCAAATGATCATAGACTGAAAATTTGTGCGTCCACTTAACACCATATGAATTTATTTGATTCTCTAATTCTTTATTCCAAGATCCACCAGTAATAATGTGAACTTCACCACCATTTTTAATAACAGAATCTGTTAGAAACGCAAAGAATTCAGGAAGAGCATCTATAACACCATGTAAATCTAAACCAATTTTAAATTTTGCAGATGTAGATTCTGTCAATTTTGAAAATTTATTTATCATAAATTATATATTAAGTTAATAAATCAAATCCCTCCAATATTTATCCTCAACATGAACTACTAAACACTTATGTCCTTTTTCAAGGCAAGCTTGATTAATTAACTGAACTTCATAATCAGAGTTCTCAAAATGCATGTCTATTTTCAATGATAAAATATGTGAAAATTTCATCTCTCTATTTGTAAAATAGACTTCTTTAATACCTAATTCCTTTGCTAATTTAAGAACAACTAAATGTTCATTTTTTAATCCTTGATTAGACATTTCAGGTCCATATCTCTTAGTGATTATACAGACCTGATGTCCACCATTTACATATTTTTTGGCAATATTTTGTATTTCTTCTTTTTGAGAATTAAAAAGTCCACCGAATTCATCATCAAGCGTCCCATCAAAGTCAAAGCTAACTCTCATTATTTAATGCTTAAAATTTCTAACTTCATAATACCAGAAGGTACATTAACTTCAACTATTTCACCAACCTTATGACCAATAAGTGCCATTCCAATCGGAGAATTAAATGATATCTTACCATTCTTGGTATCAATCTCACTTTCAGATACCAGCCTCCAAGTTTGAGTCACATTTAGTTTGTGATTTTTTATTTCAACTGTTGATAGCATATTTACCTCATTAGTGGCTAATTGTGCACTATCAATAACTTCAGAAGTTCTAATCTTTTCTTTTAGTGCTGAGATTTTATTTAAAAGATTGGCGTGATACTCTTTAGCAGCCTCATATTCGGCATTTTCAGAAAGGTCACCTTTATCACGAGCCTCTTGCAACATTTCAATTGCATTTTTATATTCAACTGTAGATAAATGATGTAGTTCTTCTTGCATCAATTGCATTCCACTTTTTGTTGTATAATTTTTCATAATTTTAAAATATTTTTATAATAGGTGTTTATAGAACAATTTTTAAAAAAGTTTAATTATTAAAAGTCTTGTTATAAACGTCCTTAATTGCCTCAATACCATCTTGTGTGATTTCACGAGTGCCTATTCCGGCAAAATCTTGAGTTTTGATAGTAGGTGTTTCATCTAATTTAATAAAAGTCATGGTAGAATATGACCATCTAAACCAAGATTTAACATTTTGATCAAAAACATATATATCTTTTTTGTGGTTTACCGCCATTTGAACAGCATATCCAGTACCACCATCAACTGTTTGATATTTAGACTTCGAGTAATACCCCTTAGGTGATTTTTTACCAGGATCTACAATATATCCAATTGCAAAAACTTGTGTCGAATATTTCACTTGTGACCAATTTCTTGCCAAAAGATTCATATATTTATTAATTCCAAATCTTCCTAAGACCTTATTGGCCTTATTTATCTCAACAACACCCTCTTGATAATCATCATCGGTAATTTCTACTTTGTTTTTACCAGTATGATAAGATGTCTTATAAGAATAAGCTTTGATCCTAACATTATAAGGTTCACCCTCTATATCCCAATAAGTATCAGCACCAGAGGCACCACCAGAGTGGCAAGTAATATTATTTAAGTCTATTTTTGGTGTGTCAAATAAGTCGTTTAACATAGTTCTATTTTTAAGTTATCAACTGACCAAATTGCTCTCTTACCAGCACTTCTAAAATATAAATCTTTTATATCAAGATTTTCACCAGTGATATACTGCTTTAATTTTATATAAAAAAGAGTACCATCAACTCCCATCATTTCTTTACTCAATATCTCACCATAAATATTATATGAGGTATCAATTCTAAAATCCTCAACTCTTTCTATAGTGAAAATTTTAGTCTTATATTTTTGATGATCTATTTCATTGTAAATATTTTCAATTTCTTTGAAGTCTTTAAATGAGAATATAACCTCGTCGTTCCTAACACCTTCTACCTGAAGAATATCTTGATATTTTCTAACAACTTCCTGTATCAAATTTCTTTGAACTTTAATAAGCCTTTTTGGATTAACATTACCAAAAATAAATTGACGAAGATATTTAGAATGTATAAAAACTTTTGGTAAATTAAATTTAGATAGAAACTCAGAATAGTCACTACCTAACTCATTTATGTGGTCAGGGTCATAGTTTTTCAATGCAACCCAGTTGGCACTTCTTAAATCAACTGAAAAGTATTTAACACCTTCTACATACTCAACCGATTTATTTGTAGGGTAGTCAATTAAATTTTTATCATAACACAATTCATTATAGGCATTTGTACCTTTAATGAATTCAATTATCTCTTCTGATTTACTTCTACGAAACTCATAAGCATCACCTATTTCACTTTCACATTCTTCGTAGAGTGAGACAAAATGTCTAATATCTCTATACTTTTGAGTCTTAGACATTTGATTTATATAATAATCTAAATGTTCAATTGCAGGTACATTCAGATCAAATAATTTTACAAAGCTTTTAGGATCTTTCATCTAAAATTGAATTTATCTTATCATCTCTCATTTTAGAGATAACATATTTAACATCATTTTTTATTTGAGTATTTTCCAAATGTAAAACTAATTGATTTAATAGAATATCATTATCTTTACAAAAGTCTAACAACTCTTCTATCAGAATTTCAAGAAATTCTTGATAGTTATTATCTCTATACGATAGAACTCTATCAGTTCTTTTAGAATCAATTATTGACATTTTAAAATTCTTTTATCGTGATTAAATGCGAATTTATAGTTTGATAATTCATCAACAGTTATCCATTTGATATCCAAAGTTTCTTCATCATCAACTTTAGAATAATCAGTTATTGGTTCTGTTTCCGAATTAACAGTTACCAAAAAATGTATTGCGATATCTTGTTTCCAATTAACACTTGGTTCCGTTACTAACTCATATGGTTGATCCGACCCAGTAACATCATAGTTTCTAAGATCTAATCCAGATTCCTCATATACTTCACGAACAACACACTCACTAGCGGACTCATTCCAGTCAAGATACCCACAAGGTACACACCACTTATTTGGATTAGAAACAGCCGGTCCCCTTTTAACAACTAAAAATTTATCCATCCACTTAACAACAGCAACTACAGCTACTGAACGTGATATCCACTGTATTTTACCACTTTCGTCTCTTAAAAATTTATTCGGTTTATTCTTAAACATTATTTCTTTCTTTTATAGTATGTCGTATTAAATGTACGGGATGGAGATTTAAAAATCTTTCTATCTATTTTAAGAAAAAACATCTTAACTTTATCAAAAAATGTTTCTTTCTTTTCAATATCAAATAGTTCATCCAGTTTAGATGAAGCATTCTGCGTAAGTTTACCACTATCTTTCTCAGATAAGATAGATTGTAAACGATCATAAGGATTTAATTTCAAATCTTCATTTTCCATTATACAAATATAATAAAAAAATTACTTAGAAACTACAGTAATAAGATTTTTCTTAATAATTTCAACAAGTCTAACTCTTTCTTGTTTAGACAAATTAGAATTTATAAAAAAGCTATCAAGCTCTTTTAAAAAACTTTCTGGTAAGGATAAAATTGGTTTTAATTCTTCAACGTAATTCATATTAATATATTTTTATAGTTTAAATCGTGATCAAATCTTTCTTTGATAATCTTATGAAGAAGATTACAGTCTTCATACATTTCATTTTCTTCTAAATAATTTAGAACTTTTTCTAAAAAATCTTTTGAATATGGTTTCAAATTTTCATCAAAAAGCTTTCCATCAATTATTCTCTGATATGATGAATGCATTAAATAGTCGTAGGATTTTAATTTATATTTAATCATTTATTTAAATTTTTAAGAAATTCTTTCTCTGAATCTGTTAGATTATTATAACCAACTTCATTAATTCTGTCTAAAATATCGTCTAACGTGTATGTATCTTCATCAGCAGGTACATTAAAAATCTGACTTGTATCAACTGTCTGATTAGGATTAACACCAGATATAACCATAAAAGTTCTTTTATCAAAAGTATTATTCATTAATTGAACAACATCATTTATTTGAACAGAAAATTTAGACCAAATTGTTTTAAGAATTTTCTCAATTAGATCCTTTTCAATTAAATTACTTGTATAAAGACAATCACCGTCTCTAAAAATAGAAACATCTTGTCTATCCAAGAAATACATAATTTGAACTTCTCCCTCATCTTCTATCTCTGTATGTAATTGAACGGTATTATTTATACGAGAAGTAAAACTAACCTCATTAGAGGTTAGTTTTTTTAAAATTTCATTATAAGTATTGACATATTTTTTTCTTAACTTAGATTCTTGTCTTTTAGAAATAAAAACAAGTATACCAAATGTTGATAATGAACCTATAACTAAGCCAATTAGTAAAAATATTAAACTCATAAACTATAAATTTCTCTTCTAATATTTATTAAAATTTCTTCCACTAGTTTCATATCAACCTTATCAGGTAAAGTTGAATTACTATAAAGAATATCAATCTCTTTAATCTCATTTTCAACGTGATCAATTAGGGTTTGAAGATCGACCTTACCTTGACGAATATCAATCAATTCTTGAGCATTTGGTCGTCTAACAACAATACCTTTACCCTCAGCAATTTCTCGAGCCATATCCATCAATCTACGGCAGTGCATCATATTCTTACCATCAATCTTTTGTCCGTGAGATTCAACATCAACCCAACGCTGTTCATTTCTTTGTTCTAACCAGGTCTCATATGATTTGTAATCTTTACAATGTTGCATATACCCATCTTTATTGTAAGAGATATGACCAATAAAATATCGCTTAGGACAATCAAATGGTATTGAACTTAAACGAATATCATTAGAATCTTCGAATGCAATTCCTTTAAATCCCATACTTGGATAATCTGGACTACCATCAGTTTCTTCAAATTTAAAATCATAAAAAAGTGCATAAGTCTCTTTTGAGTGTGGAATTTTAGATAATCCTGCAAACCTTTGATCCAATCCTTTAGAGTTCATATACTCTACTAAAGAAATAGATTTCTCACCTTGATGTAGATAACAAAAGTCAAGTGGTGTTTTACGAGTAACTTTATCTTTTTCCCAGTTTTGCTTCTTATTCTGACCCTTAGCCTTACCAATCTGCTCTTTAGCATATCCACCAAAAGAATTAGCACAAATTTTAGTCAAGAATTTATCTTTATTTTCGAGAATCTTATCAAAAAGAGGATGTTTGTAAATAATACAATCCTCTGGTGTATTAAGAAGTTCAAGAATAGTAGGGTTATTTTTCCCAAGAAGTTCTAAGAACCTACGAAGTTCATAGATAACAATATCATTTTTATCATCATTGATTTGTTCAACGTATGACATACCAAGGATAGAATCTAATTTTTGAACAAAGACTCCGGAGTAATCAGTGTCCGAAGTTGGAAGATTAGTTCCATAAGCATGAGAACCTCTAATCACAAGGTAAAGTGGAATACTCCCTGGTGATTTAGACTCAATTAGCTGAATAAGTTCATTTTTCATATTTTACAAATATACTAAATATTTTATTAATCCAAATTATAAGCCAAAGTTTTTGAAGTTTGACTAAACGATGGTCTTTGGTAACCAAGTTTTCTGTTGAATGTGAACATTCCATTATCACCTTGAATCAAGGCCCAATATCTATCACAAGCATAGACATTAAAGTTCCAAGTAGCGATCAACATATCATTTGCCTTCTGCCAAAGTGGGTAAACTTTTTCTAGACCTTTCTTAGAAAGAATAAATCCAGATGTTGTGGTACAAGGTTGATATGAATTACTAACCAAATCATCTCTTTTTATAATAGTTCCTTCGGCACTTGTAGCCAATAACAAAACATCATGTTCATAAAATCCTTTAAAAAACTTTTCTAAAGAAGTTTTATTATCTTCAATGGGATCAGAGAATGTAAAATCATCCTCAAATACAGCAATATTACTAAATTCAAGTTTAGACATTCTTTCTAAGATAGAAAGATGTGATTTGAAACATCCTACAAGTCCGTTTACATAAGGATTACCAGTAGATGAATCAATTATAGCAGACTGTCTAAATACTTTATTAAGTGGTACTTCCATCTTTTTAAACTCTCTAAGTATATCAAAAAGTCTATCTGGTCTATCATCACTGTTAATAACATTGATAAAGTCTATATTATCCCAACATCTATGACCTTCAAATTCATCATATTGAAATTTTAGAGCCCATCTGTAATTTCTCTTCATCGGATTACTAATAACCAAAGATTCTTTACTGACTGGATAATCGCCTATAATAATAACTATTTCATCCTCTTTTGGTGTTCTATTATGATTATAAGTTCCAATAACTTTTTTACCTTGACGAATTTGCTCAAAAAGATGATCAGTTTCTTCAACGAGTCTTACTGTAAAGTCACCAACATAGTTTTGTAAATAGTTTACATCCATTAAAACATTTTATTTTTACAGTTATATAAGAATTATCTTTCTTTGTTTGAGTAAACAAAGTGGTGGAACCCGGCGAGAGTCGGCCCCTAAAGACCCTCTTTAAAGAGGGTTTTTTATTTTACGATAACATCATCTCTTTTAAGATACCCTCTTAAAGACACACGAACTCTATAAATCATCATAAACCAATAGAAACCAAGTAAGATATTAGATGGTATAGAACCTATCTTAGTGTCAAAGAATGATGATAGAATTATATTAGTGAAAATGAAAGACATAGATATTATAAGAAGTATCATTTGATACTTTTCAAATTTTTCATTGAAGAAATACTTATCAAATTTATAAAGTTTACTCTTAAATGGATTAATAAGAGTTTTTACAGATCTGTCTCTTTCACAAGAAATACACAAAGTTGCCTTTCCACTAAACCAATTAGTTTTAATACTTGGATCAATGTCTGATGAACAGTTATAACAGATAGAACCGGTTTTTTTTGCACTCAGTGATTTGATGTAAATACTAACACTACTTCTTTTTAGAACAATAAGGTAGTAAACAATAAATAATAGTGGAATTAGTGAGATAATAAATGAAATCATTATTTAATTCTTTTTGAACATTCTGGACCAAAACCACTCTCAATACTTGATGGAACTGTAAGAGTTCTACCACACTTGGCACATTTACCCTCATGCCATATTTCAATAAATTCTGGAAGTTTATTTTTATTTAAGTTAAAGAAAACATAGTCAAATACTTTAACTGACTGAGCATCTTTAGATATCTTAGACTTTTTAGAGTGAAAAAAAGACTCACCTTTAATAGAACCAATGAATTGGTAAACTTCTGGATTGGTAAGAACACTGACAAAAAAGATATTATCAGTCTTATGCTTCTTTACCTTAAAGGTAAATCTATTTTCGGTACGAGTATTTAGGAAAGTAAATAGTGATTTACCACCAAGAATAAAATCAATTGCTTTTGAGTGTTCAATTTTGTTACCTTTCATAATGACAAATATAAGGATAATTATGATATTATCAAATAAATATATAGATTATTATGAGATACTTAAAAACTTTTGAATTTTTTGATTTTGATAAACACTTTGATATTGATGAAGATGTATTATCATTTGTTTTTGCTGACCTATTAGAGAAATATCCTTTCATAGGTATTGAATTAGTTGAAGTAGACAAAGAAAACTTCAAAATTGAGCTCTTTGATAAAGAACCGGGTATAGGTGATAATTTAGAAGAGGAATTTAACTTCCTTAAAAAGAAAGAAATTTATACACAAGTTGAGGCTCACTTTGATGTTATGGATTTTAAAATTAAAAATTGTGCTTATAACAAAGAAGAAAATAAAATAGTTTTAACTATACATCAACTACTTAAAGAATCAAATAAACCTAGAAAAGGTATGAAAAGTAGATGGTCGGTTAAATATAAAAGATCAATAGATTGTAATAACCCTAAAGGTTTTAGTCAGAAAGCTTACTGTGCTAGAAAAAGAAGAGGTGGTCACTATAAAGATTAATAAATGTTAATAATGTCTCTAACAAGAGCAGCATTTTCATAGTCTTCAATAGATACATATAGTTCTAAGACTTTATTGAGAACCTCTGGTCTAGATTCCTCTTTTATTAAATCGAGAAAAAATGGATCAAACTTAAAAAGTCTATTAGCCTTAACAGACTCACTACCAGGAGATACCCACTCTTCATCAACTATCACCTCATCTTGTTCATTTTGAAAAACTTTATACTTTGGTTTTAAACCATATGTTTGTATAATATGATCAAAGTAGTCGTGAGAATCTTCACCAAAAACATCTCCAAAATTTATTCTACCCATTAGTTATATATTAACTTAAATTTCCACTTTTAAGTATGTGATATATCAATACCGCATCATTAACGTCTTCGTGTGGTTTTTGAATATCCTTAACCTCAAGTAGTTCAGTTCTAATTGATTTTAAATATTTAAACCAAGGATCTTCAATTTTATCATTATCCATAATAGCCATTGCCATATCACGTTTAGTAAATTTACCACCAGATATTCCTAATTTATTACGATATTCATATTCAATTCTTTTAACTTTTTTACCAATTTCTTTAACGATAGGATCATAAGTTAATTTACAAGCTTCTAGTTTTAAAGTAGAAGGTGAAAGAACTATAATATCTTCACTAACTCTATCAAATAGTTTCTTCCTTAAAAGTGTTGAAAATGTAACAAGGTCTATCAAATCGCCAACTGTAGCACCAAAATTATAACCCTCTATACCTATCTTAGATTCTTCATTAGGATTTATATTTTGCAAGATGTCATCTATTATCATCTCAGTTATTAAATCATAATCTTTTAACTTTGTTAACTCACCATCTGAATAATTATTAAATTCTCTATATGTTATAAATCTATAAGTACAATATTGTTCAGCGGATTTAAACCACTTTGACATACCACTTTTTAGATTAACTTTAGACTCTCTACAATAATTTAATATCTTACCATTTATAACAACAGCAGTTGATACTAATGATGGGTCAATTCCTATAAAATTCACAAATTTCGAATATTTTTAAGTATATATCTACTTTAAACTATCCCACCATTTTTAATATAATCACTATGAGGAAAAAAGAGCTTAAGAAAATTTTAAAAAAATCTCTAATTGAATTCAAAAATAAAGTTGATAGAAAAGAGAAATTAAAATATACAATTGAACCAGTAAATAATCAATTCAATGACTATATGTTTTCCGACTCACCAGAAGAAAATAAATCAAATATTAGAAATATGATATTTAGGCTTCTAACTCTTAGAGATCAATTAAGTATTAATATAACAGATGATAGAATAAGTATATCATCTGATTATGGTTTAAAACCATATAAAAGTAGTGTATCATATCAAAGTTCTGAGGACTATTTTCACTTAGACATAATTAATAAAACAGGATACCTATTAAACTTCAAAGATAAACGAGTAGCTTTTAGAGATGTTTCACTATATAATGATATAGTTGACAAAATCAAAAAAATATTTGAGGATCTAAATAATAAAAATTTTGAAGAACTATACAACGAAATAATGGTTGAATCAGGTCTAGCAAGAGAATCAAACCTTGATGACTTATTAAAAGACTAATTACTTAGCTCTTTTTTCTAAATCAGGATGAGAAGCAATTACCCAATTCTTAATACTTCCAAATTTATCTAAAACTTGTTGTAAAGTACAATTTCTATCACTACCTATTTTATAAGGTCTCTCATCACATTCAACTTTACCACTATCAATATAACCTTGAAGTCTATCTAAAACTTCTAATTTCTTACCAACTGGATCAGGCGAACTATTATACTTTTGAGTGTGTCCAATCCATTTTAAAACCTCTTGGAATCCTTTTGTATATCCACCACCTTTTGAAATAAAATATTCTAATATATCCCAGTGACAATACTCAGCAGCGTGTTTAGTATTCATTTGACGCTTATTATCAGAATCAACATTGTATTCCTCCAACATTTTAACTAAATTAAACTTACCATTTTTAATTGCTATTCTCATTGGCATGTTTTCATTAAAATTTGGATCTAATCCATTATCTAAACAGAACTTAACAGCATCCTCATCTTCAACAAGTGATTTAAATACCTGAGGTGTTATCTCAGCTCCCTTACTAATTAAAAGCTTTAAAACATCAAAAGATTTAACTTTATTCACGGTAGCTTCTTGTCTACTACGAAGGTTAGCTGATGCACCATAATCTAATAAGAATTCAACTTTTGCAAGATCATCTTCAGTAACTGCATTATCAAGAGGAGTTCCATTATGAGCATTCACATCTGCACCATCTTCAATAATATACTGTTTAAGTTGATCAAGTTTTAGTCCTTTCTTTACAACTTCTCTGTTTGCGATAATTCTTCTTCTTTTCTCATCAATTTCCTTATCTGTCATCGGCACAAGACCTTCCCATATAAATCCTTTTTTAAGGCCTAATTCATCTTCAAATTTATTAAAAATACTTTGAAAAGTACTTTTAGCACCAGCGTCATTTTTTAAGTGACAGGCTCTAACATTTTGTTTAGGTTCTATTGTAATACCAATTATTGACTCATTATTAGATGGTGCCAGGTTAAAATTTAATATTGCATATTGTTTATTGAAAATATCGTCACCACCAACATAACTATTCCACTGATTTAAATACTGTGCAATACACCAAGATGTATTTGAAAATAAATCTTTACAAGCCGAAAATGATTTAATCTCCATTATTAGTAAACCACCCTCATCATACATAACTTTCACACCGTAGTTACCATATTTTCTATTACACTTATCAATAGCTTCATAAAATTTAGCAGTACTAGCATTAGACTCAGCCTTTAAGAAGGAATCAGCACCAGCAGTTAATTCTCTAACAGTCTTATACCTTCCAATTTTATCAAAAAATCTTTTCTGAATAGTTCTTTGTTTCTCTGTATCAATCTTACCAGTTTCTAAATCTTTACCTAAATCATCAAAGGCGGCTGCTATATCAACTAATTTATCTTTGAAAAATTTTGGAGCGATTGCGTAATCAGATTTTAAATCTCTATTAAACTCATCTATAAATCTTTTAAGCTTTCTATATCTTTTAATATCTTCGATGTCATCAATCAATTGCTCAGCGTTATTAGAAATGTTCAAATCAATATAATTTGAAATTGGTCTTCTTAGTTTTCCAAGTAAGTCATTATATTCCAATAAATCTTTGAAAATTGTTCTTAATTCACTTACTAGGACCTTTTCCTTAAAATGTAAATATGTAAATAGCTGAGCCCAACCCAATTTGTCTCCTAAAAATTCTCTAATTTCTTGAAATCTAGGATGTCTATCAATTTGTCTTTGTTCTTCCTCACTTACTTTAATCTCACGGACTTTCTTTTTAGCCTCTGCTTTAGTATCTTCTGGTAAATCTTTAAAATTCACTGGAGCATCCGTCTTATCCATAAGAAACATGCCTGATGCATCTGTCTTATATCCTAAGTCCAAATCTTTAAGTGCCTTATTTAAAATATAAGTATCTTTTAATACTTTTTTAGCACCTGCTATATTTTCATTTAATTTTAAATCTTTACTAAATTGTGAATATCTAACTAGCATATAACTTTAATTATTTATTTGGAAATCTCCTATTTATCTCATCTCTTATTTGAGAGGCCTTCTCATATTCCTCGTTATCAATAGCATCGTCAAGTTCTTCTTGTAACTCAGCTAATGTTAATTCTGCCTTTTTAGGCTCAACTTTAGGTTCATCAGTTTTAGGCTGTTCAACTTTTTGTTGAGTTTTGCTTTGCTGATAAATAAATTCTTGTTCAATTGACGCAACAGAGCTGGAAACAATAGGGAAAAATAACTTTTCAATATCATCTTTCTTATCAGATAATACAGCATAAACTACTTTTAACATTTCTTTAGGATCATCTTTACCAAGTGCGGCTAAATAACCAAAAACATAAAAGAATAACTGTTCTTGAAAAGCTGCCAATTGATTTTCAGCCTCTGATATTTCAGATTTTTCACCTCTTAGTACATCTCTTGTTAAATTATCAATAATGCTTTTTACTTTAGGATGTGTATTAATAACACTCTCAAATTGTTTTTGCATAGCTGGTCCATATTTAAACTCTTGTGGTTCATCTGAAATAGTGTCAGTATTTTGTAATACTTGCTTTGCAATTTCTTCTGGTAAATGCTCAAGACTCATTTGAGTTGCTAATTTGTAAATACCTTTAAGTGATTCATGAATTAAAATTCCCATATCAACTCCTCTTGCAACAATCTTACTCTTAACATTACTCAAAATATCAGATTCAGTTTCAGAAAGGTCTATACCATTTTCTAAGTCTTTTATAAGTTGTTCAGCGTCTTTTTCTTTTTCCTTATCTTTTTCTTTATCCTTCTCTTCTTCCTCGACTTTAATATCACATGCTCCTTGTGCATTCATTTTCAATGCCTGTGTAATCTGAGCTTCAGATAAAGTAGCATCAAAGAATGCCATTACTTTCACAATATTATTTAAATTATCAATGTATTGTTGCGCAGTTCTCTCACCAAGAATTTCTTTGATACCATCCTTAAATAAAGGTAAATTTAATAATGACTTAGAATTTAATCCTTTACCCTGCTGAATAGTTCTTAAAATCTTTCTTTTCATTATCTCATTTAATACTCTCTCATCAACAATTCTTTCAAGATTTGGAATTTGAGGTTTTTCTGGAGTACCACTCATCATTTGACGAGCTTCAGTTCCAATTTTCAAATCAAGTATAACATCATCCAATAAAGTTCCGAATAATTTATAAAAAGCTTTTTCACAAAGTTCAGATAGTTCTTTTTCCTTACCTCTTTGAAGTCTCTTAGAATCTTCTATAATTCCACCGAAGTTTCTTAAAAGACCCATATTAGTTCTTTCAAAATCTCTCACTTTTTCTCTTTGCTCACGATTGATATTTTCCAACCAAGAGCCTTCGGTACCACCTTCACCAGGAACACCAATATTACCTCTCAATGAAGCTTCATTAATAAAGTCTTGAAATTTTTTAGAAATTGCCATATCTATTTTGAATATTTTTTATTATTTCTTGTCCTTCTGGAGTGTCTTTGATCTTATCTAACTCAGCAAAGAAAATATCCATAACCTCTTGAAATGTACCAATTGGCTTCTCTTCAGTACCAGGTCTTGGAACTACGGTAGGAACTGGTCTCCAAGGTCTTGGAGTTGTTGTTGGAGTTGCAGGAGGTGCGATAACTGGAGCAGTTTCAGTATCAGCCATTATAAATTCTTCGTATTTTTTTTGAAATTCAGAACCTTTTCTAAATTTTTCAAACATTTTAATATGCTTCATATATAAGCTTAAATTTTCATTATATATTAATTTTAAAATTTCATTTATGAAATTAAAGCCAATAAAAACAAAAGAAGACTATCAAATTTTTAACAAATATCTAGATAGTTTATACGGAATTGAATTATCTGAAGAACAAACTAATGAAATACTTATAATTCAACAGCTTTTAGAACATTTCGAACAAAATAATATGTCAAAAGTTTCAATAGGTGACGACAATGTAGAAAACTTTGACTATATTTACAATCTGATTCAGAGTGTTTCTGAATTAGAAGGATATGGACTTATAGAAAGAGTCTGTAAACTCCAAGAGGAAGTTGGTGAATTATCAGCTGAGACATTGAAGTTAATTGGATTTAAAAACTCAAATCTTGCAGAAAGTGAGATAAGAAGAAATATTCTTTTAGAAGGAGTTGATTGTTTAATAATGTCAATGGACATATTATCAACACAAGGATATACAAAAGATGAGATAATAAAAATGGCTGATTCTCAAATTAGCAAATGGGTAAGTAATTTAAAAACAAAAATATGATAGCATACGTAGTACTACAAAAAGGATTTGAATATAACGATGAAGTATATTCACAATCAGAAAGTGGTGGTGGACACCCACACAAAATTTTCTTTACAGAAGAAGCCGCAAGACAAGAAGTAAAGAGAATGAACCTTAAAGAGTTTAAGGAAACTAATATCACAGAGTATTCTTATGATATTGAAGATATCTGTGATGATCCAGATGAACTTTTAAACCTCTGTAACTCTTTAAAAGAAAAATATGGTGAAATAGATTCAAAAGATAAATGGAATTCACCAGATGAATACCGTCTACACCCAATGGCAAATGATGAGGAATGTGAAGAATATTCAAAAATGGTTGATTTACACTTTTATCAAATGGTACAAGTAGAAGTTGATCAACAGGATTTTAGAGAATCTAAATTACAACAAGTACTCTAAATAAACTCTATAAAAAGAAATCCCCATAATAATATATACATTATGGGGATTTTTTCATTTAATGAATTTATAGTTGAAAGATTGGGAGCATCTGAGGCATCACTTTTATTTGTAGACACCTTAGAGGCAAGAGCTGTAGGAATATTTGAGTCCTTCATAAAATCAGGAGAGAAACAAAAAAAAATCACTGAAGTTGTAGAATATAGAATTCTAAGACCACTTATTAATAGAAGTGAATTAGAGTTGTATTCTAAATTTCCAGTGATAAAGTTTGAATTAGAAATTGATTTCAAAATATTAAGTGATAAAGAGTGGTCTAAGAAATATCCAGACTATGGACAAAACTTAGCAACTGGTGGTATGGCATCTTATTTCGGAAATAAAAATTGGTCTGGATATTCGAGAATAGTTGATCCTATAAAACAAGTAAGTGAACATGGAATAGTTGTTAACTTAGGAATAACTATAGATGTTAATAAATCTTTTGATTTAAATAGTGCAGAAGATATTGAATTACTATATGATGATGTAGCATCAACTCTATATCATGAGTTAAACCATTGCTATGAAAACTATGTTAGAACAACTAAATTTACTAACATTGTGAGACCTGAATCTAGAAGTTTTGATACAGTATTGTCATTTACTGGTGAAAATATTTGGAAATTTCCAAAACAAGTATGGAATTTCTGGAATAAATTTAACTACTACCTATATGTATCTGAATATCATGAAACAAGAGCAAATGTTCAAGAAATATTCTACTTCATTAAAGAGTATCCAGAAAAGGATTTAAATGAGTTTAAAATCTATAGAATAGCAGATGAAATGGAAAAATTTGATCACAAGATATTTTATGAAAATCTATTAAAAAGAATATCTACACATGAACCATATATTGGCGGCGAAGAAAATGTAGCTGAAAGATTGAAGGAAATGTGGATAAGAACATATGAAAAAGAGTGTAAGAATCAAAATACAAAACCAATAATAAGTTTTAAAACTCTAAGAAGTATGAATTGCTTAGAATTTTTTAAATATTGGCAAAAAAGAATAAATTATGCCGGTCAAAGAATAAAAAGAAAGGCACACAATATAAAAGCAAGTTTATGAAAAAATTTACAAAAGTATTAGAAAATAAATCTAATGAAAAGAATTATGAAATATCTGTTGAGTTAAAGCTATTAGTAAAGGCAGAAAATGAAGGAGAAGCTGGATATATTAGTGATTCTATATTAGGAGCCATAAAAGAGCAATCTGACTATACTATTATAAATATTGAGGAAAAAACAGATAATAATATCAATTTAGAATCCTAATATATAAAAAAAAATAAAATCTAAAAATGAAAAGATTTACTGAATTTCAAAAAAAGTCTAAAAAAATAAATGAGCAAGAATTAACATTGCCAAAAAATACAGAAGAAACAACTAAACAAGTTCAACCTGAGCCTCAACAAGTAAATTCTTCTGAGTCAACACCTGTTAAATTCTTTTCAAAATTATTTGAAGCTAGACAAATGGCACACATATTTCACCTACAAGTTAAAGCTGAGATGGGTTCTGGATGGGAGCATGATGCACTAAATGACTTTTATGATGGTTTACTAGAATTTGTAGACGATCTAATAGAAACATATCAAGGTCAATATGGTATTGTTGAAGGATATGATGTTATTGATCCATCAGTAACTGGACAAATGAAGTCTTTAGAGTATCTTAAACAAACTGTAGATTTTATAAGAAGTGAAAGAAAGTGTATAAAAGAAGAAGACACACATTTACACAATGTAATTGATGAAGTGATCGCACTTTTTTACAAAACAATATATAAGTTAACTAACTTGAAGTAATATTAAAATCCTCGATTTTTTCGAGGATTTTTTTTATCTTTTTAATTTTAGGATTTTGATATCTAGAAGCCATTTTAGCATTTGGAAACCCAGGAGTAGAAACAACATCATATGTCATTATGTATGGTGCCCACACATAACCAGATTCAACATTTTTACCCTTCTTACCAATTAGCTGACTCATTAATTAGTATATGTATTTACGACCAGATTTGTTGTAATCTTTCAAAGAATTTACAACATTGTCAATCTTATCAATAGAATCTGAAAAGTATGATCTTATTTGTTGTAAATTAGATAATGAGTCATCTATTTGATCTATTTTTGAATTAGATGAATCTGTGAAGTTTTTTAACTCATTTATTAACGAGTCTATAATTTCATTTTTTTGATTAATATTTGATGTAAATTCTGTTAAAGAGTTAATTATTTCGTCACATCTCTCATTTGATAAATTCTGTATCTCACTTTCATTAAACTTTCTTATTTTCATAAGTAATTTTTTATTTTTAATATATATTAAGATGAAAAAGAGATCTAAAAATCTAATATTAGAATTTACAGAATTTAACTTACAAAGGCTTAATCCTGATTCAGCACAAGCATCAATACATGTTGACGATCCATCATTGTCAATTAATGCCTTTGATAAACATGAAGATATTGTAAGAAATGCAATATCTAAATTAGGAACATTATCAAAGGCATTACAAAACACTTCAACTTATAAATCGATAAAATCCAAGCTATCATTAGAAGAACAGCAAATTTATTCAATTAAAATTATAAGAATAGTAAAATCAACTTCTTTAAAGTATGATGTTTATATATCATTTAAAATAAAAGGTGAAGAAGAAGAATATTGGGGTGTTGTAACAGATATTATGAATTTTCCAGATTTTAAGTCTGAAATATTCAAAGATCATACCCTATTACAAACAAAAGAATGGGTTATTAAAACTAAAGGATTAGTTATAAAGAATATTTTAAATTGGTTAAAACCACAATTTGGAAAATTTAAATTACTAAAAGATGAAATTTACTGTTACTCAAGTAAAACTGGAAAATTAAATATTTTACCTAAAAATTCTAAAATAGAAGTTTTAAAATCTTATAACGATAAGATAATATTTGAATATAATAATGAACAATACACTCTAACGGGTGATAATTTTATCTATTTTAACTGGTGGTTTGAGCAATTTAATTAAGATCCCACATTAACATTAAATACTGCGATAAGATCCAATACAACATATGTATTATGTGTTCCACTAACACCTATAACTTGTATAAAACTTAAACTATTTAAAGCTGTAGAGGTTGCACTACCATTTCCTATTCCAACTGCACTAGTGCCCGAAACGGTGGATATTACAGTTGGTGTACCAACAACAGTTACGTTTCCACTAGCGTCACATCTAGCTGATCCAAAAATTTTATTAGATTTAAATTGAGTTGCTTGAGCAGTTGGATCAAGTGTTGTTGTAAATGTTGCCTCAAATGATAAATATGTATTATCTGGAATCTCCAATGTGTAAATAGTTTGAGTAATTGATCCAGATGCATTAGTATCAGCGAATTCTATGCTTATTCTTTCAGTTCTTGAACCATTACCACCATTAGAGGCACTTACAGATGCAAAGTTCTCACCATTTACCCAGGAATAGGTTATTAACTTATTTCTCGCTATTGCATGATGTGAATTACCACTACTATATACAAATAAAAATGGTGCATTTAAATATCTTGATTGAAAGACACCATATCCTGCTGAGTTAATACCCATCAATACTCCTGAATTAGAACCAACACCAGTTAGTGTGCCTGATGTAAACTGAATATAAGCGGCAGAACTATTACCACTATCCAAATGTAATCTAGAAGATGGTGAAGTAACATTGTCAGATCCTGTTATAGCCAATCCGTTAGATGTTAGTATCATTTTTTGTTCACCCTCTACTGAGAATCCTATTTTATTATCAACAGGGTGATATATACCAGTCATATCATCATTCCACCAAGTATAATCCGGAGTAGATTTAGTTGAATACAACCACTGAGCTCTTATGTAAGCTGAGGATTGTATAGAACCAAGTGATGAATTATTAAATACAGTATTTCTTTGTAGATTTATTCTATCTGTCCCGAAATTAGCGGTAGTAAAAGAGTTGTAAGCATCCGATGAGTTTAGGGGAGTAGGATTACCATTCACTCTATTCATAATTGTAATCTCTCCAGTTGATTTAAACTTAATTATACCAGATCCATCATTACCAAAATTATATTGATCTGACCCAGTATTATACCAGTTACTTCCAATTATATTATTAGCAGATCCCTTATGTATCACAAAAGGTTGTGAACCAGAACTTATAGAATTAACCTGGAAAACCTCATTTGGATTTGATACATTTATACCAACTTTACCATTAGCAGATCCAACTGAATTGACCATATATACTGATGATGAAGTTAATCCACTAGCAGAAGCCCATCTTGATAACGCATTCGTAGTACCACCACCCGATATATCAGAAAGTACCCAAGAACTTGTATTAGCATTCCAAACATAGGTCTTTCTATCAGCGGTATCATAAACCAATAATCCATCATACTTATATGGTATAGCTAATCTAGCAGCTGATCCACTAGCAACTATTCTAGAATCTATTGGTAAAGCTATATTTACATTAAATTGTTCTTGAATATTTATCGGCATAATTAGAAATTAAATTTATAATTTTGTGAAGGTGATATAGAAGAGGTCAAATACTTTCTATAAACATAATAAGATTGAGCGCTCCACTTACCAGTAGGGCTATTTAAGGTGTTTGTGGAATAAGTCCAAGCACCACTTGAACCATGTAAATACTCAACAAAATCATTTCCATCTTTTATAGATGATACAGTTCCATAAAAAGATGGGTAGCAAAAATATAGATATCCACTACCAGCAATTGATAAAGTTAGTCCTATTTTTGTATCAACTCTTTTTGTTAAAGATGGTACAACTGTAGAATTTAAGGTAGCCGTTGTGGCAGTATTAGTACCTGAAAATCCATAGAAGTAAGGAAACACACACTCAAAAGTCGCAGATGCGGTATATGATGAAGTACCGTCAAAAGGTGTACAAGAGAATGTGTAGAAATTTTGAATACTATTAGCACCACCTGCAATTTGAACACCACTTATAGCCTGTGTACTTGTATATGTATTTGATACTAATCCACTACCAGATAAAGAACTACCAGCCCCAGAAAAAATAGTAGTTGATTGTCTTATTATCCTCAAATTTGTAGAGGTTATGTTGGCACTTCTTTTTGTTAAGGTATAAGAGTAATTTACAGTATACCCGGATGATGTATCTCTTTCAAATGTATCATTATAGCTTAGACCACTAATTGATATTAAAGCAGTTGGTCCTAAATATGGATATATTAATGCACTTATCATGTCTATAAGTGAGACATTACTAAATGTTGAACCAACTCCAATACCGGTAATTGTAGCAACTACTGGATTTAAATTTGTATATAAAAGTGGATTCCCATTTAAATCTTGACTGGCTTGAACAGCACCAGCACCTGCTTGATATGTTTTAAGCTCTATTGAATTACCACTTGAAATAACTAAAAATAAATCAGTATTTGTAGAAGCTGATGCATTACCAGGTGCTGATGTAACACTATTTACATAGTTTTGACTAGGCCAAGTAAGGTTATTTATAGTTATACTAGCAGATGCTCCACTTTCAATATTAACTGTACCATATGTAGCTGGATTTACGATGTCTAAAGATAAATAATCTTGAGTACCTGAAACATATGTTGATTTTATATAAGGTGCTGATGTAAATAGACCACTTGATGTGCCTGCTAAAAATGAAACCTTTAAATCATTTGTTGGTGCTGAATCAGATTTAGTATTATAAAGAAAAATATCAGTATCACTAGCTAAAAGTCCACTAGACATAACATTTGTTCCAGACATTTGTTTTTTACCTAAAAAAACTTTAAGATCTTTTACATCAACTCTGTCTATACCAATGTAGTTAGTTGATCCATCTGATGTATATCTGAACGGTGAATTCTCCCAAGTTGAAACAATAGCATCTCTTATATCTCTTGGACTTATCTGTTTAGAGGTATTATCAAGTAATAAATTTAATACTGACGATACATCGGTAACTGATTGTGCTTCTGCTGAAGTTCCTAAACTAAAAGTATAAGTTTGAAGTGTATAAGACATCGAGTAGAATAAATTTTATTATATATATTAAAAATAATTATACCATCAAATGAGTTTCAAAAGAATTAGTGAAAATTATTTTATAATAGATGCTGATGGTGAACAGCTCTCAATGCAAATAGAAAGATTTCTTTGGCACCATTGTTCTTTTACTCTTGGAAGAGTAACAGAAAATTTAGAAACTGTAAATTTATTTAAAGTATTTAATGATATGAGGGATATAGTTATATTGTATACAAATGAAAAACCAGAAATACATGATATATTTCTACAGTTCAATCCAAATCTAAGAATTGATAGGGACAGATGGATAAATTTATGTGAATACTACCTTAAAAGACAACCAGTAAGTGTTAATAGAGTAGGAAATATGGGATTAATATTCAGAGTCCTCAAATAAATACTCTATTTTAATTAGATCTTTAATTTTGATTGTTTCTAACCCTAAGTCTTCAAATTTAACCCTATCAAAAGGAATCTCATTTTCAATGTTTAACAACTCAGACATTTCTTTTGAAAATTCATCAACATTAGATATTAAAACAGTATCAGGTATTAACTGACCATTTTCATCTTTTGCCTGCAATGGTTTACCATCTTCATCTTTCTGAACCCACTTATCAAATATTTTTTTCTCCATTTTGACTTTATCCTCAACTATTGAAGATAAATATTTAACTATACGTGTTATTTTAAAAGCAGCTTTGGCATTTATATCTTTATCTATCAAATCATTAAGAGATTGTAATGAATCATTTGATAGCTGTGAATTTTTAACTTTAAAAGACATAATTTTTTTTATTTTTTATATTTCTATGTTATTTATTTGTTTAAAAGATTCTATTCTATTTTTTGATATTTCATAGTAATTCTCATCTCTTTCTATACATATAAATTTTCGATTGGTCTCTAAACAAGCAATTGCTGTTGTAGAAGTACCAGAAAAAGTATCTAAAACAATATCTCCACTATTTGAATGTTTTAAAATTAAATTCTTAATTAATCCAAGAGGTTTTTGTGTAGGATGTTCAAGTCTTTCTTTACCGTGGCAAAGTGGAAAATTATAAATTCCATTATCATACTCAGAATTAAAAGTAGGATTCTTATCTTTAACAAAAGAGAAAAAATATTCTGAACAATTTGATAAATAATTTGTTTTAGAATTAACAGGAACAGGATTATTTTTCAACCACTGCCCAACTCTTGGTTGTTTAAATCTATACTTCACAGCAAAATCTTTAATCATTGTTGACTTCCACACATCATAAAATAAAATAAGTGTTCCACCCTTTCTTAATACTCTATAGTATTCTTTAAATAAAGTATCTAAATCTATCTCAGTGTCCCAGTAACCAAAGTCGATTGATATTTGTGTAAACTTTGACATCTTACCTGAACTAAATCCCGATTTTTTAGATATATCATAAGGTGGATCAGTTAGTATAAGATCAATAGAGTTACTCTCTAAAGTACTCAAATAATTAAAACAATCATCAAAAATTAACACTTATACGATTAGATTTTAATTATATATACTACTACATGAAGCTTCTATTAGAATTTAAAGATTATAATGATTTATCTTTTGTAAAAGATACAGTTGATGATGTTATCCTATCAGAAATTGAAGAGTCAATTAATCCAGTAGTTCATCAATCAATTATAACAATATCAGATCGTGAAATAACTTGCCACGATTTAAAGAGAAGTGAATATAATAATAGTGAATTAGACTTCATAAGCTACTTAGTATCACTTAATGGAAGAATTGAAAAAGATCAATTTGATAGTATATCACCAAGAATTGAATCTATATTATCTTTAGAATTTGATGATAGAATAAAATGCATCTCACTACAATCGTTTCCAATAAATGAGTTTGTTATTTGTAATGAGTCGGATTATCAGATATTACAATCTGTTTGTAAATTTGAATACTCAATAGAAGATGAAATCTACAACATTAAAGATAATTCATATACATCTGTTGTAGATTTAACTACAGATCAGAATGAGAACTATGAGGGTGTAACAATTTGGATAAGAAAATATCTTAGTAAACTCGGAATAAATTTAAGTTTAATTAGAGAAAAAATTGAATCTAACTGTTTAAACTATACAATATCAACAGAATTCTTTTTCAACAGTTCAAGGCACTTAAATGGAAGATGGATACAAACTTTAAATTTAGATAAACCAGATGGTCAATATAAAACTGATGTGAATGTAAGAACTTGGATGAGAGATAACTTACCAATTCATTATGACACTTTAAATAATCTCAAAAAGATTGGTGAGAAAATAGAATTGATGAATCTAACATTTGAATTAGATCTAAATGAAGATCCTAATATAGAGGCTGAAAGATTTTTGAGGATGATTATCGATAGAGTTTTGCCTATTTTTGAAACACAAGAAACTAAAAGAATATCTGAATTATATCAACAATTTAGAAAATTAGAAGAATATAAAATAGATGCAGATTGGCAAAGCCAAGGAAACTATTTTTATTTATTTGATATAAATTATCAAGGAAAACATTATATAATACAAACTAAATATGATGTTAAAAATAACTTAGTTCAAATTGAATTAAGAGATAGAAAAATATTTGATGAAGTACCAATAAATGAATTTGCAAATACAATTTATTTAATACTTCAAGAAAATTAAAATAATTAAATGAATTTAATATCTATTATTAAAGGTATCTTAAATGTTCAGAAAAAAATAGAAACATTAACCTTACCATCACAAGGATTATTCTATAAAGATGATTTTGAAATCTACATTAAAAAAGCTAATTTAGAAGATATAATTGAGTATGAACACAACTATGATAAAGAAGACTTAGGAACTGTAATATCAAGGCTGAAAAAAATTGTAGAAAAAAATGTAATTTTATCAAAAAACTACAGTTATAACGACATTAAAAGTATAGATGTAGTATTCTTATTTTTAGAAATAGTTAAATTTACTAATGGAAAACCAATAACTTTATACTTTTTTAATGACCACGTTGGTAAAGATGAAGAAATTAAATTCGAATCTTCAACATTTAATTATGCTGAACTTGACAGTGAAATTATATCTAAATATAATATAGATACAAAGGAATTTGACTTCGATGGTTATAAGTATTCAGTACCATCAATAGGTGTTGAGAACTCATTAACTAATTTTCTATTGAAAAAATCAAGAGACCCCAATTCTGAAGTTTATAATAACTACTCATATGACTTTCTTTACTTTTTAGGTCACAAATCACATCTAACATTTGACGAGATTGAAAATTTAATTCAAATATTTAATTTTGACATGGAAGAGGAAGATAAAAAGAAAATAAGGAAAATAGTTAAAAAGTTATCCGTAATAGGAAAATATTCTCTTAAAAAAGATACTCAAATAATAGATGTTACTGCTAAAATAGATTTAGGCAGTATTTGGAAATAATTTCATAATATATAATATTATGAAAATTCTAAATTGGAAGCTCTTTCTGGAAGAATTAGTTGGTGAAAAACCAATATCAAATTTACAATCATACATAGAGGGTATGAATTATTCAATGAGGGATAAATTATTCTTCACTGAAATAGTAAACTTTGATGTAATTGTTGATTTTGGATGTGCAGATGGAACATTCTTAGAGGAGTTATCTAAAATAAAGCCAAATGTTAAGTTAATAGGTTATGATTTAGATCACACAATGTTGTCTAAGGCCAAATCAAGATTAGGTAAAAAAGCAATATTTACGAATAATTGGTACGATGCAGTAAAATATACAACTGGTTATAAAAATCCTCTTTTAAATCTAAGCTCTGTCATACATGAAGTATATTCTTACTCAAGACCAGCTGTAATATCACAATTCTGGAATAATCAAGTCTTTGGTGGTGATTTTAAATATATCACAATTAGAGACATGATACCTTCTTTAGAAATGGATAAACAAGAAATTGGACACTTCAAAGATGATGTTAGAAAAGTTAGATCAAAGTCTGATAAATTTTATTTAGACTCTTTTGAGAAAAAATGGGGAACTATTAGTGATAACTACAGAACATTTGTTCACTACTTAATGAAGTATAGATTCACAGATAATTGGGATAGAGAAGTTAACGAAAACTATCTACCAGTTTCTTTAGAAACTGTTAAGTCTAAAATTCCAGGTGATTATAAAATCGTATATGAGGAAGATTTTCTTTTACCATTTTTAAAGGATCAAGTTAAAAAAGACTTCAATGTTGAGTTAACACATACCACTCACACAAAAATGATTATTAAAAATAAGAAATTTAAATGATTAAGTCTTTTCAAAAATTTAATGAGTCTAAAACCATATACTTTGAGGAAAGTGAAGAATTCTTTTCTGTTCAAGATAAACATAGAATGTCTGACTCAGTGATTAAAGACTATTTTACAGACCTTGTCGATGATGGATTTGAGATTCAAATAGCTGTTGACATGAAGGCTCAAAGTAAAATAGAAGATGTTGAAATGGGTGTTGATGGAATTAGACTTTCATACTTAATCAATCTATCAAAAAAAGTAAATAATCCCTGTGAAACAGCAAAATATAACATAAATCTGAAGAAATATTCAGACTTTATAGAACTACAATCAAATTACATAAAAATATTCGATGATTGTTGTGATAGAATATGCAAATCTGAAGATTTAAACATAAATACTAAATTCATATTAAATATACCTTTCTGGGGAGCAGGTGGCTCAAACAAGGAATTAGATGATTTCAAATTATCAGCTAGATTCTATAGTTATGTATCCACAAATGATCTTATTGAGGCAAAAAAGAAATTTGAAAGCACCGATACTCCTATAAAACAAGCCTATGATAAAATATCTAAGATGCTAAAAGATAAAGGAGTGTTAGAAGCTGATAGATTAATAGACACACAAGATGTTGAAGAACACGGATTTATTATGTTTGGATTTTTAACAAATGATGAGATAATAGTTCTTGCCGACTTTTATTATGAAAATCCACAAACCAGTAAAGATGGACTAGTAATTCACTATGAAGAAATCGAGAGAGCCGTCAGATACTATAAAGATGGATACTGTAGTGATTACCTATAAAAAAACCTCTGATTTCTCAGAGGTTTTATTTTTTATAGTTGAATATCATCAATCATTTTTAATAATTGATTCTTATCAGTTTCAAGCCACTTCATAATATCAAATACTTTATCACTGAAACCAGCTAAAGCAAAGACATTACTTTCTGGAAGTTGCATAGTACCAAGACCCGCCAAGTCCCAAGAGTAAACATAAGGACTGCAATTGAACTTCTTCTTATAAAGATTAAATTCAGAAGCTGGTGTAGTATGTCCAATCCATCCTTGCATATCAGATAGAATTATTACACGATCATACTTTTTATTCGCCTTTAAGAAAATATCTTTAAAGTTAGTACCACCACCAGAAAAACGGAAACTATTTCTAATAGTAAGAATTGAATCCATTGGGTTATATGCCTTATAACTTGCACTTGTGGCAAAAGTCATAACATCACAGTTATTAGCTTTTGCAATCATAGCTCCAAATAATGATGCTATCTCTGATGGACGACCACTCATAGATCCAGATACATCAAGAACTACCAAGGTCTCACCATCAAACTTAGGAATGTTAATAGCTGATATATCTAAAGCTTGATTCAAAGCAGTCATTACCTTTCTAACTTCAGATGAGGAACCTAACTTCGTAATTTCTTCATAAGCGGTTGCAAATCTAAATGGTAAAATACGACTTGATTGAATCATTCTTTGATCTGTTAGTATATCACATGCGAGATCTACAAATTGTGGAGCTTGATTTATAATATTTCTCAAGTTTCTAAGAAGTGCAAAATATCCAATCTTTTTAGTAGTAAGAAGTTCTCCCCAGGCATCTGACTTTAATTGAGATAATTCTTCTTCATTAGAAGCTTCTTGACCCGCCTTAGACAACTTAGACTCCCAAGTATCAGTAGACTTTAAATTACCACTAACTAACTGAGATAAAGCATCTTTATTAGATGTTGTTGGAACTGGATGTACCAAGTTTACAACATCTATCAATTTAACTTCTTTATTCTCATTTTTATACTTAGCAATCTGATAGTTATCAAATTTATTAAAAGCTGATGCAAATCCTTTTTTCAAAGAATTAGGAAACTTTGGTTTATTTCTATCGGTTTTATTCTCAAGATAGTAAGACATAATTTCAGTCATATCATCTGGTCGAACAACTACCTTATCATAGAAATTCTTAGACCACTCTTGGCCACCAAGTCTAGATGTCAATTCACCTGCAAGAGCATGTGTGATGCTTCTCATACCAAATTTATCACGAGCAAAAATGGCAGATTTAGCCGCAAACTTAGGATCTACTTTATTCAATAGTTGTTTAAGTCTATCTAATGTATCATTAGATGAACGATAGAACTGATCACTTACAAATGATGTTAAAAGAACTGATATCAATTCTAAATCATTTGATTGTTGATAAGCCTTACCACCTGCAAGATTTGTTGTAAGTGTTTTTTGTTTCTGTACTGTTGTGTTAAACTTTGCCATATATAATTATTAATTTTATTTCAAAAAAAAGACCAGACTCACATTAGTGAATCTGGTCATTGATATATAAATGTCGCAAACAAGGAAATCTAGACTGAGATGTCGTCCGGATCTCACCCAGAGATCAGGGACCGATATTCTTTAGGATTTACATCTTATCCTACTCTTTTATTTACAAGAAGTGGTAAATTCTTGAACCCTTTAAGAGAGTTATTCTATCCTTTTTTGCGATTGGTTTATTTGTTCCCCAATGCCCGATTGCTTGGATAAGCTTTCGGTCTTTCTGCGTTATTAATTGAATTGTATTTCGAAGTAACTCAATCTATCGCTATGTTTGCTATTAACATTCAATATAATTGACCAGAGATAATCTTTTAAGAGTGTTTTTCTTAACCATTTACGAAGTAACTCTCAAAATCACTACTGGATTATTTTTGATTGTCTATCTTTTATAATTAAAAAATAAAAAGTTTAAATGATGTTTAAAATTTTTTAAATTTTAATCATATTAGATGTAATTATATATGATGTCAAAAATTTAAAAAAAATCATATGTGGATTTTTTATAGAATAGCAGATGGTGGAGGAGGTGGAGGACCTGTATATCCCTTATTTCTTTTCAACTGCCAGTGTGCATCTTCCCACGATTTAATCTCAGTATCAAGTCTTCTTAAATCTTCTAATGACTCACTGACCTCTAGTTCTTTCTGAACTAATTGCTCCTTCATCTTCTCAATGTTTGATTTTTCAAAATCAATATCTTTTCTATCTTTTTTAATTTGCTTCTTTAAATCGTCAATAGTCTGTTTTTCTTTGTTAAGTGATTGAACCTTATCTTCAATTTTAGCCTTGGCCTTTTCCATTTTATCATCAATTATTAAATCAATTGACTTTTCTTTGGACTTTAATTCTATCTCCAATTCTTTTATCTTTTTATTCTCTTTCTCTATATTTTCTTTCTCTTCTTTAACAAAAGAATCAAATGATTCTTGTTTTATCTTGAAGTCTCTCATAAGACTTTCAATTTTATTATCCATTTCAGCTTGAAGATCATCTAGCTCTTTAGATCTATTGTTAAGAGACTCTTTGCTATTCTGATATTCCATCTCTAACTCATTTTCTTTTTTAAGAAAAGAATTTTCCAAGTCCAAAATTTTATTATTAAATAAATCTTCTCTTTCTTTTGAAATATTATCTAACTCAATTTCTCTATCTGATAAGGATTTTTCTCTGTTCTCTAAGTCTAAATTTAAAGAGTCTATTTCTTTTTTTCTTTCTTCAAATTCTATAATTTTCTCATCTATCTCTTGACTAAGTTTTAGTTTTTCTTTTTCCTTATTTTTATCTCTAAAAATAACATTAGCACCAACAACAAGAGATACAGCAAGTGGATCAAATACCAACATCAAAGCTATAATAAACCAATTTATAACCTCATCCATTGATTTACCAGTTAACTTAGCTATGTACTTCAAAGGGCCAATCTCTCCTGCAATATCTGTATTAGTTTCTAAGTCTAACTTCTTCAAGTCTATTTTGGTTATAGAGTCATTTAAAGCCGTTTCAATAAGTAAAATATCATCTCTTCTTTTTTGTGAAGACTTTAGTTGCTCTTCATAAACCTTTCTATTTGCAGATGAAGAGGTTGTTATTATATTACCATTTCTATCCTTACTCTGTACGAAATTATTGGAAACTCCCTTTGTTAACTCCGCTATGTTTTGATTTATTCTTTCTTTCTCAGATCTAGCATCATTTAATTGAGTCTGAAACATCTCTCTCTTAGTATCAAGAACTTTAACTTGTTTATCTATATTTTCAACTTTATTCAAAGTGTCTGAATAAGCTGATGATAAATATCCGTAAATGCCGGCAGATGTAATAGACATCAATACAAACAATGCTATAAAATAGTATGTTTTAAGTGCATTATTTAATTTTCCCCAGTACTGATACAAAAGAGATGCTAATACTAATTTAGCAATTTCAAGAGATGCCATCATTATCATAACCTGAATACTAGCTCCGGAAAACATTTTCCCAAGACCAGTTACGGAATAAAAAGCAGCTGATAATGAAACTGAAAGTGCTGAAATAACTACTAAATAAGGTAATAACTTTTTTTCCATTAACTATTTATTAAATTTTTAACCTCATCATCAACATAATCAATGTATTTAATAGAATCCTCTAATATTTCAGCATATAATTCAAGACTTTTTTTTATTAAAAACAAGTCATTGCCTTTTAATAAAGTCTGAATTTTATTAGAGATTTTATCAATAGAATTAGTTGCTTTATTGATTTCAAACCCCACTGAGTCTAAAATATCGAGATTTTTATCATCTAATAAAACAGAAAGTTTCAATTCTCTATTATTTTTTAATTTATAAAAGGAATTGAAAACTTCTATTTTATGTTCAGTGAGATAAT
>JACCDJ010153103.1_pt1 | contig 33427 bp, 32 predicted proteins | sample 7444481 | NCBI WGS metagenome assembly JACCDJ01 (sample SAMN15323435, study PRJNA562643) | freshwater metagenome | isolation source: river surface water | place: USA:Blue River Watershed | collected 2017-08-15 | reverse complement strand
ACATTTGGTGTGCTGCATAGCGGTGGAGAAAAAAACTCTGGCAAAAGAGTGAGAAATACCAATGCAGAAGAAAGAAGATAATTAGGATCACTTGGATGGATTTTTAATGCTAAACAAAGATAGGAGAAGGGGCCGACTAAATAGAAAAATTCCACCAATGGTTTCCTTTTTTCTTTTGTTTGAAATCAACGTGACCATTTAAACCTGTTTACTTTCCTTCCCAATCCGAACAAAGGATTTTGTGGAACCATCCTTTAGTTTTACAAATATTTTAGGGCCTAAACTTGCATGAACTTGAACTAACAGCACATAGATTTCTTCTTCAAAGGCCTTTTCAGGGTCAATTCTAATTGGATACAGCTCCAATGAGACTTTAGGAATACAAAAATGTTGATTTGCAGAAGCAATCATGTAGCGTTCCTCTTCCGGATCAATCCCAATGATTTTGCGCTGATCTGAAACCCCAATCAGAATGATTCCTCCTGTTGAATTTGCCATGGCAGCGAGGGTCTTTGCAATTTTTTCCTGGGAACTGATTTGCTGTTTGAATTCAAGTTGCTCTCCTTCATCTTTCAAGAGCAATTCATTCACAATTTCTTGATCTATTTTTTTTGGAAACATTTTCCCTATAAATTTTCTTTAACAAATGGAATTCCTCCATATTCGTTTTTGGCTTGCCCTAACTTCTATTTCCTAAACCTACCTCCAATGAACTTTACCAACCCAGGATTTGACCCAGAAACAATTGCTCAACTCAAAGTAGAGTTGAAAGAAAGCGGATTGCCCTTCAAAATTATTCCAGATGAAGACAATTCAGAGGAGTATGTCAATTTTTATTTTATCGGAAATTACGAGGGCAAGGAGGTGATTTACGATACTGCACTCTATACCCTGCGACTGCATCATGCAAGTGAGGTATACGAATTGGCAGAACATGAAGCGGCAAAAAAATTCCCAAATTTTAAATCCATCAATTACGAGGAAGACGAAAATGGAAACATGAAGCCATTGACTCCTGAAGAAGAGGAAATTGGCTGGTTTATTACCGAACTGATCATGGAGATGGAAGAGGAGGAAACGGTAAAGGTTCAGGAATTTTTGGACATTGATACCCACCATGATTATGGAATAGGATTGGATGTTTCCTTGAATGTGGAAGAAATAGATGAAGCAGTCATTGCCAAATTCATTCAGGAATTCAATGATGACACCCTGAATTTGGATGAGACACTCTATTCCTTCATGACTGAGGACGAAGACTTTGAAGACGAAGATTAATCCACTGAAATCAACTAGTGTCGTGCGTTAGTAGTCTACTAACGCTTTTTTTATGCTGAAAATCGCCTTATCCCCAGTCTTTGCACATGCCTTACCTGAAGGGCATAGATTTCCCATGGAAAAGTACAGTTTGCTGCCGGAGCAACTGCTATTCGAAGGTACGGTAGCTGATTCAAATTTTTTTGTACCTCAACTAGTTGCAGATGAGTGGATTTTATCCACTCATGAGGTCAACTATTTGGAACGGTTAAGGAACCTAGCACTCACCAAATCAGAAATTCGAGCCATTGGTTTCCCTCTGAGTGAGGCCTTGATTCAACGTGAAATATGCATTGCGGGTGGATCGGTTCAAGCAGCCTGCTTTGCTAAGGATTTTGGCATAGGGATGAATATTGCAGGAGGAACTCACCATGCTTTTGCTAATCGGGGAGAGGGCTTTTGTATTCTTAATGATTTGGCCATTACAGCCAATTACTTATTGAGGTCCAAATTGGCCCAAAAGGTGCTGATTGTAGACCTCGATGTGCACCAAGGAAATGGTACTGCGGCACTTTTTCAAGAAAATCCATCCGTGTTTACCTTTAGTATGCATGGAGAAAAAAACTATCCCCACCGAAAAGAAAAATCAGACTTGGACATCGGATTGGCGGACGGAACGGATGATGCGTCCTATTTGGCCATTTTGGATTGGAACTTGAAAAAACTGATAGACGAGGTGAAGCCAGACTTTATGCTCTACCAAAGTGGGGTAGATGTTTTGGCTTCAGATCAATTGGGGCGGCTTTCCTTGACTCTTGAGGGGGTACATGCACGAGATCGACTGGTGCTCAGTACGGCCAAATCCCAGGGAATACCCATCATGTGCTGCATGGGAGGAGGTTATTCCAAACGGATAAAAGATATCGTTGAGGCACATGCCCAGGTTTTTCGTTTGGCTCAGGATCTCTTTTTTTAGTCCTTTAACCGAATTTAACGCAGGAAATTTTCTGTGATTCTTGCAAAATGAATACTTTATCTATATTTGCGACCTATCAACCTAATTTTATTCAAGTGAGAAAAATTTTTACACGTTTCGTAGTTCTAGCTCTAGTAGCAGTAGGAGTTTATTCCTGTGATAAAAAAACAGATTCAACTGGCGCTGATGCCTCTTCCACAGGTGGAGTGGCTGCTGGTGACCTGAAGATCGCGTATGTTCACACGGATTCCGTGATCAACAAATACGATTTTTTCAAAAAGAAATCTGAAGAAATTACTGAAAAAGGAAAGAAGTTGGATTTGGATCTTCAGTCTAGAGCTAAGGGTTTCGAGCAGGAAGTAGCCATGTTCCAACAAACAGGTGGCAACCTGACTCAAAATCAAATTCGTGCCAAGCAGGATGAATTGATGCAGAAGGAGCAGAACCTAATCAGTTACAGAAATAACTTGATGCAGGAACTTTCTACAGACGAATCCAAACTATTGAACGATGTTTATGAGCAGGTACAGGAATACATGAAAGAATATGCAAAGGAAAACGGCATTGACCTTATTCTAAGCCATACACGTGGTGGAGCAATCTGGTATGCTACCGATGCAATCGATGTAACCAAATCTGTGACCGAGGGATTGAACAAAAAGTACAATGCAAATCCAGCAGCAGCCGAGGCTAAAGCCACAGCGGCAGATTCAACTGCTAAGAAATAACAGGAGAATCTCCTAAAAATTGAAAACCCGGATAACCTCCGGGTTTTTTTGTGGGTAAAAAAGGGTAATTTTGCAGAACCTTAGAAAAATCGATTCACATGAAAATCACTGAGTTTTTAAAACACAACTACCGACACTTCAATGCTGCTGCTTTAATTGATGCTGCAGAGGGGTATAAAACCCATCTCAATGAAGGAGGGAAAATGATGGTGACTCTTGCAGGAGCTATGTCTACCGCAGAATTGGGAATTTCCTTGGCAGAAATGATTCGCCAGGATAAAGTTCAAATCATCTCCTGTACTGGGGCCAATCTGGAAGAAGATGTGTTTAATCTAGTGGCGCATGACTACTACGAACGCGTACCCAATTACAGAGAACTCACTCCAGAGCAAGAGCAAGGGCTGTTGGAGCGTCATATGAACCGAGTGACAGACACCTGTATTCCAGAAATGGAAGCGATGCGAAGAATTGAGAACGTAATTCTTGAGGAATGGGTAAATGCGGATCAAAGCGGTGAAGCCTATTTCCCACATGAATTCTTCTACAAAATATTGCTTTCGGGCAAGTTGGATGCGTCTTTCCAGATCGATCCAAAAAATAGTTGGCTATTGGAAGCCGCCAAGAAAAACTTGCCCATCATTGTTCCAGGATGGGAAGATTCTACCTTGGGCAACATGTTTGCAGGTCATGTCATTTCAGGTGATGTGAAAAACGTGCATACCGTACGAACTGGCATCGAATACATGATGTTCTTGGCTGAATGGTATACTCAAAATGCTTCTGAAGAAAGTACCATTGGCTTTTTCCAAATCGGTGGGGGTATTGCAGGAGATTTCCCAATCTGTGTGGTACCGATGCTTCACCAGGATTTGCAGCGAACCAACGTTCCGCTTTGGGGTTATTTCTGCCAGGTTTCTGATTCTACGACTTCCTACGGTTCCTATTCTGGTGCTGTTCCTAATGAAAAAATCACCTGGGGTAAGTTGGGAATGGATACTCCGAAGTTCATTGTGGAATCGGATGCCACGATTGTGGCTCCTTTGATTTTTGCAATCGTCTTAGATCAATAAGGCACTCAAGCCTTTAAAATCAAAAAAGCAAGCATTGAAAAATGCTTGCTTTTTTGTTTCTTAGGCCCTGAAGTTGAGCTAGTTAATCAAGTCTTAACTTTCTGTTTTTAAATTAGTTAAAGTGTGTATCCTGATCTATAGGTTCTAGTGACAAACTGGTTGGCGGGATCGAAATTAGTGATTTTCATATTCGGTCCATCCCATAGGAGTTTAATGCCTCGGCCTGGGTATTCGACCTGATTGGAAAGGAGTCCTTTCGGTGCTTGATAGTCGTAACTTCTTATGGCAAGATTTCCCATCAAGACAGATTCGGTCAAGGGTCCTGCAATGGAGAAAGGGGAACTGAGTTGTTTGAATTCGGTAGAGCCATATCCTGCGATGCAGGCATTGACCCAGTTGTCGTAGTGACCTCGATCTCCTCCGGGTACCCGGTACAAGGATTCCTGTACCTTGATGTCTTTGGTTTTGGAAGTAGGCAATAGGAGCGGATTGGCGCCATAGGTGGAGCACATCATTTTTCCTTTGGTTCCTTCGATGATCACTCCATTTCCTCCATCGCCCATCATTTCATTTGGGCCTAATTCCTCTGGTCGGGTAGGTTGAATACCGCCATCCATCCAATGAAATTCCAAATCATCCTTTCCTGGTCGGTCAAATCGCAGCGTAATGTGTGAGGAGGGAGGGCAGCTTTCTGGGAAATGCCCACGCTTGAATTCACCTACATACACGGAACCTACTGAGCATTCGGCAGACTTGGGATATCCCAAGCCCAAAACACGGAAGGGTGGCTCCATGATGTGACAGGCCATATCTCCTAATGCTCCTGTGCCGTAGTCCCACCAGCCTCTCCAATTGAAGGGCACCAGATTGCCCACATAATCCTTGTATGGGGCTGTTCCCAGCCAAAGGTCCCAGTCGAGATCTGCGGGAGGAGTGACCGGCGTGCTTGGCCAAGGAATGCCCTGTGGCCATACGGGACGGTTGGTCCAGGACCAAACCTTGGTGGCTTCTCCAATAAGGCCTGCCTCATACCATTCCACCATTTTTCGTACCCCATCTCCAGAGGAACCTTGGTTGCCCATTTGGGTGACTACCCGGTACTTTTCAGCCGCCTGGGTGAGCATGCGGGCTTCGTAGATGTCATGCGAAAGGGGCTTCTGAACGTAGACATGTTTGCCCATTTTCATGGCCATCATGGCCTGTACCGCATGCATGTGATCCGGTGTGGATACCGTGATGGCATCGATATTTTTTTCTTCTTTTTCGAGCATGATCCGGTAATCCTTGTAGTAGGATGCTTTGGAATGATCTTGCCTACCTTTTGCCGCACGTGTGTCGTCTACATCACATAAGGAAATGATGTCTACTTTACCACTTTTATGAACTCCAGTCAAGTCGCCGTATCCCATTCCACCAATACCGATGGAGGCTACTCTTAGTTTATCACTAGGAGCGATGTATCCTGGTCCTCCAAGGACATGACGGGGGATGAGTGTAATACCTGCAAAGGCAAGGGCTGAACTTTTTAGAAAGTCTCTTCTTGAGGAACCCGCTTGGTTTTGTTTTTTATTTTTCATCGAATAGGAAATCTTATGTTTTCAAAGAATTAAGTAAGCGGAAAAACTTGAAAAAGTCTGGAGCACATCAAGAAAATTATTTCAGTGGATTTAATCCCTATAGAAATAGCACCTTTTGACTTAGAAAATCTCTATTTATTTAATTCACAAAAAAAGATTTTTGATATTTTAAAGTAAGTTTGGTTAAAATCAACCCTATGAAAAATTTACGCTGGACCTTCATTATTGGAACGCTCTTGGTTTTAGGAGCTTGTCAAAAGCCTGCACCCCTTTCGGAAGCCGGTCTTATTCCCTTGCCTCAAGAAATAAGCAATGGAACTGGAACGTTTGAAGTAACTTCTGAAACAGGTATTCGACTTATAGGTACTTCAGAAAAATTGACTTCTATCGGTGATTTTTTAGCCAATAGCCTTCGTCCAGCCACAGGATTTACGGTACCTATCTCCAAGGATGCTGGAGAGATTACCTTGGAATTGACTGGATCTGGGCCTTCGGAAGCGTATGAACTTGAAATTTCTGATGCTGGAATCCGAATTACTGCTGCTGGGGAGGCGGGACTTTTTTATGGGGTACAAACGCTCATCCAACTTTTTCCTGCTGATATCGCTCAAAAAACAGTTCAAAATAGGGATTGGGTACTTCCTCAGGGAAAGGTAAGCGATGCCCCTGATTTTGCCTACCGAGGTTCCATGTTGGATGTAGCCAGACATTTTATTTCCAAAGAAGATGTCAAGTTTTACATCGATCAGATGGCAAGCATGAAATTGAATTACCTTCATCTCCACTTGACAGATGATCAAGGATGGCGAATTGAGATCAAGTCTTGGCCAAAATTGACAGAAATAGGGGGGAGTTCAGAAGTAGGTGGGGGTAAAGGCGGATTTTATACCCAAGAAGAATACAAGGAGTTGGTGGAATATGCTGCAGCGCGCTACATTACCATCGTTCCCGAGATTGACATGCCTGGCCACACCAATTCTGCTTTGGCTTCTTATGCCGAGTTAAACCCAGGGGTAAATTTACCGGTAGGACAAGGATTGGATTCGCTCAACAAGACTCCATTGGATTACCAATTGCCATTGACGGCCCCTCAAGCCTCTCAAATGTATACGGGCATCGAAGTGGGTTGGAGTACTTTTGCACCACAACTTGAAGTGACCTATGCCTTTGTGGATAGTGTAGTTCGTGAAATTTCGGCACTTTCACCAGGCCCGTATTTCCACATTGGGGGAGATGAATCGCATGTGACCGAGAAGGAGGACTACATCTATTTCGTGGAGCGGGTACAAGACATCGTCTCCAAGTACAATAAAACCAGCATGGGCTGGGATGAGGTGGCCACTGCAAAATTACTTCCCGGCAATGTAGCCCAGTTTTGGGCCAAGGAGGAGAATGCAATCCTAGCCAAAAATCAAGGAAATAAGGTCCTACTTTCTCCTGCAAAAAAGGCCTATTTAGACATGCAATACGATAGCCTTTCTCGCATTGGATTGCACTGGGCTGCTTACATTGAATTGGATTCGGCTTACCTCTGGGATCCGTCTACCTATGTAAATGGGCTGGCCAAAGAGGATATTTTAGGGGTTGAAGCACCGCTCTGGTCTGAAACTGTGACCAACCGAGAAGATATCAATTACCTGGCATTTCCACGCTTAGCCGCTTTGGCAGAGGTGGCTTGGACTACCAAGGAGAAGCGGAGTTGGGAAGGGTTTGCATCACGGATTCCGATTCAAGGAGACCGTTGGACTATTCAAGGAGTAGATTTTTACAAATCCCCCAAAGTAACCTGGGAAACCAAGAAAAGGAGTGCTTTCGAAGAACTCATCATCACTTTTAGCAATTGGATCTGGGGTCCTCCGATTTTGATTCTGTTATTGGGTGGTGGTACTTTCTTTTTTATCCATTCGGGCTTTGTTCCGCTCACCAAAATGGGTCATGCGATCGAACTTTTGAAAGGAAAATACGAGGATAAATTGGCTCCTGGTGAAATCACTTCCAAACAAGCCTTGATGTCAGCCATTGCCTCTACGGTAGGCCTGGGAAACATTTCGGGCGTGGCCATTGCCATCAATATGGGTGGCCCAGGAGCACTGTTTTGGATGTGGGTGGCGGCTTTTGTGGGGATGGCAACCAAGTTCTACACTTGTAGCCTTTCCATCATGTATCGGGGTAAAGATACATCGGGGGTAATACAGGGAGGACCCATGTACATCATCGAACATGGAATGGGCAAGAAATGGAAATTTCTATCCTATATCTTTTGTATTGCAGGCATCGTCGGTCTGTTGTCAGTGTTTACTTCCAACCAGTTGGCGGCTGTGGTGCAGGCAGTGCTTTTGGAACCTGAAACTGCAGCAGAAACGACCCGAAACAATTGGATCATTGGCATTATCATGATGGGGTTGACCGCGGTGGTCATATTGGGTGGGATTCAGCGGATAGCAGCCGCTGCATCCAAAATGGTCCCATTTATGGTGGGGATCTATTTTGTTTCTGTGTTAATCATTATTCTCCAGTATTTTGGAAATATTCCTGATGTATTTCAACTCATCTTTGTGGATGCCTTTACTGGCAATTCCGTATTGGGAGGGGCCGTGGGTTCGGTGATCATTATTGGCGCAAGAAGGTCCTTATTTTCCAATGAAGCAGGTTTGGGTACCGCCCCGATGGTTCATGGTCAATCCAAGACCAAAGAACCGATTCGAGAGGGTCTAATCGCCATGCTGGGTCCTTTCATCGACACGGTGGTAGTTTGCTCGCTTACTGCGTTTGCCATATTGCTCACAGGAGTTTGGCAGAACTCTGAAAATGATGGGGTCAAATTGACACTCGAAGCCTTTGAATTGGGGATACCGGTGATTGGCAAATACCTCTTGATGGTTTCGGCACTGGTATTTGCGCTCTCCACGATGTTTACCTACTCCTATTATGGTCAAAAATGTGCCAGTTACCTCTTTGGAGTGAAGGTGGCTGGGTACTACAACTACATTTACTTGGTTACAATTGTAATTGGTGCTGTTGTTTCCTTGGATTTGGTCGTGAGTTTGGTAGATGGAATGTATGCGGTCATGGCCTTTCCCAACATGATTGCAGCATTGTATTTAGCGCCTAAAGTAAAAGCCGCAGCGAAGGATTACTTTGCCCGAATGAAGCAAAACCCTGCATGAGATTTTTGATTGCTCCCAACGCCTACAAAGGAACGTTTACCGCGTTAGAAGCAGTTGCTTTGATTGAAGAAGTATTAGTTCATGCGTATCCCTCTTCCCAATTCACTAGCCAAGCCTTGGCGGATGGAGGAGATGGAACCTGTGCCTTGCTGGCCAATACCTTGGGTTTGGAGCGGATAGAATGCCTTTCCTTAAATGCGATTGGGCAACCCATACCTGGATTTTATGCTTGGGAGCCATCTTCTAAAACAGCTTTTTTGGATGTGTCTACCTGCTCAGGATTGGGGGTTTTGCCTACCTATGTAAGAGAACCAAGTTTGGCTTCCACCTTTGGTACAGGAATCCTCATTCAGCATGCAATTCAAAAAGGTGCCAAGCACCTGATTTTAGGTTTGGGTGGTTCTGCGACCATTGAACTAGGTGCTGGTATTTTACAGGCCATGGGCTTTTTATTTTTGGATCAAAATGGAAGAGAGATCCCGGCTTTTTCTCCTGAGTTTTTAAACCGAAGCCGGCATATTCAACGGCCCTTAAGGCTTCCTGCGGTTTCCTTCACTTTTCTCTCTGATGTAAAAAATTCCTTTCTTGGACCGAATGGAGCCGTTCGCGTTTTTGGACCCCAAAAAGGGCTGAGTGAAGCAGAACTAGAGGCTACAGAAGTTAGTACTACAGATTTTGTAGAGTTACTGCTACGAAAATCTCCCAATCCAATTTCAGATCAGACAGGCTTTGGTGCTGCTGGAGGGATTGCATTCGGGTTAGCACAGTTTTTTCCTTACCAACTTGAGTTTGGAGCACCTTACTTTTTTGAGCAGGTGCATCTCGAAGAGAAAGTGAGGCAAGCAGATTGGATTCTGACAGGTGAGGGGCAATACGATGCCCAAAGTGAGGAGGGTAAGGCCTGCTATGAGTTGAAGCAACTCGCCCGAAAGCACGGCAAAAAAATTGCGCTGATTGCTTCCGGAAAAGAAGGGCATAGGTTGGGGTTTGATGCGGTGCTAGAATTGCCTCCGCTTGATTTTTCGGATCCTGCTTATAAAAAGAAAGCCCTTGAACAATTTCAAGGGCTCTTGAGGGAAGCAATTTCAACTGGTCTTTTTGACTAATTACACACGAATGTAGTCGCCTTTCCAGTTTTTGATTTGCTGTTTAATTTCTTTTGCGGTTAATTTTTCTGCGATAGCGCGGTCCATCAAGCCAAGGAGTTCATCATTCCCTGCAAATCGAAGGGCAATGATTTGACCTAACCTCAAGTTTTGTTCTTTTTCCTCAAAGGTTTTTCCAGTCAAGTGGAAGTAGCGGTTTCGCATCTCATTGAGAATGATCCGGTTTTGAAGTTTGAGTGCATACATGCGAGCAAGCAAAGGCAGTAAAACCAACACAAATGCTCCAATAAAGAGATAGGCACTTTCTAGGGAAGTCTCTTGGGAGGAGAAATCCATTTTAGCGATAGTCCATCCAAAAAAAATTGTAGTGATTGGCGTGAGGAAGAAATGGTGAAAAGGGTCATACCGAGTATGGTTCCCATAGTTTTGGTTTTTCATGGTTAGGGATAAAAAAAGGAGGCTTTAGGCCTCCTTTGGTTGGATATATTAATGATCGCTTTTCTTTTTCTTAGCAAAGGTATTTCGTGCATCCATTGCAGAAATTCCCGCGCCAATCCCAATTAAGGAGCATACTATTAATAAGAACAACTGTGCTCCTGACATTAGAGGAGAACTAAATATTGCTGCTAGGATCATACAAGTTTAAATTCTTAGTGAATAAGGGGTAAAGATAGACTAGAGGCCTCAAAATAGCAAGCAAGAACCGCTGACCCTTGTCTTAGTAATTAATCCAAGTCGTCTTCAAATTCTTCTTCGTCCTCGAAGTCATCGAAATCATCGTCTGACTCTTCTTCGTCGAAGTCAACAATGTTGTCATCCAAAAATTCGTTGTCTTCATCGAGGTCATAGCCGTCCTCAAAATCGTCTTCAAACTCATCCTCCTCCTCAAACTCATCCATTTCTTCGAATTCTTCTTCAAAATCCTCCATAACTTTCTTCAAAAGGGTTTTTATGATTCAACGATACGAAATAAACCAAAAAATTAATTAGACCAATAGGGGCGTCTTTAATTTTTTTTCAATTTTTAGTACTTCTAAATTCGGCTGAGAAGCAATCCACTTTTCTCTCAATAAGTTAGCCCAAACTTGCAGGTAAAAAATCACATCTTCTCGCGAATTTTTATTGAGGGAATCTCTTCTTCCTTTTTCCATTTGCGACAAGATTTCCGGGTCGGACAAGCGTTCGAGGTGACTCAAATCGTTTAGGCTTACCCCTTTTTCAAGCATTTTGGTCACAATCAAATCGATTGGGTAGCCACTTGTCGGGCAGTAATCGATCAATTGCTCATTCCAGTCTCCATGGCGTTGCATGGCATATTGATGGATTTCAGCCCGCGAAAATGGAGTTAATTCCTGGGCTAAATTCCCGCAATTGCAGGCGCCCATATGTCCCCATTGGTAAGATGCCCCTTGCTGAAGTTTGGATGCCGTACGTTCCAATGCGGCGATTAATTCTGGATTTGCTGTGGCCATGTCTTGCTTTTTCGGTTTAACCCAATTCAATCGAGATGGTTTTAATTCTTGGGACTAATTTCAGGTTCACACCTAATTTACGCCAGATTTTAAAATAATAGAATCCCCATGGGGATTTTAGGAAAATTTTTCTTTGCCCCGAAGAAGATCAAAAAATAGCATGAAATCAGATGCAAGGCTATAAAATGGATAGGTGAAGGTCGCGGGTTTATTTTTTTCAAAAAAGAAATGCCCCACCCATGCAAAACCATATCCTAATACTGGAATGGCTGCGAGCCAGATGTATTGTGCCATTGCGAGGGCTGTCACCAACACCACTAAAACCAATCCTGTACCTATAAAATGAAGGACGCGGGAGGTAGGGTTTTGATGTTCAGTTAAGTAATAGGGATAAAATTCTTTCAAGGAGCTGTACTTCTTTTCCATGCTTAGTTCTTTTGGATAAAATTGAATTCAAGAAAGGTAGTTGTCGTTTTCTCTAAGGCCTTTAAGGTAATTTTTGTTTTGCTTTTTGGAGACGATACTTCGGTCACGCCCGTGAGGGTCATCAAGGACTTTTCTTGGCTTGGGTCGATTACATCGAGGATTACCTGAAGCAATTCGTATTTGGTAGTGGTGACTGTTGAATTAAAGTTGCGCATCATGGGATTAAATAACCACGGGTCATACATACGCATCCCCCAGAAAGGATAAGGATTCATGGTATTCAGGCGTTCCCGTTGCCTCATGTCTTCATTGGAATGGTAGCGGATGACCAAATCAGGCTTCTTGGCATCATAGACAAGCCCTGCCGCTAGCAATTGGGTTTCTAACGCTTCTTGCACTTGCTGGTCTAATTTGGGATCTAAAAAGCCTGGAATGCCTAATTCTTTATTGACCAACACAAAACTTTGATACGATTTTTGAAAAGGGATCTCCCTATTTTCTACAAATACCTCAGTTGAGTTGCAGGAAAAAAGCAAGCCACCCAGGAAGAAGAATAAAATAGGTGCAATTTTCAGGTTCATGCAGGGAGTAAATTTCATTCGTTTGCTGGTCAAAGGTGAAGTTACTTTATCTTTTTCATGAAAAAAAAACGAGTATTCTTGCTAATGTGTTTCTGTCTACCACTATGAATGTTATTTTTGACAAATTGTACCCATGAGTAGACCTGATTTTGACGATATCTATATGGAATTGGCGGTAAATCTCGCCAAACGTTCGCATTGCATCAAAAAGCATGTGGGCGCTGTATTGACGAAGGATACCCGAATTATTTCAATTGGCTACAATGGTCCTCCGGCAGGTACGCACAATTGTGATGTGGAATTCCCCAGTGAAGGCTGTGCTCGGGATTCCAAAGGCAGTTGCTCCTTGGCTTTGCATGCTGAGCAAAATGCGATTCTCTACGCGGTAAAAAATAATACATCCGTAGAGGGGTCTACGCTATACGTGACCTTGGCGCCTTGTTTGGCTTGCGCGCGGATTATTTTTTCCATGGGAATTTCCAAAGTGGTTTACCTTTTTTCCTATGCCGAGTACAAGGGAATCGGATCGGATGAGGGCGTTGACTTCTTGGTCAAATTTGGAGTAAATGTGCAGCGCTACAGTAAGGCCTTGGAAGTTAGCGATACCCTGATTTAAATAAAGTTGACTTCGGGATGCAACTGAATCCCAAATTTTTCAAGTACTGAGGCCTGAATCTGTTGCGCTAGGCTTTTAATTTCTTCCCCACTGCCATTTCCATAGTTGACCAGCACCAGGGCTTGCTTGACGTGTACCCCCACATCACCGATGCGTTTGCCTTTCCATCCTGCTTGTTCGATCAACCATCCTGCGGCCACCTTAACTCCCTCTGAACTAGGATAACCTGGAATGCTGGGATAGCTGGATTTCAATGCTTCAAATTGTGAGGCTGGGATAGTGGGATTTTTAAAAAAGGAGCCAGCATTCCCAATTTCTTTAGGATCCGGGAGTTTGGATTGTCGTATTTGAATAACCGCATCGCTGATGTCACGAATGCTGGGCTGATCAATCCCATTGGCGGCAAGCACCTCTCGAATGGCTCCATATTCCAAGTGGAAATTAGGAGTTTTCGACAAGCGAAAAGTAACTGAGGTAATCACGAATTGCTCTTTGAATGCTTGTTTGAATACGCTTTCTCGGTAGCCAAACTGACATGCTTCTGCATCAAAAGAATGCATTTCCAAGGTTTCTCTATGCAAGGCTTGGAGACTTTCAAACACATCCTTGATTTCTACACCATAGGCTCCGATATTTTGCATGGGCGAAGCGCCAACTGTGCCTGGAATTAAGGAAAGATTTTCTAGGCCGGCCCAATCCTGTGCAATGCAGTGCATCACCAACTCATGCCATACTTCTCCAGCACCTACTTCTACCAAAAGATGGTCTCCTTCCTCTTTGACTAGGTGGATGCCCTTGATTTCTAGTTTAATCACTAGCCCTTCCATGTCTCGAGTCAGCAGGATATTGCTACCGCCTCCCAGGATAAATACAGGTAATTGCTTTTCTTTTGCCGCAATAATGGCAGATTTTAGTTCGGATAGGGTCCCAACAGCAGTAAAAAATTTGGCCTTTTTGTCGATTCCAAAGGTGGTAAAAGGTTTCAAAGAAATGTTTTCTTGTATCTTCATGGGCCAAAACTTATTCTGCGAAGTAAAGAAGTTTTTACGCCATTGTGAAATGGATTGGCAGAAGGATCTATTCAATTATGAAAGAATTAATCATTCAAGGGGTACACATAAAGGCAGGAGAAAAAGCCAATATCAAAATCCCTATTGCCAAACTCCCAACACATACGCTGATTGATTTGCCCATTTTTATCCGTTCTTCTCAGCAAGAGGGTCCTGTGGTATTGATTAGTGGGGGAGTGCATGGAGATGAAATCAACGGGATTGCTACGGCGAAGAAACTTTTGGAAACTTTTGATCAAGAACTTGACCTACTTCGGGGCGCTGTCATTGTGATCCCGGTAGTCAATATTTATGGGTTTCTATCCAACAGCCGTACTTTTCCTGATGGAAGAGATTTGAATCGAAGTTTTCCTGGAAGCAAAAAGGGATCCTTGGCTTCCCGAATTGCCCATATTTTAAGTGAGGAAGTATTACCCCATATTGATTTTGGGATAGACTTCCATACTGGTGGTCGCATGATTTCCAACCATCCACAAATCCGTGTGGATTTTAAAGATAAAATTGGGGTAGAACTTGCCAAGGCTTTTGGAACCCACTACGTGGTCCATTCCAAGCACATTGATAAATCCTTCCGTAAAACGGCTTACAAAAACAAAAAGCACTTGCTGGTCTACGAAGGTGGCGAATCCATGCGCCTAGATCAATACTCCATAGAAGAAGCGATTACGGGTACCAAACGCCTGTTGCACCACTTAGAAATGATCCATTCCCCTCAAATCCTTCAAACTACACTTGTTTTGAAAGAGAGTACTTGGATTCGAGCCAAGGCTTCTGGGATTTTTTCTTGCGTGGCTCAACTTGGGGATTTTGTGCGAAAAGGGGAGGTGTTGGCTTCCATTTCAGATCCCTATGGACAGGTGGTGGTTCCGATCAAAGCCACAACTACAGGACACTTGATAGGCGTAAATAACAATCCTGTCGTGAATGTTGGCGATGCCTTGCTCCACGTAGGTGAAGAATAAGGAATGGATTTTCTAGAAAAAAAAAGGCCTCGTAACTACGAGGCCTTTTTGCTTAACTGAAGTAGGTTTTTAATCCTTCAAGTTTCTCAAGTAATACTTTTTCTGTAATTCTGTAATCACTTGTCTTTGATAGACTTGTGTTAACTGAAAAATAGTACTTTATCTTCGGTTCGGTACCTGAGGGTCTCGCGGAAATTTTGCTTCCATCTGCCAGGTAGAATTGCATGACGTTAGATTTATCTAGGTCTAAAACTTCTGTTTTTTGTGTTTTTGGATAATGGATGCTTGCATTTTTTACATCGTAAATCTTCTCTACAGCGCAACCATTCATCTCCAGCGGTGGATTGGTTCGGAACAGATTCATCAAGTGTTGAATCTGTTCTGCACCGTCTTTTCCTTTCTTAGTAACTGAAATGAGGGCTTCCTTGTAAAACCCAAATTTCTGGTAAACTTCAGCCAGCACTTCAAACACGTTTTTACCTTGCGTTTTGTAGTAGGCTACTGCTTCCGCCACGAGTGCACAGGCGCTCACTCCATCCTTATCACGAACGAAGTCACCAACTAAGAAACCAAACGATTCCTCTCCACCGGCTAAGAACTTTTCTTTGCCTTCTTTTTGAAGGATGATGGAAGCAATATTCTTAAATCCAGTAAGGACATTGTAACAAGGTATTCCGAAACCTTCTGCAATTTTATTGATCAATTCGGTGGTCACGATGGTATTCACCATAAAGTCTTTTCCAGTCAAAAGACCCAATTCTTGCTTACGAGAGAGTAGGTAATAGACTAGTAGCGTTCCGGTTTGATTGCCATTGAGGAGTTCGTATTCCCCTTTTTCATTGGGAACTACTGCTGCATAGCGGTCCCCATCCGGATCACAGGCAAGGACAAGGGCTGCCTCTGTCTTTTTACCCAAGGCTACAGCTAGTGTAAGTGCTTCAGGCTCTTCTGGATTGGGATAAATCACTGTTGGGAAGTTCCCATCAGGTTCGGCTTGTTCTTGGACCACTTGGATATTTTCAAATCCAAAGGCCTTTAGTGCAGCTGGAACCATTTTGCCGGAGGCGCCATGAATGGGAGAAAAGACTATGGGCATGGACTTCTGAGCCTGAATTGCCTCCTTTGAAAGGCTTAATTCCTTTACCTTTTCCAGGTAAATCGCATCAAAATCTTCCTCAATGAAATGGAGGAGCTGATCCTGCTTGTTCCAGTTGACCTGATCAAAAGAGGTGATTTTTTGTACTTCTTTGATGATGTTGGTGTCGTGCGGGGCCACTACTTGGGCTCCATCTTCCCAATAAGCCTTGTAGCCATTGTATTCCTTGGGATTATGTGAAGCGGTAATCATAACCCCAGATTTGCAACCAAAATGTCTGACCGCAAAAGAAAGCATGGGAGTTGGGCGCATTTCTCTAAAATACATCACCTCAATGCCATTTGCAGTAAATACATCTGCCGTGGTCATTGCAAATCGTGTGTTGTTGATTCTGCTGTCGTGGGTGATGGCTACCTTGATTTTTTCGCCTGGGAAGCAAGCGATCAAGTAATTGGCCAAGCCTTGTGTAGCCATGGCTACGGTGTAGACATTCATCCGGTTGGTACCCACTCCCATCAGTCCACGCAACCCCCCTGTACCGAACTCCAAATCTTGGTAGAATGAATCAATCAATTCGGTTGGATTCGTGGCAATCAATTCTCGAATGCTCGCCTTGCTTGCCTCATCAATGGAACTGGCCAACCAACTTTCAGCCTTGTTTAAAATCGAAGAATCAATGGAACTCATGGGATATAAAAATAGGGTTAAGTACTACAAGTTAGGAAAAATGTCAGGAGTTGTACTAAGCCTGAGCGGCCTATTTACGTAATCCTGAATGTGATTTACAGATTTCCTCTAAGCTGTTGCTCACGCTCGATGGATTCGAACAAGGCTTTAAAATTCCCTTTTCCGAAGGAAGTGGCCCCTTTTCGCTGGATAATTTCAAAGAATAGGGTAGGTCGATCTTGAACGGGTTTGGTAAAAATTTGAAGTAGATAGCCTTCCTCATCTCGATCTACTAGGATATTGAGTTCTTTTAAAGGCTGCAGGTCTTCGTCGATTTTACCCACGCGATCCAATAAATCATCGTAGTAGGAACTCGGAACTTCTAGAAATTCAACCCCTCTTTTTCGCAATTCCCCAACTGTATGAATGATATCGTAGGTAGCGATGGCGATATGCTGCACACCTGGGCCCCCATAGAAGTCAAGGTATTCTTCAATTTGCGACTTTTTCTTTCCTTCTGCAGGTTCATTGATGGGAAATTTGATGTAGCCGTTGCCATTGGAAACAACCTTGGACATCAAGGCAGAATACTCCGTAGAGATGTCTTTGTCATCAAAGGTCAGGAGCAATTTGAATCCCATGACTTCCTCGTAAAAACTGACCCAGCGGTTCATGTCACCGAGTGCCACATTTCCCACACAGTGGTCAATGTATTTCAATCCGATGGACTGTCCAGCGTAAGTGCTTTTTCTTGGTTGGTAGCCAGGTAGAAAGGTTCCTTGATAGTTTTTGCGCTCGACGAAGGTATGAATGGTATCCCCATAGGTTTGGATACTTGCTACTTTTACTTCGCCATGCTGATCCTGCAGGGTTTTTGGTGCCTCGGCCGAAATAGCCCCTCGGCTCGTAGTTTCTTTCCAGGATTTCTCCGCATCATCTACCCATAGTGCCAATACCTTGACCCCATCGCCATGTTGACGAATGTGGTCGTTGATAGGATGGTTGGCCGTAAGGGGGGAGGTGAGTACCAATCGGATTTTTTCTTGCTTGAGGACGTAAGAGGCACGATCCTTTACTCCGGTCTCAGGTCCAGCATAGGCAATCAATTCAAATCCGAAGGCATATTGGTAAAAAAGTGCACTCTGCTTGGCATTGCCAACGTAGAGTTCTACATAATCCGTACCATTGATGGGGAGAAAGTCTTCAGTCATGGGCTGTATTTGGGTTAATTCAAGGATCAAAGGTAAAAAAGTCCGATTAAAATGTTTCTGCTTGGAACCGACTATTCCTGAGAATTTTCATTTAGCCAAAGGCTGATCCAAGCCATCAGCAAAAAAGAAAGGGCCCAGGTTCCGTAAACTGGATGGAAGCAGCACAGGATTATCAAAATGTAATAAATCGGTGCCAGCACAAATCCAACTAAAAACTTCCAAGTGCTTGTAAACACTTCATCTTCCATTTTAGGTGCGATGCCAAACAACCAAATCCAGTACAAGGGAAGGTGGAAAATCTTCATCAGTTTATTTCGAAGAGCGCCAAAAGTTTTTACTTGATAGGAAGTAGGCTTGCCGGAAAGAAAAAGGTCTACCTCCTGCTTGCTTGTAACATCTACTTGATTGGAAAGGAGCTTATCCAATGTTTCGGGATACTCCGCATTTGGAATATCTACTACCAAGGACTTCAATGCCTGCTCCACTTTTTTGGTCAGTTTGAGGGCCTGGGTAGGGTCTGGATCTACTGGAATGCTTTTACCTAGGCTGATTCGTACCTTCCCAGCGGATCTTTTGTGGGCGCTGTATTGAATGCCTATAGGTACCACCATTGGTTGAAGTTCGGGACACTCTGCTAAGGCTCCGTAAGCCATTCGGGTGAATCCTTTGCTGAGTGGTCGGATATTCCGAACTAGGCTGTGGTTTCCCTCTGCAAAAATCAGGACAGACCCTTTTTGCTGAAGGACTTTGTTTGTTTTTTGAAAAGTACCTTGATTTTGAGGAATGGTGGAAAAGCCATCCAAAACACGATAGACAGGCAGCATTTGAATGAGGTTCAATAAATACGCTGCTACCGGGTTTTTAAATACGGCTGCACGAGTTAAAAAATAGGGTCGAATCGAAATATGAGTGGCCACCAATAAGGGGTCAATTAGCGCATTTTGATGGTTGGCTACTAAAATAAGCGGCTGATTTTTAGGAATGTTTTCAAGCCCTTCCACCACGATTTTTTTGTAATAGATGTGTAAACCTATTTTTAGTAAAAATCGCAAAGTGGTGTAAAGCAAAGTTCTCATGCGTACTTTTTCCAGATACTGGCCAAGATGATTCCAGAGATGAGGTGCCAAATTCCCCACCAGGCGGTAATTAATGCCATTCCCCCAAGTCCAGCGAAAAAACTAAAAATAAGGACAAGACCTAGCCCCGAATTTTGAATGCCGGTTTCGATGGCAATGGTTTTTACATCTTTGAAAGGCAATCGAGCTAGTTTAGCCGAAAGGTAGCCGCCACTTAATCCGATAAAATTATGTACCAGCACCCAAAGGAAGATGGCGCCGATGTAGGTTTTAAATAGTTCGTAATTGCCAAGAAGGGCAAGTAGTACCAAGGCTCCAAAAATGATCAGGCTGAGTGGTTTGATTGCTTTCGCTAACTTTTTAGCTAACTCAGGAAATTTGGAGGTGGTCCAAATTCCCAAAAGCAAAGGAATGCCCAATATTAGGCCTATGGTCAAGAAGACTTCTAGCGTATCGAGTTGAACTTCTTGTAGGAGTCGGGCGGTGGGAGCATAGTTTCCGGCCCAAAAGGAAAAGTTAAATGGGGTAAGAAAGATCGCTGCAACACTCGATACCGCTGTTAAACTCACTGAAAGCGCGACATTTCCTTTAGCAAGACTTGTTAAGAAATTGGAAACATTTCCACCTGGACAGGCTGCTACCAGGAACATGCCCAAGGCGATACTGGGTGGGGGATTGAGGAGTAGGATCAACACCCAAGTAAGGAAGGGAAGTACAAAAAATTGAGAAAATATTCCAATTACAAATCCCTTCGGGTTTTGGACCAGGTATTGAAAGTCTGCCCATTTCAACTCCAAGGCTACTCCATACATGATAATTGCGAGTGCAATATTGAGTCCAAGGAGGTTGTCTGGAGAAAAATTGAGTTGTACTGAATCTAGCGCATTGGGTGAAGCCATTGCCCTAAAATCCAGTTATTATTGGAAAAATCAAAATAATAGGGGAGGGATGACTCGGATTAGGCCGGTGGTGCTTCCCCTAATTTTAGTTTTCTTCGACCTTTCCTATTCCGCTTACTTCTTTTTTGAGGATTCTTGGATGTCCTGAATAATTGACTTTTCCAATGCCATCTACCTTCAAAGAAAGATCGCCTGTACAATGAACCTCAACGTTTCCTATACCTGAACTAGTAACCTCCATGTCTTTGACAATTAGGTTGGAAGCATCCAAATTTCCAATACCATTGTTGGTGAAAAAGGCTCGATTTGCCTTCCCTTGAAGGTTGATATTGCCTACCATATCGAAGTTGGCATCGATTCGTTGTGCATCCAAGTCCAATTCCAGATTTCCAACCCCTGCACCGATTAGGCGAACATCAGCTACCTTAAATGTTCCTATAGTTTTCACATTCCCTACGCCATCGTAGTTCAGCTCTTTCAGGTCTTTCAAACTCAGATTTATTCTGAGTTCCTTCTTGTCAAAAAAGTTGTCTTGTAAATCCTCTTCCATAGAAAGGGTAAGCAAATCCCCGTCTTGGTCAATCAATAATTTTTTAATCATGCTTTCATCACCCACCACTTCAATTGATTCTTGATCCGATTGGGTGAGTGTCAAATTGAAAACCCCATCTAGTTGAAGGCGAGTTACTCCAGTTAGGTTTTTTTTCTCCTGCACTGAGTTTGTTGAATTGGAATAATTTCTTTCATCACAGGAACTCGAAAGTAATAACAAGGGGATTGCGAGGAATTGGAGGATAGATTTCATAGCATGTTGGTTTAAAGAATACAAAGCCAAAAATAGACCAAAACTAAAATCCCCCTCAAAACAGTTTAAAGCTGTTTTTATTCCACTTCTCTGTTCGTTTATGAACAAGAAAAATCCAAGTTGTTCATTTTCGAAGGCCCAATTTAAGGGAAGTCAGTCTTCAATCGCCTCTTTAAAATTCCCAGCGAGTGAATACCCCGTAATTCTCTCGAGCCACTTTACTTGGTCCATAGGCATCAAAATTGGCACCTAACCCAAAGCCCACTGGTCCTTTTTTAAGACCTGCTCGTAGGTAAAGAAAACTTCTGTTGTGGAAGCCTTCTGCCATGCCTTGATTGTAGGTGAGTTGCAGACGACTGTAGATGGACCATTTTTCGGTGAGAGCAGGCTTGTATTCGTAGAGTCCAAAAAACTTCACATTCTGAGCACTACTCAATTGATAGGAAAGTACGCTGATGGCTAGAATTTCCTTAGTTGCCTTGCTATGGGTGATTCCAAGGGTGGTTCCAAAACCGGCAACTGAATTTGCTTCCCCGCCGGCTGCAAGGGAGAAACCTGATTTCCCCAAAGCATAGTTTACTTGAAATGGGATGACTACTGAATCGCCAAGTTTCTTGCCTTTGCCATAATTTTCGGAAAACACGGCTATTGCCAATACGCTAAACTTGCTTTGAGGAGTGAAATTTCGTTTCATCACCAACTGATAATCCAAGCGATCATTTCCAAACATCAATTCCATAGGAAGAGGAGGAATAGGTGCTTGTGCTTTGAGTGAAAAACTGAAGAAAAGAAAGAACAAGAGGGTCAATATGCCTTTAAAAACACGTAGGGATCGTCGCTTCATTTTTGTTGGAGTTAGATGGGCGGTTTGGGATTGTATAGAAATGAACCCCAGTATGAAAATTCAGAGGAAGTTAATCCAATTCTCTAAGATCTACAGGAACCACGCGAGATACTCCTGCTTCGATCATGGTAATGCCATAGATGATGTCTGTGCTGGCCATGGTTCGCTTGTTGTGCGTGACGATAATAAACTGGCTTTCTGTACTAAATTTTTGGATGATCTGGTTGAATTTATCAATGTTGGCATCATCCAATGGAGCGTCCACCTCGTCAAAAATACAGAAGGGTGCAGGCTTTAAAAGGTAGATGGAAAATAACAAGGAGGTTGCCGTCAAGGTTTTTTCTCCACCGCTCAACTGATTGATAGTCAATGGTCTTTTGCCTTTTGGCTTCGCCATAATTTCAATGGCTGACTCCAAGGGGTTTTCAGGATCTACTAGGGTCAAATCGCAATCGTCTTGCTCGGTAAAGAGGGAACGAAACACACGTACAAAGTTCTCCTTAATCTTCCCAAATGCATCCAAAAAGGTTTCTTTGGCAACCAAGTCAATTTCTGATATGGTCGACAGGAGGGACTCCTTAGCCTTAATCAAATCTTCTTTTTGGGTAGTGATGAAATCGTAGCGAATCTTGATTTCATCGTAGGCCTCCATAGCCATGGGGTTGATGGGACCTATTTTTTCGAGACGATCCTTTTGCTTGTGAACCAATTCTTTGAGGTCTTCTTCTTTAAACCCAAGAAATGCTTCGTCTACCAAGGGATTTTCGGCCATTAGTGCTTCCAAGTCCAAATCAAACTCCACATTCAGCCGTTCCTTCATCCCAGACATTTTGAGACGGATTTCATTGATTTGGGACTGCAGTGCAAGCACCAAATCATCGTAGCCTTCCTTGGCTTTTTGCAAACTTCGGATGCGTGAATCCAGTTCGTCAATCAGTCCTCGGGTGCCGTAATAGATTTTCTCTGCTTCCGTCACCCCCAATTCAATGTCCTCTTTTTCGGTGTACAATGCGATCAATTCCTCATCCTTCACTTCATTGTTGTCCAGGAGCGACTTGATTTCTGCATCCAATTGTGCCAGTTCCTCTTGAGACTTTTCGATGCGCTCCTTTGAACTTTCAAAAGCGCTTTGCTTGAATCCAATCTCCTGCTCCGCATTGCTTACTCGATTCAACTGCTGGATGTAGGTGATATTTTCTTGGTTGAAAAGTTGAGATTTTTCAGCAAGCAATTTGTTGACTGCGTCCAACTCCTCAGTTAGCAGGATCAGTTGTTTATTTAATTCTTCGAAAAGGGCCTTTTCCTTGATAAGTTGGGGTTGGATTTGCTCCAAACTCTCTTCTAGGCTGGCAATACGCACCAAGATGTCCTCTCGCTTAGTTGCGTTGGAGGTAAGCAATTCTGAAAGTTGCTCTTTTTTGGTACGAACAGAGATGTATTCGGAATTCAGTGTCTGCAATTTCGCCTGACTTTCTTCTAGAGCCTTTTTGTAACTCAACTCCTTTAGTTTGGTCAGTTCACCCAACTTTTGATCCAGGTTGGCTCGCGAGGTGCTTACTTTTTTGTTCAGTTCCTTGATTTCCTTCTCTAATTTCTCCAGGTTCTTGGCTCTGCCGATTCGCTTGCCTTCAAATAAGCCTACCGAACCTCCAGAAAGGGAAAATTTCTTCTTGATGTACTTGCCTGACTCCGATAGAAAAACCCCTTCTTTTTGGTTTGGAAAATCCGAATAATCTCCTTGCACGATGTAGACATTGTCTAGGATAAAGTTGATGAGACGGCTGTATTTGATATCAAATTCAATAATCTCTGTAGCAGCGCGTGCATTCGGGAAAATCTGGGATTGGCTAGGAGAAAAATGTTCAAATTGGGACAGGATAAAAAAGTTGGCCTTTCCTCTGGCCGCATCACTGAGCAATTGGATGGCAGCAATGGCTTCCGCCTCGGTATCCACCACGTAATAGTTGAGGAAGGTTTCCAAGTAATTCTCGATGGTCACCCGGTACTTTTCATCCGTAGTAAGCAGGTCGGAGAGGAGAGGAACATCCTTGCCCCAACTTGGATTCTTTTTCAAAAATTTGATGGCTTCGGGAAATCCTTCCAGGTTTTCAACCAAGGATTTGGTCAAATTGAATTCATTCGTCTTCGAATCCAGTTTACGTGAAACCTGAGTTAACTCCTCTCGGATCATTTCAACGATTCGGTTTGTTTCCTCTACTTTTTGATCTTGTTCCTCTTGTTTTTGTTTGAGTAGGTCAAATGCCTGCTGGGCCTCATCCAGTTGAGACTTGATCTGAGTAAGGTTTTGTTCGAAATCTGCAAGATTGGCTTCTTGTGAACTATCGTCTGATGAGGTGCGCTCCAATTCTTGCTTCAGAGTAGACCATTGAATTTGCTTAATTTCAACTTCCTTACTCGCTTGGTAAACCTGTTCTTTGATTTGAGAAACTTGCTGACTGAGTTCCTTATGCTGCTCTTGCTTCGCTAAAGCGGCAGTTTTTTGAAGGTCGTAGGCTTCCCGTAACTGGGTCACAAGTACTTCTTTTTCTGCTAAAATCTTCTCTGCTGCTTCTTTTTCCTGTTCGAGGGATCGAATCGCAAATGCTGCACGATCATTGGATTTGCGATCTTGATCAATTTGTTCCCGTAATGCTTGGGACCGATCCTCCAAAAATCGGAGGCGCTCATTCTTTATTTTCTTATCCGATTCAAAGGTCCGGATTTTGTTGACTTGTTCGTTGAGGGCTTTTTGTCTCGATGCGAGTAGTTTTTCTTTCCCAATCAAATCCGCCTTAGCCGCACTTAATTGTGCATCCAAATCTGCAATTTGGGACTGTATCTCCAACTTCTGATCAGCTTCCTGTTGGATTTTGGTTTGTGCGTCTAGCAATGCAAGTTGCAATTGCTCCAAGGACTTCTTGGCCAGGTTGATGCTGGCCACTCGGTACTCCGCCTTGATTTCAAAGTACTTGGATGCTTGTTTGGCTTGCTTTTCTAAGGACTTTAAGTTTTTATCGATTTCAAAAAGCAGGTCTTCCACACGAGACAGGTCGGCGTCTGTATCTTCCAGTTTTCGGAGTGTCTCACGCTTCCGGTTTTTAAACTTGGAGATTCCAGCGGCTTCTTCAAACAGTTCTCGACGGGAGTTATTCTTGTCATTGAGCAATTCATCGATCATTTTGAGTTCGATGATTGCATAGGAGTTGGAATTGATGCCAGTGTCTAAAAACAGATTGGTGATATCCTTCAATCTACAGGTAACCCCATTGATTTGGTATTCACTTTCCCCACTGCGGTAGTACCTTCTGGTGATGGTCACATGCGTATACTCTGTAGGAAGCAGGTTTTTAGTGTTTTCAAAGGTTAGTGATACCTCTGCAAGATTGGTAGGCTTCCTATTTTTGGTGCCGTTGAAAATCACGTTTTCCATTTTATCAGAGCGGAGCATTCGTGATTTTTGTTCACCCAGTACCCAACGAATCGCATCCACCACATTGGATTTTCCGCAGCCGTTTGGACCTACTACACCTGTAATGCCTTTGTCAAAATGGATGACCATTTTGTCACCGAAACTTTTGAAACCTTTGATTTCCAGCTTACTAAGTAGCATTACTATTTTTTAGTGGGATTGGGAGTTCAAAATAGTTCGATTCTAGGAATTTGGCAAAAAAAACCTGGGAATAGGGTCTTATTTAAAAAGAAAAATCTGTTTGTTTTTCAGAAAATGGTTGGGCAATTCCTAATTACAACTTTTTGGAGTACCTTAACTTCATGGAATTCGGACAAATCATCTATATCGTAGCCATTGTGGCCTATTTCCTATATCGGGCCACATCAAAAAAGAAGGATAAATCCCTTCCTGAAGGCGAAAATTCTGCTCCGGAAACTCCACAAAAAGGAATGACCTTTGAAGAATTACTTCGCGAGATTCGAGAAGCCCAATCTCCTACAGTGCCTGAAGCAGAAGTGGTGCCGGTACCCTTGCCCAAGCCAAAACCTGTTTATTCAGCACCAAGACAGAAAAAAACTGAATGGTACACCGAATCTGTTCAAGAAGCCGTAACGGCTGAAGGGGAAGATGTAGAGTCGGAAAGTTCGAGACGAAATGCGCGACAGAAGTTTTATGAGCAGACCGAGTCTACCATTGAGCCTACACTCGCTGCTCGGCCCAAGATTTATGAACTCCCCCAGGAAACTCGAAATCCCTATGCGGAATTGTTGAAAAATCCCAAATCTTTTCGGGATGCCCTGGTGGTAAGCGAAATTCTCAAGCCCAAACATTTTTAAAGAATTTTAGAACTTTTTCCTTCCAAAAGAGTTGATTATTTGTGTGTTACAAGTACATCTAAACCAACTTGAAATGAAAAAAGATCTATTTTTACAATCGGGTAGTCTTTCTGAATCCAGAAGACAATTTTTAGAAAAGGCAGGTTTGGCAGCCGTTATGGGATCATTCGGGATCGCTTTCTTTACCTCCTGTGTGAGTTCAGAGGAACCCGACGATACCACAACTCCGCCTCCTAATACCACTACTCCCAATGGAATTACAGTTTCAGGATCTACTATACAAGTAAACTTGACTATTCAAACGAGATTGGCCGCTTCAGGTGGCTGGTTATTGATTGAAGCCGCCAAAACTTTGGTAGCCAATCTCAATGGGACTTATGTTGCTTTGACCTCAGTGTGTACTCACTCGGGATGTTTTGATAGTTGGTCATTTGCTAACAATCGGTTTACCTGTACTTGTCACAATTCCATTTTTGATACTGCAGGAAAAGTGTTGCAAGGCCCTGCTACGCAGCCGCTGCAGGTGTATACTGCTTCCGTTTCGGGTACTACACTCACGATTAACAAATAGCAGATTCCCTGGAAGGGTTTTATTCAAGTCTACATCATTCTTGGTCTCAATTCTTCTGTGAATTGAGACCTTTTTTTACGCTTAAATAAATTGACAAATAGTGTCAATTTTTAGTATGTTTATTAGGATGATTGTATTTTTGGACAGTAATCGTCAAAATCACCATGGCCAAATCAAGTCCAATAGAGCAGCAAAAGATCTTACGGGTATTCAAATTAATTAACCTCTTGCAAGGCACTATAGGCAAGCCGGTACACCGACTTGCGGAATTATTGCAAACGGACGAGCGGACCATTTACCGTTACTTCAAACTTTTGGAAGCCTTGGGATTTGTGGTGGTGAAGGAATTTAGCAAGTACAAAATCCAAGAGCGCCCGGAGTATTTACCCAAGCCTAGTAGCAATTCCAGTTTTTCTGCTGAAGAGAACCAGTGGCTCAGTACGTTATTGGAAACGCAGGGAAAAGGGAATGCGTTAAAAGATGCGGTGGTTCAAAAGTTGAATCTCCAATCAGAAGTTCAACTGAGTACGGAAGACTTGTTCAAGGCAAACCTAGGGCGCATGGTGGATCTAATCGCTCAGGGAATTACCCAGAAGAAGCAAGTTTGGATTAAGGATTACTATTCCTTGCGAAGTGATACCGTGTCAGATCGCTTGGTGGAGCCCGTTGGATTTACTTCAGATTACGAACACATTCATGCGTTTGAACTGGAGAGTCAAACCATGAAGATGTTTAAACTAGAGCGAATGGGAGAGGTGGTCATTGCTTCTGAAGGCTGGAAGTTTGAATCCGCACACCAACTTCCAGAGCAGGCCTTATTTGGTTTTACGGGAAAGGGAAAGTTTTTTATTAAACTTAAACTCAGCAAAAAAGCCTACCAGTTGATGGTAGAGGAGTATCCCACTGCCAGACCCTTTATTCAAATCAAAAATCGAAACCACTACTATTTTGAAGGGGAGATTCCGCACTTACCTGGCTTGGCTCGATTTATCCTAGGGCTTCCTGGAGAAATCAAGGTAGAAGAAGGGAATGAACTCAAAGCCTACCTAGCAGAGCAAATCCAAAAGGGCTTTTATTGATCCTGTATCAAAAAAGAATTGCTTAGGCTTGGTGTTCGTCTCGTAGTAAGTCGTTGATGGTTTTTACTGGATTGAAGGTGAGTAGGGGAACTTCCACAAAAAGGGTATTCCAATGTGCCATGGCCCCATTCCACAAACCCGGTAGTTCCAGTGCTTTCAATACTTTTCCATTTTTTGACTTTTCGGTGATAAAGCCTGTTTTCATGTCCCGAAATTGAAGTAGGTCAAAAGCCTGGCCACGGTAATCGCGCGTTCCACAAACCAAATCAACCGGATTGAAATGGGTGGATGCTTGAAAATGCGTTAGCGATTCTGAATTAGTTAGATCGATTTGGGCCGTTTCTAAGATTTGTAGGGATTGCGTGCCGTCTTTTTCATGGATCCAAAAAGGCCCTCCTCCTGGTTCACCGGTGTTTTTGACCATTCCACAAACTCGAATAGGTCGATTCAATTTGGCTTGAAAAAAAGCTGCTTGCTCTGCTAGGCTAGCGTTTTGGATTTCCTCTGGAACAAGTCCACCCAAATCCGAGACATAAACTCCTTGGGCTTTCTTTACAGACTCAATAGACACTTCTTCAAGCGCTTTCAAGGATTCAAATACGCGAGATTGCACTTCCAACAATAAGCCAGCAAGGGCCATTTTGTAGGATTTTGTAACTGGCTTAAGTCGATCAGGAACTACATTGTCAATGTTCTTGATAAAAATCAGGTCCGCGGTTACCTCATTTAGATTTTCAAGTAAGGCTCCATGACCTGCAGGTCGAAACAAGAGGCTTCCATCTTCTTCTAGGAAGGGATCATTTGCTTCATCCACAGCTAGGGTATCTGTGGATTTTTTTTGATGGGAATAACTCACCCTAAATACTAATCCAGTTTGTTCCTGAAGACTTGGTAGGTGCTTGTTTATTTCCTTGACAAAGCCTTCTTCGTGTTCAGGAGAAACAGTAAAATGGATGTGTACCTGTTTGTTTTTGCCTACGCCGTACTGAACTCCTTCAATTAAATGTTCCTCCGCAGGACAGCGGTTTGCATCTCCATAGGCGTGGAACTTTAACAGCCCTTTTGGTAAGTTCCCATAGTTTAAACCTGTTTCTGTAAGGAGTGCTGCCACCAATTTCTGGTACTCCTTCTTTTCCAGCAAACTAGCAATGGATTCGCCTTCTTGTTGAAGTGCCGCATCCAAGTCCTGGTAAAAGGCAAATTGGCTTAAATTCCCAATGAATTTCTGGGTAAAGCCATTCTTTGACAAATCTCCATCTGTTTCTAAAAAGGAGAAAAGATCCTTAAACATGCGACTGGCAGCACCGGAGGCAGGAACAAATTTAACGATGTCCAATTCAGCAGCCTTACGGGTGAAAACACTTTGGTAATGCTCTACTTGATTTTCCTCCCAAACCTGGATTCCTCGAGCAGGAGTGGCTGGCTCTACCAAACGCAAAAAAGGAAAACCTTGCTTGAAACTTTCCAACTGCTGTTGAATGGAATCAACCTGCTTGCCTTGTGCAGTTATTTTTTGGGTAAGGGTAGCGTCCATGGCTCGGTATTTTGGGATAAACTGGAGTGATTAAGGTAATTTACTTTCTCCAAAACCTCAACACTTTCTTGGCTTTTATTTGGTCAAATTAACCCGTGATGGTCTCAATGAGTTGAAAACGAATGGGATCGCCTACTCTTTTTTGAGCTAGTTTGGATTGCCCATCTTCAGTCAAGTGCAGGATTCTGGGATACCCGCCTGTTACCCCTGCATCCCGCATCAAAACAATGAGCTTTCCTCCCGGTGTCAACTGCACAGTCCCTGGAAAAACCGGATTGGTGGGGAGATCCTCCAATTGGTTGGGAACGAGTTCTTCCAACTGAATTCCCATTCGATTGCTGAATTTGGAAAGGTGGAAGGTGGTAGAACGAATTAATTGTTGTTGCGCTGAAGACAAAAGTGCCCAATCTGCACCTGGATAGGCTTCGATTTCAGGAGATTCAAACCAAGAAGTTTCCCACTTGGGTTTGGCTCCAAGTGTATTGGGTTGGGAAATTGCGAGATAGGACAACACCTCGTTGGTACTTCGTTTGGAAGGTAAGGTGATTGATTCAAAATCGCTACCGGAACGAAGATAGCGCTCCACCTGAAATCCTCCTTGAATGCATAGGTACAAACGGCTGCCGGACAGGAATGCTCCAATTTCCAGAATATCTCCCGGCGCAATTGAAATTAAGGTGGAATTGAGTAGTGGAATTTGGTTTAGGCTAACCAGCACTTGTGCTCCAGCCAAAGCAATCAGGCAGGCTTGGTCAAATTGAATTCGTAGACCAGGTTGAGCCATTTCCAAGGCCACCGCATAATCTGAGTTTTGAAGGATATGGTTTGCCCAGCGGAAACTTTTTTGATCCATGGCTCCCGAGGTAGGAATGCCGTATTGGGCTCCTGCTTGACGACCGGCATCTTGTAAGGAACTCCCTGCTGGGCAGCGTAGCAATACCGCTTTTCCAAGGAATTGGTTCATTTCCGAAGGAGTTTAGGGTATGGCGCCTTCCAGTTCTGGAATTGGGATGCGCTAATGGGTACAAATTCAATTTGTTCTCCAGGTTTTGCCCAGACCGGGATAGGCTCCTTGGAATCAAAAAAGGTAAGGGGACTTCTCCCGATGATGTGCCATCCTCCAGGACTTTGCATGGGGTAGATGCCCGTTTGGCTGCCTCCAATGGCCACAGATCCTGGCGGCACAGCGATCAGGGGAACACTTTTACGCGGTGTATGAAGCAATGGGGGAAGGCCGTTTAGGTAGAAGAAACCCGGTAAAAATCCAAAAAAATGGATTCGGTATAAGGGTTCTGAATGGAGATGGATAAGTTCAGTTAGGCTTAGATTTTTGGATTCCGCTAGCGAGTTTAGATCTTGCCCATATTCTGGTTCATAGCACACAGGAACCTGCCAGGTTGTATTGGATAACTCCATTGGTGGCAGTTTGAGGTTTTTTAATTGGGCTAAAAACTCCTGTTGGTTTTTGGGTTTTTTCCAAACCAAACTAATCCGCGTAAATCCCTGTCGTGCTTCCGCTAAGGTATCCGAAAGATTAGATTGAATGTAAGTCAAATAGGCCAATTGGAATCCAAGCAATTCATCGCTTGGCTGCTGATCCCATACCAATTCCCCAATGGTTGGGCTGAGGAGTTGATAGTGAGGAATCATGTCCAATATCGCTTTCGAAGGAGGGGTAAAAAGTCGACTATACCTGGATTATCTCCATGAAAGCAGAGCGTATCTGCTTGGATTGGCAATCGAATTCCTTCCAGACTCAAGAGTTCACCCTCCAAAAGCAAGCGCTTGACTTGCGGTTCTACGGATGTGATATCCTTAAGTAAGGATCCTTGAAGGCTTCTTGAACTGAGCAGGTAGTCTGACCTGTAGGCTCTGTCCGCAAATACTTCTAGGCGAATCAAGAGGCCTTTTTCCTGTGCATGTTTCTCCAATTTAGAATGTGGGGGCACAAGCAAGGGTGTTTCGGGATAGTTTTCTTTTAAAAATTCAGTTAATTGCTTGGCTAGATTCAAATCTTTTGCGGCGTCATTGTAAAGCGCCCCATGAAATTTAATGTGATCTAAGGATAAATTATGGGCTCGGGCACTTTTCGTAAACCATTCAATTTGTTGCCGAATGGATTCGATTAGTTCTTCAATAGGAATAGGGATTGAAACTCTCCCAAAATTTTCTCGATCCGGATAGGAGGGATGGGCACCAACTTTTTTGTTGTATTTGAGGGCTAATGCCAAGGAAGCATCCAAACTCTCCTGCGTACCATAATGTCCCCCACATGCCAAACTGGCTACATCTACAAAAGGAAATATATCCTCCTCCCCGGCAACGCCCTCACCAAGGTCGCAGTTGATTTGAGGTAGGAGAAGCGGTTTTTTCAGTAGATTAGAGTCAGCCATCAATCAAAGAAGTCAGTTCAATTAAATTAAGATTTCGACCACTTTTCCTGTTTCTGGATCTACTACCACGCGGATAGGACCCATGTTATCTTTTGTTTGAAAGATCACTACATAATTTCCATTGGTCCAAGCGCCTACTTCGGCTTTTGTCCAATCTCCAAGGATGGAGGATTTTTGTGCTGGACTCAAGGCAGTATAGGCTATGTTTCGGTAGACATCTAAAGGATCCTCGGGGGACTCTACCGTGCAGGCGAAGAGTAATAGGCCTAGAAGTGCAAAAAGAAGGATTTGGAATTTCATACGATTCGTGCTTTACTTCTCAAATTTGAAAAAAATTCCTTTCTTGACAAGTGGAAAAGCAAATTAGCCGGTAAGATGTCTTTGAACTCAAAACTTCCGAAGGTCGGCACGACCATTTTCACGACCATGTCTAGGTTGGCGCAGGAGGAGAATGCGATCAATCTGGCTCAGGGCTTTCCGGGCTTTGGTTCAGATCCTAAATTGTTGGAATTGGTGGCCAAGTACACCCGAAAAGGATTCAATCAATATGCGCCCATGTCTGGAGTTTCTGAGTTGAAATTAGCGTTGGCTACTAAGACTCAACTCACTCAAGGGTATTTTCCAGATTCAGAATCGGAGGTGACGATCGTTTCAGGTGCCACTGAAGCCCTATTTGCGGCGATAACGGCTGTGGTTCGGCCTGGAGATGAGGTGATTGTGTTGGAGCCTGCCTACGATAGTTATGTTCCTGCAATCCACTTAAGTGGGGGAATTCCTATTTTTGTAGCCTTAAATCCTGTCGATTTTTCGGTGGATTGGGAGTTAGTGGCCTCCAAAATCACTTCCAAAACCCGAGCCATCGTGGTCAATAGCCCACATAACCCGAGTGGCCAGGTTTGGAGTAGGGAGGATGTAGAGCAATTGGCTTCACTCGTATCGAATACGGGTATTTATGTAATTAGTGATGAGGTGTACGAACACATTCTTTTCGACGGGAGAGTCCACATTTCCTTGGGGGCGCATCCCATTTTACGAGAGCAGACCTTTGTTTGTGGTTCTTTTGGAAAAACCTTTCATGTCACCGGTTGGAAAATAGGCTATTGCATTGCACCAAAGGCCTTGAGTCAAGAGTTTCGGAAAATCCATCAATACTTGACTTTTAGTACCGTCACTCCTATACAATTTGCGCTAGCCGATTACTTAGAAAATTCCCAACATTACCTGGATTTGCCGGCCTTTTACCAAAAGAAACGGGATTTATTTGTAGAAGGATTAAAATCTACTCCATTTACCTTTCAAGCCAGCCAAGGAAGTTTTTTTCAGTTGGTATCTTATGGGCATCTCAGCAAAAAATCCGACGTGGAGATCGCGGAACAGATGACTCGGCAACTCAAGGTGGCTTGTATTCCCGTTTCCGTATTTTATGCAGCTGGACAGGACCATCAAGTGCTTCGCTTTTGTTTTGCTAAAAAAGAAGAAGAGTTGGAGGAAGCCTTACGTCGAATTCAAAAAGTAGCAACAATTTTTAGTTAATTAAACTATTGAATATTAATTAATTGTATCTTATTAAATTAAGTATTACTTAAAAATAAAACACCCAATGAAGTATTCCCTTCTTCTTCTGGCCTGGCTTGCTTTTGTGTCTATTTCGGTTGCTCAAGAATTGGAGTTTGCCCAGTGGAAAATTAAAAGACAAGTGGAATTGACAGGAGAAGATGGATGGCTAAATTTGGTTGGATTGGTTTGGATGAAAGCCGATTTTCCCTATTTGGAAGAGGTGAATGGGGCTACCCTTGGCTTTGGTAAAATTTCTGGATCTGCCACGCTAGGCAAGTTTGAATTTGGACAGGATTCGGTTTGGTTTATTGGGATGAAGTCCCCCAGTCAAGAAAAGAATAGCGTGCCTCCATCCAAAAGAACACTAGTCTTTCCAATGGAATACGGGTCAGGAGGAGTTT
>JACCDJ010541069.1_pt1 | contig 33435 bp, 30 predicted proteins | sample 7444481 | NCBI WGS metagenome assembly JACCDJ01 (sample SAMN15323435, study PRJNA562643) | freshwater metagenome | isolation source: river surface water | place: USA:Blue River Watershed | collected 2017-08-15 | reverse complement strand
TGAGCGCTTAATGAGCTCAATGCCATACGAATGATTTGCTCTTCAGAGGGGCAGTCCATTGCCGGCACTAAAAAAGTAGTTTCGGTAATTGAGTGGTTTTGATTAGCGCTCATATCGATAATGTAGCAGAACTAATGAGTGTCGTTTAAAACGACATCTTAAGTAACCACCATAGATGACTTACTGAAGTAGAAACGAAAAAACCACCCGAAGGTGGTTTGTAGAATCTTGGTGGCCCGGGGCGGAACCAAAATATCAATCATGTCGGTTTTCCCGACAAATGATCATGAGTCGCTAATAGTCAGTAGGATTCGCACCGTGATGTCATGATTTTGATGATCACTTACAGTAGGGAATATTGATGACCTTGGGAGTTAGTGTCGAATGAACCCGAGAGGTTTGGCCTGCCCAGCACGATTCGAACGTGCGACCTACGCCTTAGAAGCTCAGAAAATCGATAATTTCGACAGTATTCTTAACATGTTAGACCTAGCCAAATCAGGTGTAGTTTAGGCAGTCAGTTTACTGGCATCTAATGGCATCTATTGCGGGTCATATGGCATCGACATATGACTTAATGGCAAACAATGGAGGTTATATCTAGATCAATGGAGAAATGTCGGGAAAACCGACAAATATAAAACTAACCAAAGGTGATTTAGCTTTGACTAGGACAAATAGTTAAGTTATCCACTGTCACTGTGGGTAACTTGGTATTAATTGAATATATATCTATATCAATCAATCTCGTAAGTTGTTTGCTTATTATTTAAGCAGATCAATAACGCCTTGCAATAATGGTCCGACACCAAATTTTGCATCAATGAATGGGTACAACTAATTTGTCGGGAAAACCGACAAATAATATTTAATCTCTATGAATTAAGTAAATAATTATTGTTATTAATACCGCAAGTAATCCAGCAAAAAAATTACCCAATTCAAATGCTATCCCCAAGAAAAAACTCGAAGAAAAAGCAATAAGACAAAAGAAAAATATTTGAAATCTCGTCAATGGCTCTAAGCTCTGACTATCAAACATAACTACTCCTATTTACAAACTACCCTTTAGACCGACCCAATCAGAGGGTTTATTTAGATTCAAAAATTGAAATGGGTTATCAAATAAAACGGGTTTAGCTCCGATATCGTTCAACCATTCAATAACTTTTGCACCACCACTTTCCAAATAATCTTTAACCCCTAAAGAAACCTCAGCATCAAGCAAGCAACATAAAGGGTGGGATTGATTGCTATCATCAGACTTGACTGCAGCGTAAACAGCTTTCAAATTGCTGTTCAACATGTATTGCTTCAATTTACTAAAAAGATCCGATGGGAAAAATGGAGTATCACAGGGAACTACACCCAAGTATGGAGTTTCAATTTTTTCAACAACAGCTTCCAGCCCAGCCAAAGGTCCAGCAAAGTAATCGCGTAAATCTTTCACTACAGGATATCCAAAACTTGCATAATCATCCCCGTGATGATTTGCACTAATATAGATCTGCCCAACTTGCTTTTTTAATTTATTAATAATGTGCGCAATCATTGGTTGATCATTTAAACCAATCAAACCTTTATCTACCCCACCCATCCTAGTAGATAAACCACCAGACAGAATTAAGCCAGTAATTGAAAAGTCAACCATCACTTATATTGCACCCACAAAATCTCTCGGAACCATTCTGGGATGACTAGGTTTTTGCCTATCAGGGGTGCCAATACTAATAAAACACAAAGGATCTTCTTCATCAGTTAATTTGAATAACTTTCTAATAGGATCTGTATACATTGACTGACCTGAAGTTGGTGATGAGCCATAGCCTAATGAATGTGCCATTAATAAAACATTCTGAACGGCACAACCAGCTGAAACATACCTCTCTCCTAGAGGAATTTTTGGATCTAACCCTCTAGCATTGATCACCACTAACATCAAAAAAGGTGCTCTGTGAGCCTTACTTTTTGCATCATTAATCTGTTGAGTTGTGGCTAAACTATCTCGCGCAAACAAAGACTCCGAAAAAGCATCAGCCAATAACTCACGAGATGTGTTTTTGCAAATCACAAACCGCCAAGGTCTTATTAATCCATGATCTGGAGCAGAAGCCGCAGCAGAAAAAATCAGCTCTAATTCTTGATCATTAGGGCCAGGCTCAAATAATCTTTTAGGCAATATTGATCGTCTTGTAGTAATCAACATTTCAGCAAAGTCGGTGATTAAAGATTCTTCCGTCATATTCATTGACAGCCACAGTCATCGTGTTTTAAATATGGTCCCGTTCCACAACTATCAGCAACGTGTGAAGATATAAATTGCCCTTTTTCCACATCAAATACTTGAACTTCACCATCTTCGATTACATAGTACCAACCATGCAATGTCAGTCTTTTCTGTTCAACAGCAGTACGAACCATTGGGTAATCCATCAACCTCTCCAACTGAAGAATAATTGACCTTTGTTCAACGCGGCGCAAAGCTTCACTGGTCTGACAAACAGGCAGCAGCGCCTCATCTATAAGACTCAACCAAGCTTTTAAATTAATAGCATTATCGGGAACCCCCTCATAAGCTGATTTCACCGCACCACAATGACTATGACCACAAACAACAATCCTATCTACCTTTAGTTGCAAAACAGCAAACTCAATACCTGCCGCAGTGCCATGAATACCATAAGAGCCATCGTACGGCGGCACGATTGCACCTACATTTCTCAAAATAAATAAATCACCAGGCCCAGTACCAGTCAATAAATAAGGAACAATACGAGAATCAGAGCAACCTAAAAATAGTGTTTTAGGTTGCTGCCCTTTGTTGATTAAAACTTGAAATTCTTCACGATGAGCTGGAAAGTACTCTGTTTGGAATTTTCTTAATCGCTCAAGTAACTCATCGGGCATGACGATATCTCAATTATCTGCGGCCAATACCAAGCTTTCTACTACGCACAATCTGGTAAGGTCTTGTCAAATAAGTGACTGACGCAAAACCACTCCAAATATGGACTAAACGCGTAAAAGGAAAGATTAAAAAGATCGACATTCCCAAAAACATATGGGCTCTAAATATCCAATCAACATCTGCTAACAATTCAACAGCACCGCCTCTGAAAGTAACAATTCTTTGGCCCCACTCAGCGAGTTTTATCATCATTGAACCGTCTAAATGTTGAGCAGACAAAGGTATAGTTGCCAAACCAAGCAACAGTTGAAACCATAAAATTACAGCAATTAAAATATCGCTTGCCTTGGATGTAGCCCTGATTCTGTCATCAGTTAAACGACGGTGTAGCAAAATTGTCAACCCGGCAAATCCGAATGCTCCTGCAATGCCCCCGCTAACCATCGCCATCAACTGTTTATCACCGGCAGAAATAAAATGCTCATACAAAAAATGAGGCGTCAACATTCCAAAAAAGTGTCCAAAAAATAAAAATAAGACTCCAATATGAAACAAAACACTTCCCAGTCTCAACTGTTTTGACCTGAGCAATTGACTTGAATCGCTTTTCCAAGAATATTGATCTCTATCAAAGCGAATTAAACTTCCCACCAAAAAAACGGTCATGCAAATATATGGATATAAACCAAATATAAAAGTATCTATGTATTTCATGTTCGCACTCCTTGGGCATTTTCTCTTTTAACAAAATGAACAGGCTGAACATCTTCTGGTTTGCTCTGTCCTTTTGTGCTACATCCACCGAATGCTTCGGGCTCCGCCCACTCTTCATCGATAGTAGCTTCTACAGGCTTTAATTCAACTAACTTAACTTTGCCACCAGAAAAATCTATGGCTGCAGCAATAATCCACGCATATAAACTATTTCTTTTGGCTAAGCTCGTATATAAAGCATCAAAAATATGTGTCATTTCTGATAAAAATGACTTTGAAGTTTTTTCATCTAGAGTTGATGCAAACTCAAGCACAATTGCCAAGTGGTCTGGCAACTCTTTCCCGTCCATGAGATAGCCAGCATGCTTATATGTGTCAAGCAAATCAACCATGGCCTGCCCTCTCTCGCGAGAGTCTCCATGCACATGCTCAAAAAGATGCAATGATGTTTGACGACCACGATCAAAACAATCAACATACTGCTCTTGCAGGTCTAATAAATCATTTTCACTAATTAATTTAGATAAGCTATGCAAACCATCAGTAATTAATTTATTAAATACTTTATTTGCAGCAATTACTTCATCAATCTCAGCAATATGATTTACTAAATCTTGCTCGGGATATTCAACTAATCTAGCAAGAGCCCTTAGCGGAAATGAATGTTTCATATACCCTCCCTAAACAATTGGCTTAATTGCGATTGTTCGACGTTTTTTCCCGCCGAATAAACTCATCTCCGAATCCCCATCGGAGCAACCATTCCCGAATGTAAATCCACAACTACCTTTCATATCAAAAGTGTTTTCCGCATACTCCCTATGCGTTGTAGGAATAACAAAACGGTCTTCATAATTTGCAATTGCCATAATTTGATACATGTCTTCAACTTGATCAACAGATAATCCAGCCTGCGCTAAAGCCTGATGATTCTGAGTTCCTTGAACATGCTTGTCACGCTGCCAAGCTCTCATTGCCAACATTTTTTCTAATGCTGCAATTACTGGTTGCTCATCACCTGCTGTCAACATGTTTGCCAAATATTGAAGTGGGATTCGTAAATCTCTTACATTTGGTATTTCACCATTGCTGCCAACATAACCAGACTGAACAGCACTAGCTATAGGGGACAATGGCGGCACATACCAAACCATAGGAAGCGTTCTATATTCTGGATGTAAAGGTAGCGCAATTTTCCAATCCATAGCCATCTTATATACAGGACTCTTCTTTGCGGCATCAAGCCAACCCTGAGGTACACCATCTTTTAAAGCCTGTTTTTGGACTTCTGGGTCATTAGGGTCTAAGAACACATCCAATTGTGCTTGATATAAATCTTTTTCCGACTCCATGCTTGCCGCAGACTCAATTTTGTCAGCGTCATAAAGCATCACGCCTAGATATCGAATACGCCCAACACAAGTTTCAGAGCACACAGTTGGTTGACCGGACTCGATGCGTGGATAACAGAAGATACATTTTTCAGCTTTTCCACTCTGCCAGTTGTAATAAATCTTCTTGTATGGGCAAGCAGATACACACATACGCCAGCCACGACATTTATCTTGATCAATTAAAACAATTCCATCTTCCTCACGCTTGTATATAGAACCCGATGGGCAAGATGCCACGCAAGCTGGATTCAGACAATGCTCGCAAAGACGAGGCATATACATCATGAAAGTATTTTCAAATTGACCATAAATTTCTTTTTGAACTTGATCAAAGTTTTTATCTTCACTACGTTTTGAAAACTCACCGCCTAAAATTTCTTCCCAGTTTGGACCCCACTCAATTTTGTCCATCCTTTTACCGGTAATTAAACTCTTTGGCCTTGCTGTGGGCGTGGCCTTCGATTCAGGAGCGTTTTGCAAATGCTCATAATCAAAAGTAAATGGTTCGTAGTAATCATCAATTTCTGGAAGATTGGGGTTACCAAACAAATTCATCCAAATTTTTGTTTTACTACCTTGTTTTGGCTCAATCTTGCCATTACTTTTACGTTTCCAACCACCCTTCCATTTTTCTTGGTTTTCCCAATTTTTTGGATAACCAATACCAGGTTTACTTTCAACGTTGTTAAACCAAGCGTACTCCATGCCCGGCCTATTAGTCCAAACCTGTTTACAGGTTACTGAACATGTATGGCAACCAATACACTTGTCCAAATTTAGGACCATACCAATCTGTGCGCGTACTTTCATCGCTATTCTCCGTTAAGCCTGAACAGTATTTCTGTTTTCATCATCTAACCAATCGATCTTGTGCATCTTTCTTACTGTCACAAATTCATCACGATTAGTACCGATAGTTCCGTAGTAATTAAATCCATAGCTGTACTGAGCGTAGCCGCCAATCATATGTGTTGGCTTCATAACTATACGAGTTACAGAATTATGAATGCCACCACGAATACCAGTAATCTCAGAACCAGGTGTATTAATGTTTTTTTCCTGAGCGTGGTACATCATGATCATGCCTGGATTAACACGTTGACTGACCACTGCTCTAGCAGCAATCGCACCATTAGCGTTGTATAACTCAACCCAATCGTTATCAACGATACCCGCCTTCTTGGCATCATCTTCACTCAACCAAACAACAGGGCCACCACGATTCAGTGTGAGCATCATCAAATTATCTGAGTAAGTAGAATGAATACCCCATTTTTGATGAGGTGTAATAAAGTTCAAAACTATCTCTTTATTACCATTCGGTTTAATACTCTCAATTCCACTCATGGTTTTTAAATCAACCGGCGGTCTATATGAAACGAAACCTTCGCCAAAGTCCCTCATCCAAGGATGATCTTGGTAAAACTGCTGACGACCAGTCAATGTTCTCCATGGAATTAACTCATGAACGTTTGTATAACCGGCGTTATAAGAGACTTTTTCACTCTCTAATCCAGACCAAGTTGGCGAGCTAATGATTTTTCTTGGTTGAGCCTGTATATCTCTAAATCTAATTTTTTCATCTTCACGATGCAAAGCCAAGTGAGCATGCTCACGACCAGTTATTTTAGATAGTGCTTCCCAAGCCTTTACAGCAACATGACCATTAGTTTCTGGCGCCAACATTAATACAACTTCTGTCGCATCAATATCTGACTCAATTTTTGCTAACCCAGATGTTGGTTTACCTGAAGAAACTATCCCATTCAACTCCTTCAAACCAGTAACCTCATCTTTGGTATCCCAAGCAATACCTTTACCTCCATTACCAACTTTTTCCATTAATGGTCCAAGTGATGTAAAGCGATCATAAGTGTGGGGATAATCTCGCTCTACAACAGTAATTTGAGGTGCGGTTTTGCCTGGAATAAGATCACACTCCCCTTTGCGCCAATCACGAACTTCAAATGCTTGCGCTAATTCGGCTGGCGTGTCATGCATCAATGGAGTTAAAACAACTTCTTTCTCTTTACCCAAATGCCCTTGGCAAACTTCCGAGAATTTTTTAGCAAATCCTTTATAAATTTCCCAGTCACTTCTGGCCTCCCAAGCTGGTTCTACAGCTGTAGAAAGTGGGTGAATAAATGGATGCATATCACTTGTATTCAAATCATTCTTCTCATACCAAGTTGCTGTTGGAAGAACAATGTCTGAGTACAAGCAAGTAGTACTCATCCTAAAATCCAAAGTCACTAATAGATCTAATTTCCCTTCTGGCGCCTTATCGTGCCACTCAACCTCAAGAGGTTTACTATCATCAGATCCCAAATCTTTACCCTGAACGCCATTGGATGTTCCCAATAAGTGCTTTAGGAAATACTCATGCCCCTTACCTGATGAACCAAGGATATTTGATCGCCACACAAACATATTTCTAGGCCAATTATTGGGATGATCAGGATTTTCACAGCTCATAGTTAAAGATCCATTTTTTAGCTCATCAACCACATACTGTTTTACATCTATATTTTTTTCTTCAGCTACTCTGGCAATATCCAAAGGGTTAGTTTGTAATTGCGGCGCTGAAGGCAACCAACCCATACGCTCTGATCTAACGTTGTAATCAATGGTGTGACCTTGATATTTAGACTTATCAGCCAAAGGAGAAAGAACCTCCTCCATACCCAACTTTTCATAACGCCATTGGTCAGTATGCGCATAAAAGAAGCTAGTTGAGTTTTGCTGCCTTGGAGGTCTAACCCAGTCAAGAGCGAACGCAAGGGCAGTCCAACCAGTTTGCGGACGAAGTTTTTCTTGGCCAACATAATGAGCCCAACCACCGCCGCTTTGCCCTATACAACCACACATCATTAACATATTGATGATGCCGCGATAATTCATATCACAGTGATACCAGTGATTCATTGCCGCGCCAATAATCACCATCGACTTACCGCGTGTTTTATCAGCGTTATCGGCAAACTGTCTTGCTACCGTAATTATTTGCTCTCTAGGTACACCAGTAATTTTTTCCTGCCAGGCTGGCGTATAAGGAGTATCTTCATCGAATGTCTTTGCAGCAACACCACCTAAACCTCGATCGACACCATAATTTGCTGCCAACAAGTCAAAGACAGTTGCTACAAGAACTTCTTTTGGGCCTTCTGGTAAATTTAAAAGAAGTTTTTTACTGGCCACATTTCTTACCAATACATCTTCTTGCTTATTTGATTCAAAATGAGGCGTATCAATACCACCAAAATATGGAAAGGCTACAGTAACTGTTTCGTATGGAGCCTGATCTTCCATCATTGAAAGTTTCAACTTAGACTCTAACCCGCCAGCTTCCTTGGCCTCAAGATTCCATAATCCTTTATCTTTCCTGTCATCTGCTCCCCAACGGAAACCTATTGAACCATTGGGCACTACAACTTTTCCACTAATATCTAGAGCAACTGTTTTCCATTCAGGTTGATTTGTTTGGGCTAGCTTATTATCAAAATCACTTGCTCTTACATATCGGCCAGGCACCATAACTTTGCGGCCATCCTCAAGAGTCTTTTCCTCAAGAAAAACCAACATAGGCATATCTGTGTATCGACGAACATAATCATCAAAATAGGTGCTACGTTTATCAAAATAAAATTCTTTGAGAATCACATGGCCCATGGCCATCGCCACCGCAGCATCTGTACCCTGCTTAGGATGCATCCATAAGTCTGCTAATTTTGATATTTCCGCATAGTCAGGCGTAATCGCAACTGTTTTAGCGCCCTTGTATCTCACTTCCGTGAAAAAATGTGCATCTGGTGTTCTTGTTTGAGGCACGTTAGAACCCCAAGCAATTAAATATGTTGAGTTATACCAATCAGCCGACTCTGGTACATCTGTTTGTTCACCCCAAGTTTGAGGGCTGGATGGCGGCAAATCACAATACCAATCATAAAAGCTCATACATACGCCGCCAATCAAGCTTAAATACCTAGATCCCGCAGCGTAACTAATCATAGACATAGCCGGAATTGGAGAGAAGCCAATAATCCTGTCAGGGCCATACTTCTTGATTGTATAAACGTTTGCTGATGCAATTAACTCGTTAACTTCATCCCATGTAGCTCTTACAAAACCACCTTTACCTCTGTGAGACTGCCAATCTTTTTTAGCATCATTGTTTTCAACTAGATTAGCCCAAGCATCAACTGGTGACTTCGCTGTATTCTTCGCCTCACGCCAACGCTTTAACAACCTACCTCTAACTAATGGATATTTCACACGGTTGGCACTATACATATACCAGCTATAACTGGCGCCTCTAGCGCAACCTCTAGGCTCGTGATTTGGCAAATCTGGACGTGTTCGAGGGTAATCAGTTTGCTGTGTTTCCCAGGTAACTATTCCACCCTTGACATAAATTTTCCAAGAACAAGATCCAGTACAGTTTGTGCCGTGTGTTGATCGAACAATTTTGTCGTGCTGCCATCTAGTTCTATAAGCATCTTCCCATGTTCGATCTTCACCAACAGTTTTACCATGTCCATCAGAAAACTGTTCCGCGTCTGCAGAGAGGAATTTCAAGCGATCTAAAAAGTGACTCATTTTTATTTCCTTAAATAAATTCTTATTAACAAGGCATTTCTGCGCCGTTGCGGCTGTAGTACCACCAGGTAATCAACATGCAAGTAACATAGAAAAAGATAAATCCATAAAGAGCAGCTTCAGGGCCACCTGTCATGGCAATTGAAGATCCATAACTCTTTGGAATAAAGAAGCCACCATAAGCCCCAATTGCAGAACTAAACCCAAGGACGGCGGCGGCCTCTTTATTAGCATCACGCACCGCTGCCTCTTGAGAAGCTGAATCTTTTCCAGCAACACGTTGGCGTTCAGTTAAGAAAATAATCGGAATCATTCTGAAAGTTGATCCATTACCAATACCTGATGTCGCAAACAACACCATGAAAGCAATTAAGAATCCATAAAAATTACCTTCTACCCCAGGCTTAGGTAAAAAATTTAATACTGCTAGTACACCGAATGCCATAGCAATAAAATTCCAGAAAGTAACTCTGGCGCCACCTAATTTGTCAGATAACCAGCCACCAATTGGTCTAACTAATGCTCCAACTAAAGGACCTAGCCACGCATATTGCAATGCATTTACACCAGGAAATTGACTCTTGATTAAAAGCGGAAATCCAGCTGAATATCCAATAAACGATCCAAATGTTCCCAAATACAACCAACACATCAACCAGTTATGCTTACGAGCAAAAATAACCGCTTGATCTGCAAAGGATGCTTTAGCCTCAGCCAAGTCATTCATGCCAAACCATGCTGCAATAGCTGACACTGCAACAAATGGGACCCAAATAAAACCCGCATTCTGTAACCACATTGAGGTACTCTGGCCAGCCTTTACTACGGTTTGAGACTCGCCACCTAACGACCCAAAAACACCAGCAGTAATAACCAACGGAACAACAAATTGAACTATTGAAACGCCCAAATTTCCTAAGCCAGCGTTTAAACCAAGAGCAGTACCTTTTTGTGATTTAGGATAAAAGAAACTTATATTTGACATGGATGACGCAAAATTACCGCCGCCAAAACCACACAACAAAGCTAACATAACAAATATTTCATAGGGAGTTTCAGTATTTTGAACTGCAAACCCAATTCCAATTGCCGGAATCAATAATGAAGCCGTTGAGATTGCCGTCCATCTTCTACCGCCAAAAATTGGAACTGCAAATGAATAAAAAATTCTTAAAGTTGCCCCACACAATGCAGGAAGAGACGCTAGCCAAAATAATTGATTGGTAGAAAACTTAAATCCAACATTAGGAAGATTTACTACGACAACAGACCAAACCATCCAAACTGCAAACGCTAACGTCAAAGCAGGAATGGATAACCAAAGATTTCTTTTAGCTATAGATTTACCTGTTTCATCCCAGAATTTTTTATTTTCAGGATCCCAGTGGTTAATAACAGCTGATGCCATTTTTTACTCCTTAAGAAACTATTAGATAGCTGATGGGATTGCTTTATTACCCATCACCTCAGAACGTTTAACTTCTGTGAAATACATCCAGATCAATGAAACCCAAACCACGCCATACATCAGCATGAATGCACTTGATCTAATGCCTGTGTAATCCAAAAGAGCACCAAACATGATTGGCAAAATAAATCCGCCTAAACCACCTGCCAACCCAACAATTCCTGAAATAGCACCGATATTATTTGGGTATTCATCCCCGATGTACTTAAATACACTAGCTTTACCAAATGCCCATGCAATACCCAAAATAAACATCAAACCAGTAAAGGCATATACATTCAGACCAATATAAAATGTTTGTGGACCAGTTGTTGTGTAAATAGTGAAATCAGTTTGAGGGTATGACAATAAAAATAAACAAATCCAGCTCACCCACATAACCCACCACGTTACTTGATGAGCGCCAAACTTATCAGATAACCAACCACCAATTGCGCGTAAAACGCCACCAGGTAATGAAAAGCATGCTGCCAACAGGGCGGCAACCCGAATATCTAAACCGAATTCACCAACGTAGTACTGCACCATCCATAAACTTAAAGCAACGTATCCACCAAATACGATGCTGTAGTACTGACAATATCTGAGGACTCTTGGATCTTTAAGTGTTTTTAGTTGCTCAGAAAAAGTCAACTTATTCGCAACCAAATGATCTGGGTTGTGATAACTGAATAGCCAAAACAAGAGGGCCGCACCCAACATTACGGCCGCATATACCTGCGGAACAATGGTCCAACCAAAAGCAACAATTAATACTGGTGCTACGAATTTATTTACGGCAGCACCTGAGTTTCCGGCACCATAAACTCCCATTGCAAAACCTTGTTTTGTTTTTGGGAACCAGCGAGCAACATAAGGAGTACCAACTGAAAACGAGCCACCAGCTAAACCAACAAATAATCCAATAAGTAAGAATTGCCAATATTCTGTGGCATAACTCATCATCCAAATTGGAGCAACACACGCCAACATCAAAATAAACATGACGATTCTTCCGCCAAATCTATCTGTCCAAAAACCAAGAGGTACCCTAACTAATGAGCCAGTTAAGACTGGAGTTGCAGTTAATAGACCAAATTCTGTTGCACTAAGATTTAGGGCTTTTTTGATCGGAATACCCATGACACCAAACATCATCCAAGCCATGAAACAAACAGTAAATGCTAAGGTACTAACAATTAATACTGAATATGCCTTACGACGGTCAAATACAGATTGATTTTGTTTTCCACTCATAAATATTCCCGCTGTAGTTATGAGGGAATTATTATTTTTATGAGTAATTGGGGATATACCCCTTAAGAAGGTTTAGAAGAATTATTTAGAACTACTAAATTTTTAAGCTATAGTTCTTTAGAACTACTACTTTGTGTTTGCACATAAACCTTCAGCACTAGCAAAAACTGCTACTTGCACTCGAGAGGATAGATTTAATTTTCTTAAAATATGCTGAACATGAATTTTTACTGTTGTTTCTGCAATATTCAGCGACCTTGCAATTTCCTTATTGCTACAACCTTTAGCGATTAAACATACAGTTTCTAACTCTCTAGGAGATAAATTCGATATTTGATCTTTGATTTCGTTATCAGATTTAATCTGATTTGACTTAAATGCTGAGATTAATTTAGATGTCATCTCAGGACTGATGACAGACTCGCCATTAAAAGCCCTTTTAATCCCATTTAACAAATCATCTTTTTCGCTTGTCTTTAAAAGATAGCCTAGGGCCCCGCGTTGCAATGCCAGAGCTAGGTCATCCTCGTTCTCGCTAACAGTTAACATTAGAACAACAACATCGGGGGCCACAGCAAACAAATCTGGCAAAGACTGAATACCAGTTGCGCCTGGCAAGTGGTTGTCCAATAAAATGATATTAGGTTTAAGAGATTCAGCCAATTTAATTGCACTAATTGAATCACCCGCCTCCCCAACTACAACAAACTGATTATCTTGCTCCAAAATAGAAATTAGTCCGCGACGGAATAGTGTGTGATCATCAACTACCAATATTTGAATTTTTTCCAAGATACATCCTTAATAATTTGTCGGGAATCACGACAATTCAACTAGAACTCTTGTTCCTACGTTAGGAATAGAGTCAACTACAATTTTTGCGTTTATTTTATCGGCTCTTTCTTGCATGATACTCATACCAACATGCGTACTATCGTGTTGAGAAGAGCCAAAACCCTTTCCATCATCCACAACCTCAAAAGTCCAATTTGGAATCTGATTAACGATAATTTTTACATTTTTTGCTTCAGCATGCTTCCTAACATTAGATAAAGCTTCCTGCAAAATATGCATTACTTGAATTTGAATATCAGGCATCAAAGGTAGGCCATCCCCTATCATCTCTAATTTAGTTGAAATGCCTGATTGATGTTCAAACTTCTGCAATGTACTCTTCAATGCAGGCTCTATATCCTCAATATTTGTTCTTGTTCTAAAGTGAAGCAATAGCTCTCTGACATCTCCATAACTCTCTTTTAACCCAAGATCCAATTCATCTAAGATTCTTTGAGGATCCGAATTACCTTTTCCATCCAGAGCATCTTTTAAAAGACCTACTTGCAACTTTAAAAAAGCCAATGATTGAGCGATTGAGTCATGTAACTCTCTAGCCAAGAAACTACGCTCCTCAGAAATAGTAGCCTCTTTTTCTAACGCTTTAATTTTCTGAGCTTCAAGCGCCCCTGCCAAATGATTGGCCAAAGTAATCAATAATGACTTTTCCTCTAAATCAAGTGCAGTTTCTTTTTTAAAGAAAATATCAACCTCACCCATCAATTTATTCTGTAAAGCTACAGGTATTGTTATTAATGTGGCAAACCCCTCTTTAACACACAATCTATCAATTTCTGTATGTTTATTAAAGTTAATAACTTTAACTTCACTATTTTCTTGACTAGAACCACAATAGCAACTACCAGCGGTTAAGCAATGCTCTCCCTCAAATATTGCATAAGGCAAATTAGATGAGCCATCAAGAAAGTAGCGCTGATTAGCTTCATCTGTCCACCTTATTGCGATGGCGTCGCACTTTAATAAATCTACCAATCTAGATGAAAAACCTTTAGTCAAACTTGCAAAATCATCTTCTTTGGCCATAAACGAACTAATTTCATACAAGGTAGCTAAACGAGCTTGTTTCTCTTCTAGATGCAAGGTTTTGTCTTTTACCTTCGCCTCCAGACCTTGATATAAATCGTGAAGCTCTCGTGTCATCTCATTAAAACCAAATGCCAAATCGCCAAACTCATCTCGAGCATTAATTGAAACGTGCGTATTTAAATTTCCAGACTTTACTCGATCAAAACCAAGCCTTAATTTTGAGACTGGGTCAAGAATCACGGAATATCCTACATACATAATGACCAAACTTGTAATTAAAGATATGGCCAACATTCCAAACTGAAATAAATGGAGCAAACCAGTCCAATAATCAACCTCGGACTCAATTGAAGAGACAAAACGATCAATTCGCCTTACAAATGACTCCACACGAACTCTAGATAAAGATTGATAATGGTCTAGAGCTAGAGTTGATTTAATTTCTGACCAATCGTTTCTAATGCCTATGAATTCAACTTTGTTTAATTCATTCCATGGAACAAACAAAGGTCGCGCAGGATCACCAACACTTAATAAATCAATACTTCTATCAAATTTACTAATTAAGTCTTTTGTTTCATTTTTAACTTCATGGTTAGCCAATAGTGCTAATTGATATGTCTGCATTCTCATGCGACCAGCTTCGTTGATGGCTGCGGCACCACCCTCCAACTTCCATGTAACCCATAAAGTAAAACTGATAGAAAACATTGCTAAAACAAGCAAAGTTACACCAATAATCAGGAGTTTTTTCTTAAGCGTAAATTCTTTAGGCATTGCTAATTTTATTTTTTTCTGTACATTAGGTATTATTCAATTAAGAGAATCATATGCTCATTAAACGCTTACACCCAGGATTATTTGGTATTCCGCTAGGGCTAATTAGCTTATCCAGCACATGGAGAAAATTTTCTCAGCTAGGTATAACTCAAAACCTAAATATAGATGGTTTTTTATTTAATTTTGGCGTAGCTATATTGGGTAGCTTAACACTATTGTTTTTGATCAAGCTATTGATCGATATAAAAAACTTTAAAAATAGTCTTAACCACCCAGTTCAGGGATCGTTATTTGCTTTAATGCCTGTCAGCACGCTTTTAGCAATAAGTTCATATGCTCCAAATCATCCTGAGCAAATAGACTTAATGATTACCATAACGGGCATAGCACTCATACTCCAACTTATCGCGGCCTGGAAAATGGTTGGAATGCTTTCTTCAGGGAAGATGCCAACAGAATTGATTACCCCCGCACTCTACCTACCTGTTGTACCAGGCGGGTTAGTGGGTGGCATGGCTTTAAATGCCATTGAATTTTCTGGTTTTGGTTACTTATTATGGGGAATGGGTGTTGGTGCATGGGCATTATTGGAAATGCGAATTTTAAGCCACTTATTCAAAGGCCCTCTTCCTGAACCAACGAGAGCGACTATCGGCATCGAGATGGCGCCAGCTGCAGTCAGCACTCTAACCGCAATTTCGCTCTGGCCTGCTATACCTGTTGATGCCATTTTGATTGGTCTAGGAATTGCAAGCGGGCCAATACTGGCAGTACTTACAAGATGGAAAGCCTGGACCAACATCCCTTTTTCATTTGGATTTTGGTCATTTTCATTTCCAGTCGCTGCAACTGCTTCATGCATCATTGAAGCCGTTCAAAGGGGAAGTTGGCCAAAAGAGGTTGCAGTTATCTCTGTGTCTTTAGCAACTCTTATTATTGGGTACTTGGCACTAAGAACATTGATACAACTAATTCAAGGGAAACTACTTCCAAAGGCCTCTTAATGCTATTAACTAGTAGCTCTCTAGCAATTCTTCACCATCTATTTATCGCTGGTTTTCTAGCTACATTATTTGGAATGTATGTTTATTTAAAGCTAGGAAATAATAATGCTAATTTTAGTTTTTTTAGAAAACTAAACCTATGGACAATAAGTTTATTAATTAGCTTAATCATCATCGGCATGATGAGGGCATCATGGACTGAAAAAACTCCAAGCTATTATTTTTATAGCCCGATATTTTGGATCAAGTTAGTTAGCGTTTTTTTGATTCTAGCCCAGTCTTTTTACATTCATCAACTAATCAAGAAATTTGTAGATACTCATACACTAAAAAAAATTTACAACTTCATCTTCATACAAATTCATATATTCCCAATCCCAGTTATTTGCGCAGTACTTTTATCTAAAGGGGTTAGCTAACCACAAGAACCAACATACCCGCAGTTAGTGCAATAGTCACAACCATCTTTCTTTATTAACGCATGAGCACCACAATCAGAGCATTTCTTACCTGACATTACATATAAAGAATTTGTCTGAGTTTGTTCATTACTTAAATCCTTTCGAAATTCAGAAATTTCTCTTCTCTGCAATATTTTTTCAATCGCATATGCAATAGCTGCCACTTCCGAATCGTGCCACATAGGAACCTCTGCACCATCTAGCTTTTGTTTCATCCCTAAGCGTACAGGCCCTCTATCCCAAACAACTTTTCTCATGTCACTAAGCGCTCTGCTCAAAAATCCACCTCTAGCAGCCAAAGATAATAAGCGCATGCTTGAAGTAATCCATTGCTGAGACTCACCACTCTGACCAACTGGCATAAAAAACTCTATAGCTCTTTCTTCTAAAATTTTCTCACCATTAATAATTCCTTCAACAGCCATAAATGAAATAATTAGGTATAAAGTTTTCTTGCCGTCTTGAGTCCAATAAGTGATTTTTTCCGCAACCGCCGGAAGCTCACCGTTGGGCCTTTTTTCAATAACTTTTCTGCTAATAGGCAATTCCTCATTTTCATGAGCCTCACGGCTAGAGCTAACATTTCCTTCATTAGTTTTCACAACCTCCAACACAGACCCCAAGATATTGTTTGGTCTATAGGTTGCCAACCCCTTCAAGTTTGACTTCCATGCTTGAAAATAAAGATTTTTGAAATCCTCATAAGGATAGTCGGCAGGAACATTTACAGTTTTTGAGATTGCAGTATCAATATATGGCTGAACAACCTTCATCATTGCTAAATGATCTTCAGCTCTCATTTCAAGCGCTGTAACAAAATATGAAGGCAAATGATTAACATCACCACCCATTTCTTTGTATAAGCGCCATGCATGATCTTCAACCATATATTCCTTGCTTGACCCATCTTTTTCTCGTTTTTTTCGTTTATAAAACCAAGAAAATGGGGGCTCGATACCATTCGATGCATTATCAGCAAAAGCTAAGCTAACAGTACCAGTTGGAGCTACAGATAGTAAATGACTATTACGAATTCCATGAACTCTAATTTCATTTTTTATTTTTTCTGGCAATCGACTAGCAAATCCGGGGGCACTTAAATATTTTTCAGCATCAAAAAGAGGAAATCTCCCTTTAACTTTGGCTAACTCAATTGATGCTTCATAAGCAGCATCTCTCATACACCTAGCTATTTCTTGAGCCATTAATCTAGCAGGATGTTCGTTGTACGCCAACCTCAACATGATTAGAGCATCACCCAACCCAGTAAATCCGACTCCAATCCTTCGTTTTTGATTGGCTTCATTCTCCTGCTCTTGCAAAGGCCAGTAAGTTAAATCTAAAACATTATCCAAAAATCTTACTTGCGTTTTAATAACTGATGTGAATTTTTCAAAATCAAATGTTGGCTCACCATCAAATCCAAAAGGATTTTTTATAAATTTAGTTAAGATAATCGGGCCTAAATCACAACATCCATATGACGGTAAAGGTTGCTCCCCACATGGATTAGTTGCTTCAATTGTTTCGCAGTATGAAAGATTGTTATCTAAATTAATGTTATCTAAAAATAATATGCCTGGCTCAGCAAAATCATAAGCCGATGTCATAACTGCATTCCAAATTTCTCGGGAGCTAGCTACTTTATATACCCATAGCCCGTCACGACGTTGGTGAGCCCCTAATTCAATAAGGTCTTTTCCCGGTTTGGCTTTATGCACCAATTCCCAAGATTCATCACTTTCTAATGCTTTCATAAAGGCATTAGAAACTCCCACGGATACGTTAAAATTATTCCAGCGTCCAGGAATTCTTTTTGCAGAAATAAAATCTAAAACATCAGGATGATCTATTCTTAGAACACCCATCTGTGCACCACGTCTTGCTCCGGCACTTTCTACTGTTGAGCAAGATTGATCAAATACGTTGATGTAACTACAAGGACCAGATGCGATAGAGGCTGTTCCCTTAACCTCAGCGCCTTTAGGTCTAATTCTAGAAAAATCATATCCAACGCCACCACCACGACGCATGGTTTCTGCGGCCTGCTTTAAAGCCTCGTATATACCTGGATATCCATCAGGATCAAATCCCTGAATACAATCACCAACTGGTTGCACAAAACAATTAATTAAAGTTGCTTCAATATTTGTACCGGCAGAGCTCATAATTCTCCCAGCACCAATTGCACCAGACTTCATATTTTCAAGGAAAACCAACTCCATTGAAGACTTTAATTCGGATGACTCTACACTCGCCAACCCTTTTGCCACACGATTAAAAATTACCTCCGCAGTATTTTCATTAACCTTGGCATACTTTTCTATAAGCACATCTTCACTAATAGGCTGTTGCAACATCCTTAGGCTCCATTCCTGACAATAACCAAGTAATCAAATCAGCTACCGATCTAATTTGCTCTCCAAATGGCAAAGTTCCTGCCCCTCTAAAAAATAATCCTTTGGTGAGCACGCCTGCTTGAGCATAGCCAAGAACCTTATCGATACAAAACTGACCCCACTGCGATTTACCATCTCTTAGGCCACACTCATGCAAACAATCAAAAATCATCGTACAACGAGGTTTTTGCCTAGCATTACATTGAAGCTTTGATTCATTTTTAAGATATGTTGTTAACCACTGAGTTTTAACTGCCCGCGCAGGCAATCCAGCAACACTTAAGAAGTCAACCATATCTTCTGGTTTAGCTTTAGCTAAAACATTTTTGAAATTTTGATGTGCATCACACTCTTCTGTAACAGCAAATGCAGTGCCCAACTGAACAGCTGATGCTCCCATTGCTTGTAAGCGTTTAATGTCTTCTAGTTTATTGATGCCGCCCGCAGCAATTAATGGCACCTTACCCTCAATACCCATTAATTTGAATATCTCTAAAGTTTGAGGAATGACCACATCAAAACTAAATTTCTCATTATTTAAATCCCCAACACTTGATGCCCCTAAGTGACCTCCAGCCCACTTTGGATTTTCAATGACTATCGCATCAGGCAATCTACCCTTTTTTTCCCATTTTTTTAACAAAAGGTTAATGCCACGTGACTCAGATAAGATCGGAATTAATGCAACATCAGGATAGTCAGAAGCCAAATCAGGCAGATCTAGAGGTAGTCCAGCACCAACCACTATTGCATCAACACCATTTTGAAGAGAACACTCCACATAAGATGTGTATTCTTTGACTGCTCTCATAACATTCACAGCAATCAAGCCATTACCTTCAGACAACTCTCGCGCCATTTGAATTTCACGCTTTAGTGCTTCAATATTTGCTTCATTTATGACCGACTTACTGTGGTCAGACGGCAATAAGTGCTGAGTTTTTTTCATTAGGTCAGGATGAAGTCTACGTAAATCAATAGATGAGATAGTTCCCACTCCACCTAGCTTAGCCACTGCGCCGGCCAGCTTGTGCGCTGAAATACCAACACCCATGCCACCTTGCACAATCGGCAAAACTTCTTTGCCTTTAATATTTAAAGGTCTTAATTCACTTGCCTTAAGCAAATTAAACAAATGATCCGGCATTAAACGCTTCATATCTATGCCACCTTATATGACAGTTAAGATTCGAAGATATTAGGCACCGAACTTAAAAATCATATTAATCCAAATCAAACTATCACCGATTCCCATTAAGTTAAAAGCAGTACTCCTAAAGAACTACTAGCGTCAGATACTTGTTATATATGACAATTTTGAATAACGGAGAAAATTATGACTACTATCATTCCAGGATTCACATCGCCAATGGCAGGCTTAGATCAACCTATAGAAATGCTTGAAACTTGCCATGAACGCGTAAAAAATCATTGTCAAATTTTGCAACGACTCTCAAACCATTTAGAGAAAGTCGGTATAGATGATCAAGCAAAATTAGCTAGTAAGAATCTACTACGATATTTTGATATAGCTGCTAAGAATCATCATGAAGATGAAGAAAAGAATCTATTCCCAATGCTACAAGAATCCATGGCTGGCTCAGACGCTATTTGCATTAATGAGCTGATCATTAGATTAAGAAAAGAACATCAAATCTTAGAAACAATTTGGCAAGAAATCAAAAGACCACTTGAGTTAATCGCATCTGGAAAAGAAGCAGTGATTAATCAATCAAATATTAGGCTGCTTGCGAAGACCTATGAACAGCATATCACCCTTGAGGAAGATGAATTGCTCCCCTTGGCTAAGCGACTACTCAATGAGGAACAACTCAAAATCATGAGTCACGACATGACTCAGCGGCGAAAAATATAAAAACTAATGCCCGCAACCACAGGTCGTTCCACCTGTATGACTTTCACTAGGACCCGCGTATTCTTTTTCAAAGAAAGGGAATAAAACATTATTTTCCAAATGAATATGACTCATAAGGTCATTTCGAAGTTGATCTAGACCTGCATACAACGCTCGCCATGTATTACATGCTCCAACCGGAGGAATGCAATCATTTGTTAGACAAGATAACTCTTCTAGTGTTTTGCCATGATCCATATGCTCTAGGCGCATCATACTAATTGGCTGAGCCACAAATGGATTACCACCTTGTTTCATAATAGGAAAAAGAATATGCTCCTCCTTCTTCATGTGGCAAATAAGATCAGCGTCCATGTTCTCTAAGAAACTGGCCAAACCCTTAGGAACGCTAGGGTTATCTTTATGAACCGCCTCTACTCTCGCCGCCATTCTGATTAACTCTGGCAATTGTTCTCGATGAACTTCATGATATCTAGTCAAGATGTAATCAATCAGCTCTGATGGTGATTTGTCTTTTTCAGACTCATCAACTCTTTCAAGTTTTGCCAAGTCTGACAACAAAACGTCAACATCTACATTTCTCTTTTCAGCTGCCTCTCTTAAGCTAATATGACCACCACAACAAAAATCAATCTTGTGCTTTCTAAAGAGAGCCGTTGCTCCAGGAATGTTTACAGCAAACTCACCTACAGCTGTTGATGGATCGAATACAAAACTCTCATTTACATTTATCACTTGAATCTCCTTAAACATTCATTCAATATGCATGTATTATTAGATAAAATTCAAATAAAATGAATGTTTAGATTTGATTTAGGACAAAGTTCATGCAATTAACACAGTGGACTGATTACTCTCTAAGAGTGCTAATGTACTGCGCCAGAAATACTCAACGCGATAGACCTATTACTATCATGGAAATTTTAGAGAAACATCAAATCTCAAAAAGTCATTTAACCAAAATTGTTTCTTTCTTATCTAACGCTGGATTATTAAATACAACTAGGGGAAGAAACGGTGGAATCACACTGGCGAAACCAGCCAATCAGATTACAGTGGGTGCTGTTATTAGACTAACGGAGTCTGATTTTGATGTGGTCGAATGCTTTGATAAAGAAACAAATACTTGTTCTATTACATCCAATTGCAAACTGAAACATCTACTTTTCAATGCTACAAACAACTTTCTAAATACTTTAGATAAAGTTAGCCTCGCTGAAATTATCAATTAACCTTTTGCCAACAAATCATTTTGAATAAATTTAGGCAGGAACTAATGGCTACCAGTCAAACTATTTGCTATAGCCTTTTTAAAAGGTAAAAATCTCCTACCAATTCTTAATGCCACTTTTCTAAAGAGTTTTGCTGGTCTGCTACTGCTTGTATAAATATCTGTGATTAATTTTGTAATTACATATAAGGGTCTTGTAGCCCTGCGATGTTTTTGCTCGTACCTAGCTAATAACTCAGATGCGCCAAAATCTAATTCAGATTTTTTCGCTTTAATAACTTCTGATGATAAATAATCAACGCTTAACAGACCAAAGTTGAATCCGTGTGCAGTTACTGGATGCATACCTACTGCCGCATCGCCAATCGTGGCAAATCTTTGAGCAACAAGCTTTCTAGGGTAAACCGATACTAATGGGTACGGCACCCTAGGGCTAACCAAGCACATTTTACCCAGGCGTTTTTGAAAATAGCGTTCAACTTCAAGATTAAACTGGTCTTCTGGTAAATTAACTAGGCGCGCTATCTGCGTTGCAGGCAAAGTAATCACTATTGATGATCTACTTTGCATAGTTGATGGCTCTGGATTCATGGGCAATAAAGCCAGAGTTCTATCATAATCAAACCATTCCCAAGCTTTATAGTCGTGATTATTTTCATGAGTCATACAACAGACAAGCATTGTTTTACCAAAATCATGCATATCAGCCGGTATACCTACCGCTCTTCTAGCTGCTGAAAATCTTGAATCTGCTGCAACCACTAATTTACCAATTAACTTATTACCACTCTCCAGGACAACTACACCATGATCACTCTCTAAAGACACATCTGTCACGCTTTCATTAAAAAATAAATCAATGTCGCCGTGAGTTAATTTAGCATCACATAAAGCATCATATGCTGATTTTCGAATGTAGTGATTTGAAACAAGCCAACCTAACTCACTAAAATTACTTATCTCATGTGAGATATTTAATGAATTCGATGAAGATCCATCATAAATTACAGCCTCTTTTAACTGTGATTTAGCATCAGGCTCAATTCTTTGCCATAGTCCATAGTCCTGCATCAATCTCACAGAATTTTGGGTTAAAGCAATTTCTCTTCCATCAAATTTTGGATCAGATATGTCGTCAATAGTCAGTTTTTCAATAATAGCTACTTTAAGACCATGTCCACTAAGAGCCGTAGCAAAACACAAACCCGCGGGACCAGCACCAATTATGACAATATCAAAGTAAGCGTTAGCATTCATAAAAATTTGGCAAATGATTAAAGTAATTTCCCAGTGTGGTCAATTTATTAGAATTAATCAATTAAAAATGGGTTGCTTTGTTGATTTAAAACAATGGTAATCACAAAAAATAAAATTCAAAATCAAAGCATAGGTTCAGCTTAATTTTTTATAAAAACACCCACGCTATTTCAGATTAAATAGGGCATGTTATGGATTAGCATAATATGTGGCAGGTTAAATATTTAGACAGACCGGAGCAAAGCGGCCTTTATTGAAAAGTTATTGGTAAAGAACTTAAACCACGATATAAATTATTTTTTGACCAAATCATTGGATTAGAAACATCCAAATTACTCCCTAAAATTTTTCTTAATACCGCCCGACACTCAATAAACGATAAATGTGAGCCAAGACAAAAATGGCTTCCGAAGCCAAACGATATATGAGGGATAATTTTTCTTTGTATATTAAAAACATTGGGATTTTCATATATTGATGGATCTCTATTTGAGGCTCCAATATCTACAATCACCAAATCACCTATCTGCATTTCTATGCCGCTGATTTTTATTTCTTTCTTTACCAATCTTCCAGTGTATTGAACTGGAGACTCAAATCGTAGCACCTCTGCAATACAGTTATCAATTAACTCAGGATTTTTTCTAATCATATCTAATTGATCTTGATTCGTCATCAATAGATAAACTGCATTTCCAATTAGATTTCGAGTGGTCTCATACCCACCAAATAATAGAGTGCATAGTTGCGCAAGCAGAACTTGCCTACCCCTAACCCAATCACTTGTTATTTCTGCTGATATGCTTGAAAGCAAGCCAGAATCATCATCTAAGTATTTTTTTCTAACATACTCCAAATTAAAGTATTGCGTCATTTCGAGAACAGCATTCTGAGCCTCGATAGCTAACTTACCACTTTCCACTGGCGCCCCTAAGAAATCAGCTATCGCATCACTCCAACGATATAAATCCTCATTGTTAGCATGAATACCCATTAAACAAGCCACTGACTTTGCAGGAATAACTCTTGCTATAGAATCGATAAAGTTAAATTCAATATTTTTTTTAATTTGGCGGAATGTCTCATCAACTATATGATCAACTTCATCTATAAACCCATCAGAAACAGCATCTCTAATCTTTCTAATTAAAAGTGATCGAATTTTTCTGTGTTTTTCCCCATCCAAGAAAACAACTGATTGCTTTAGTAACAATTTAAAAGGGCCAAGATCTTCATTAACGATTTTTTTGGCACTTGTATTTATCCATCTACCTCCTCTTTGCACAGAAAAACTAGAGCTACTTAAGATAACTTTGGCTGTCGCATAATCATCTACGACCCACGCGCCATTTGAGTATTTATTTGACCATTTAATCATACGTTGATATTAACAGGTCAGCCTTATAAAACCGCCATACTCTCGCATGCAAATCTCAATTAGTGACTAACCATATGAAAATATGTTACGCAGGGATTGCTCTTGAACTAGAATACTAATCATCTACAAGTGTTTCACCTGATTAGAGTTAGCGATTCAAAAAAAATGAAAACCATAGGAATATCACAATAAATCTTCCGTGGAATTTTTTATGCCCCTTGACCTATTTTTCGCTTTCCTAACGCTAACAGCTCTGGAGGTTGCACTGGGAATCGATAACATCATCTTTGTTAGCGTTCTCTCAAACCAACTTCCAAAGGACCTGCAAAATAGCGCCAGACGATTTGGCCTTCTCTTTGCGCTCGTTACTAGAATTATTTTGTTACTTAGCCTATCTTGGGTGACATCATTAAATTCCCCAATTTTTATCATTTTTGAAAATGAAATCTCAGGAAGAAAATTATTATTATTTTGCGGTGGGCTATTTTTACTATGGAAAGCTGCTCGAGAAATATATATCGAAGTCGAGGCACCAGAAGAATCAAATAAAACAACCAATATCGAAGCAAATATTACCCATTCAAAATCACAAAAATATCGATTACTTTGGGGAACAATATTTCAGATTGGCGTACTTGATATGATTTTTTCGCTTGATAGTGTCATCACCGCAGTTGGCTTAGTAAATCAAATTTCAATTATGATTTCAGCGATTTTGACATCCGTACTAATAATGCTTGTGGCAGCTAAACCTATCGGAGATTTTGTATACCGACACCCATCCATCAAATTATTAGCACTTTCATTTTTAATCGTCGTTGGAGTAGTGCTTATTTCAGAGGGTATGGATGTTGAAATACCTCGTTCATATGTATATTTTGCTATGACATTCTCTTTACTTGTGGAGCTTCTCGCGATCAGATCAAAAACAAAAAAACAAGCTCATTTCACCAATTAAAGTGATTGCAGATCATTAATCAACTCAACAGATCTACATTGACTGCTTTTAAAGCAGCGATTACCCTATCCTTAGCTTTACATATTGGATTATTTTACTTATGGCTGCCATTAAAAGAAAAACCTCCAAAAGAAATAAATGACAGAATCGTCGTCATTAAACTTCATGAGCCCGAAAAGAAATTCATTAATACCAAGTCACGCTCGGCTCCGGCAACACAAGCGGCACCATCAGCCCCAACCGATGAAGAATGGGCATTTGCCTCTAAATACATACTAAAGAATAGCAAAGGCTACAGACACACTTGGGGCAAGCAAGTTCGTAGCATGATGGGCACTGCAATTGAAGGTCCAGATCAAGGACAAGTGAGATTCAGAATTGAGATAGCTCCAAATGGAAATATCGTTAGAGTGGATACTCTTTGGAAGACCTCTGATAAAGCAGAAGGGCTTGCTCGCAAAGCCATTTACTCAATGCCCCCACCCCCACCAACACCCACGGGTAAGCCACTTATTTTTGAAAAAACAATTTCATTTACGCCATTTGCGACTGACGACACACCTTTTTATGCTGATGATTGCTTGCCTGATTCACCATCATTCTCCAATCCATTTGCTTGGGATGGTAAAGCCCCACAAGAAATCAAGAAAAATAAATCGGTAGAAAAAATTAGTCCTGAGGCACTGGCTGAATGCCTTAAGCAATTACCGCAAGACTCTATTGAAGGCGTAGCTGCACATAGTCAAAGACTATTAGATCAATGGGGATCAAATAAGTTAAGTAAATAAAAGTCGGGAATCCCGACAAATTAGCCAATTGATTACTGGCTGTACTGGCGTGATACCATGATCAATTCTCTAGCTTGAACCTGCATTGCCAATATTGACTATTAGATCTCTGGTAAAGAGTAATTGCTTCATTAAGAACAGAAACAAGCCCTTGGTCTTGCTTGAGCTGTTGGGCAAATAAGAATTGAAGATTATTCATAGCTATACGTGATCAATTAAGTCACATACAGCATAGCTTCAGATTAAGATTTGGACGACCTGAAAATGTCGGGAATCACGACAAATCAAACACAAGTCATTATGGCAACTTACCTAGGGGTAACTTATCAATAGTTTTTGAAACAGCCTGAGATATTAATTCCTCAAATGGCATTTTCTCCCTATGATCCTTATCTAAGGTTGAAGAAGCATTGAAAGCGATGGTATTAATTGCACACTCAATTAAATGTTTTTGAAGCTCTTGCTTATCTGCCTCACCTAAAGAATCAAGTTGGTTTCTATAACTTTCATACGATGATGCTAGTGCCTCTTTATGAGCATATTCTTGCTGTAAACGTTCATATTGATTTCTTCTCTTGGAAGCAAATAAAGCCAACCAAATAAGCACAGCACTAAAAGGGGCTTTATATAAAAGAGATTTAAAAATCGAATCCCATTCAGCTAAATTTATAAACTGAATACTAATAGGCCAAATTGACAATTTCTCAACAATCATTACTAAACCCACAACAACCAATGAGATTAGCGATCCATAAAAAATATGCGTGAACTTTTTAATTAAGCCATCAAATGTATTCTTTTGAATTCTATAAGCGCTAGCTAAACCGGCACTTGTAGCACCAGGAAGCAAAGATTCTATTTTTTTAAATAAGGTTTCATACTTTTGTTCCTGTGCGGATATTAGAATGTCAAATGACTGTAATTTTTGATCAATTACAGAATCTAAACCACCAGATCTCTTTCCAGTTTTTTCATCAACAATCTCACCGTATATCTTCACATAAAAATTTGTTAATTGTTTAATTCCTTGCTTTGTATCAGATAACAAACTATCTAATTCCGAATTTTTTTTAGAGATTTCTGATTCAAAACTAGATATTTTTTGCTTAATAGAAAATCCATCTTTGCCAGCCACCAAAATCTCTTGGTATGCAGATAGGATTAATAGCTCTTTTTCTTTTATGCCTTTTTCTATTAGGTCAATTTTTTTCTGAATAGAATCATCCCCATTAAACAAAACATCAAAATAATTTTTTATGGCTTGACTTGCCTCTTGAGAAGATCTAAGAATTAATTTAGCCTCATCTCCATCGGATTGAATTTCTTTAACAAGCAAAGACGATTTCTCAGAAAACTTATTTACATATGCGTCAATTTGATCATTTCTCTCCCTTGCTGCAGTAACTAGACTTTCAACTGCTTCTGCTGGAGCAATCAGAAACGGTTTGACATAACTTAGCAAATTATCTGCATGGTCATTAGCTTGAGTAATATGGGAAATGTCCCTATTAGAAATAAAATTTCTAATTTGATTTAAACAATTTTCAGATTGAGTTTGAAAGCTGGACCAAATGTTTCTAGGCGTTAACTCAAGATCTAGACAATTAATCACTTCATTAATATATGCAATAACTTTTTTTAACCTTGCAATCTCCTCTACCGAGGATGCAATCGTTGCATCATCCACTTCTACAGCTTCGATTTCCTGAAGAATAGCCTTCCAAGAATGTTGAAATGGATGCACTTTAAATTCATTTGACCAACGGGACATATTTTTTACCTATTGCGTATAACTTCAGATGCTGTATTTTTAAACAGTAGTAAGTATAGGATATTAGTATTAATTTTGATAATAACTTTCATTAAAAAACCCCTACTGAAATCCCTTATGTGATGCGATTCAAAAAGCTACCCCGAAAAATAGCCCAGGTATCAACAAAGTAATGTCGGTTTTCCCGACATTCTTAATTGTGATATCTGTATTCTTGAGTTAATCCACCATACCCATAACTAGCAGCCCTGACATCCTGCACATAAATGTAGCTTTCTTCATGAAGATTGCCCAGTAGCTGTTCAAACCCTTTAAAAGCCTCCTTTATGTACTGAGCTTTCTCATCCTTGGTATTGGTTTCATCAGTTATCTTGATATCAAAGTAAAAGCTGTTTTTACCTTGTTCACTTAATAACTGCCCTCCCACCACCCAAGCATCATGATCTACATACTCAATTGCTATAGCAGTGACTTCCGGTTTCTTTTTAAGAATTCTGCTGGTTAGATCCAACAACAAGTCAGCAATCTTTCGGGTTAACTCAGGTGACTTCTTGGCACTTACTTTCACATTCAAGATAGGCATATTTTCTCCAATTAGTTAGCCATACAACTATTAATAAAATAAAAAGCTCATTTAAGGGCTGTAGAGATAGACCTCATTTGAGCGACTACACTTTCGAATTCTTTAGCGCCCAATAATTTCTTCATCTTTTTGGTCACTTCCCCACTGGCTGAATTGAGCGAATCCTTGAGAGCCAGACCTTTGGCTGTGGGATGTATCTCTTGTTCCCTACCATCTCGATCTGAACTGGATCTTTTGATCAGTCCAAGACGCTCCAGGCCATCCAGAGCTCTGGTAGCTGTGGGACGAGTGATGTTGAGCTCGGCAGCAAGTTCACTTTGCAGCAAAGGGGCTTGATCTAATACCACTCTCAACATAAAAGCCTGAGATGGCGTTAGTCCAAATGGCTTGAATGCTCTAGTCCACTCTCGCTCTAACTGACGAGCCAGTGAAGTGGTATTGAAATATAGGCATTGTTCAAACATGTGAGCATCATAGCATGAATTAGTTAGCCATGCAATTAAATCAATCATTTTAAAACTCAGATATCAAGATTGACAAAATTTAAATTCATGCCAATATGAGCAAAATACAACTCAAAGAGGTTCTCATGGTCAAGAAATTAAGAAGGCTTGAAGTTTCTTATAACAAAAAAGATGAAAAATGGGGGTTGAAAGATTTAGACAAGAATAGAACCATTGCTCAAACTAACACAAAGGCAGAGCTAATAGAGGGCGGCGCACTCAAAAATTTTGTGGGCACTGCGGGTGGATCTGTTCGAATTAAGAAATTAGATAATGAAATTCAGGAGGAAAGAACTTATCCTAAGGCCGCCGATCCCAAAAAATCTAAAGGATGAAGTCTAATACATTCAAATTAAATTCGAGGGAGGAAGTTGTTAACTTCCAAGAATTATTAGATGGTTATGCCATGTTATCTTTTCAAATGCCACTCAAACACATCTCTTTAGTTGATGCTTTTGATTACTTACAAAAAAGACATGATGGTGGAAAAGTATTTTCCGCATTACTAGACTTGCAGATCAATTTTCTATTGGCTTTTGCTGACATTACTTCAATGGGAAGCACTTGGAACAGTTTATTTTCAAAAGGAAAATTAGAAGGAGGGTCTGTTTTAGATAACAAACTCAAATTTCATGGCAAGATGGAAATTCACAGATTTAATACATCTTTTGTACTGAGATACAGAGCTATTTGGGACAAAATCATGGGCTTACTAATTCTCATGCACTCACCAAATGAATACGAAAAATTTATGAAAGCAAGTAGTAGAAAAAAAGAATTTATAAAAATTGCCAAATTAAATAAATTTACACAAGAATTTTTTTTAGATGATCTCGAAAAACTTTTAACCGATTTTGACAACAAATTTAGAACAGCGGAAGCTCATGGATCTGGTGTTTTACGTAAATATTCCTTCATGATGGAATCAATGGATAAAAATCCTCAGATTGAATTAGTTGAGTACTGGAATAAGGTAAATCAGTTTTTATTGAATTATGGAAAAATTTTTGATAATTCTGCTATGAATAAAGATGAGTCTTGAAGAAATAAATGCGTGATCCAAAATCAAAGCGCAGGTGAACTTCAAGCGTTTAAGCCATTATTAGAATTAGTGAACTACATAACTCTCAAAATTCTTGAAGCAGCCTCTACTTTATCCACAATTGCTTTAACAGCGCAATCTATAGTTTCACCTTCAGAATAGTTTGCAACCGCAGCCAAGCTAACTCTACCTTCATCAATTAATTTAGTGGCTTTATCTTTAGCTCCTTTTTTGGAACTTCGATATACGGCAATTGAATACCCACCTTGATCCTTAACTAATCTCATACATGGAATGTCCGTCTCACCATCACCAATGAAAATCATATTTTCAAATGGGACAGGTCTTTTATTCTGCGGAACAAATTTATTAATAACACTGTTATCATGGACATCAAGGCTGCCTTTATTAATACGAAATAAAAACTGTGTCTTAGTTGTGTAATTCATGGCTATTGCTGGCCAATTAGCAACTCCATGATGGTCATACATAAATCCAGATGCATATATTTTTGTAAACTCTTTTGCAATCTTAGTTCCCTCAACCATTTCCCTTAATCCAGAAGAAATGATGAAGTGCTCAATGCGTACACCTTTAGATTTTCCGTATTCATTAATTCTTTTAAACCAAGACTCCACACCAGGAAATAAATTGATCTTTGATCCAAAGTCTTCAAAATCAGACTTACGAACTTGTACTTTTTGACTGGCGGCATTTGTAAGCATAGTATCCATATAAGCCAATATTTCATCAGCATCTTGCTCTACAGCTTTTTTCTTTACCTCTGCCCAAAATTTTTTAGATTGCATCTTTAATGCTGGAATAAAATCATATTCCTGCATGTTACCGGGAGCTAGAGTCCCATCAAAATCATATGCAATTACAAGTGGAATAAGTTTTTTAGCCATTTTTAATCTCCCGGAGTAATCAATAAGTAATTACATTCTGCCGCAGGAAATGATAGTTGGCAAATTATGTTAGACCTGCTCGCCAAACAACTGTAGTGTCGGTTTTCCCGACAAATGACCATGAGTTGCCGATAGTCTCCAAGGATTGATACCATGGCACTAGGTAGATGTCACATTCCAACACAGTCGTTGATGATCAACTACAGTCAACCAATATCGCTAACCTTGAGATACATTAATTTTTGGAAATTTGAAAGTTTGGCCTGCCCAGCACGATTCGAACGTGCGACCTACGCCTTAGAAGGGCGGTGCTCTATCCAGCTGAGCTATGGGCAGTCTTTGAACTGAAGTGAGGATTATAGCGGAGGTCAACCGCTTGCCCATGATTCGTAACAATTAAAATAGATGTGTCTATTTTAATTTTGAAGTTCAGATTTTCATCATGTCTAAGATCACGATTTATCACAACCCCAAATGCAAAACTTCTCGAGATGTTTTAGAAAAGATTCGTGAAGCGGGTATCGAACCTCATGTGGTTTTATATCTTCAAAACCCACCCACAGAATCTGAACTTCGCTCACTTATCAAATCTACAGGTGAATCTGTGCGATATATCTTGCGTCAAAAAGGCACGCCCTATGATGAATTAGATTTGGGCAATTCCAAATGGACTGAAGATGAATTGATTGCAGCCATCATGCAGCACCCTATTCTTCTGAATCGTCCGATTGTTTCAAATGGAACAATTGCTCGCTTGTGCCGCCCTATTGAAACAGTCCAAGATGTTCTGAAATAAAACACTTTTTGATTAGTCAAAATTTGGTGTTCTAGACATAATTTGCATCTTTTTGGTGCGTATTTTTATGTTGTATAGCCAGCAATAAATAGCTAGCCTTAACCATCATTTGATGATTTCTCAAGGGAGAGAAAAATGGGTGAACTAGATCAAGAAAGCTATGACAAACTGGCCGCACTAATCAAAGCAGGCGATATCAAGCTCGACAGTCTTCGCGAAATGACTTACGACGACTTAGAAGTACTTTGCAATCAATTACTTAAATGGAAACTGTTCGTTGCCAACAAAGAATATGTCGGCGAGGCAATCGAGCAATACATGACTAGTTCACTCAACTAATTAAGGCATCTTAGACAACAGAGCCCTACTGTTTTTTGGCTCTGTTTGACGATTGACAGCAGACTAAAGTCTTGATTCTGTTTGACTTTGATTGTCAGCTCCAGAAGACTGAAAGCCAACCGAACGCATCAACGTCAAGATCTCACTGGGCAAAGCAGTTTCGCTAGCCTTAAACCCCATCTTTAACTCCGACACATATTTGCTTATCTCGTCGGAGCCGTAAAACTTCATCGACCAATTAGAAAAACGTCTCTTGGATAGCTTATCAATATCCAAAACTTGGATATCTTTATGCCTACGGTCAGCCAAAATAGATTTCCAAATTGGCTCAACGCAATTAGGATAGCCTTCTAAAATTTGACCAAAGATACCGCTGTCATAGAAAAGAACGCCAGTCACGCCCAACTTTTTATTCTTATGAACTGCATCCTCGAGAAGGTTCATCAAACCCAGAATACCAACGTCTGTGGTTGACTTACTAACGTAGCTTAATTCGATAAGTTCTTGAGGATTAAAACTGGAAAAGTCGATCTGTGAATCTTCTGAAAATGGCATCTTGCGCTGACTAATAACTGGTAAAAATTGGTACTTTTAAAAATTGTAAAGATTCTAATAAAATATATTGGACAGAAACCATGGGTATAAGCCCTATGTCTATATCAATCATTCGACAAAAATTGATCTTTATCAAAAATAACTCTAACTATTTTTTATTGCAAAAGCATGACAAAAGCAGGATTGCATGACGCAACTAAATGGCTCGCAATGAGTGCCTAATTTAGGTTTTATTTCGCTTTGGTTGAGTAATTTTGAATGTGCCAGAAAGGCTAGAAAGTGGTCGGAGTACAAGGATTCGAACCTTGGACCCCCTGGTCCCAAACCAGGTGCGCTACCAGACTGCGCCACACTCCGACTAAGACCAATATTGTAACCTACCCGAGTATTTTTTAGCAAATATGCGCTATTTGGCTCGACTAGAGCTTTTATTTATAAGGCTTTAATTGCAAGCGACCTCGATTGTTTTACGCTCTGCCGATAGCTTCGCCATGATTTTGAAGCGATCCTCTAGGCTATTTTCAATGAAGTATTTAATAACAAACATAGGCAAATGAGAGTCAGGTTCTAAGACCCCCTCATACCTGATCACACTACCCAAAGTATTGG
>JACCDJ011246887.1_pt1 | contig 33441 bp, 32 predicted proteins | sample 7444481 | NCBI WGS metagenome assembly JACCDJ01 (sample SAMN15323435, study PRJNA562643) | freshwater metagenome | isolation source: river surface water | place: USA:Blue River Watershed | collected 2017-08-15 | reverse complement strand
AGTTGATTGATGATGGCGTCATTTTTTAGGCGCAGTGAAAATGATTTTTCCCATGAACGTGAAAATAAGATCGCCATTTTGATCGACAAATAAAACGCCATCATGGAACCGATGGGAATGGGCCAAACAATAGACTGATAGTGAATAACGATGAAAATGAGTTCTGGAATTTTGAGCGGCAACACAAAGAAACTGAAAGATCTCCAACTCACGCAATAACCAACCATGCCGACAAAAAGGATGGTTAGGCTGATAATTTGGTAGATCAAGTAGTTGGCAAGGTCTGTTGTGTCGACAAAAAAGAACCACCCAATTCCCCATACCAATGTGACTAGGCCAAGCGCAGTGTTTAGCAAAGTCATATTGGTATTTACGTCAGCCTTTAAATCTATTTTTTTGATTAAAAAGAAACGGGCTAACACCACCATCGCCATCAATGCGAACCAGATCTTCAATAATTGACTGTCTGTTGTTTCCAAATACAAGGGTATGCAAAGCAAGGGTGCTAGAACAGTTGCGATGGTGCTTGTTTTGGCAAAGCTGTGCATGTACAGCAGCTTTTCGTTGGCCACCAGTTGATCAAAATTCGGAAAATCTGCTTGAAGGTTTTCTGTTGTCATATCTGGCTTGAAGCAGTTGATGCTTGTGGCGGGTCAAATTCCCAACAATTGATATTTTTGGGCTTTCAGTACAGCTTGCGTTCGGTTGAACACTCTAAGTTCTTTGAAGATTTGATTGATGTGAATTTTGACGGTTTGCTCCTTGATTTCAAGCAAATCAGCAATGATCTTATTGGGATGTCCTAGAGAAATGAGGTGTAGAACTTCAAGTTGCCTTTGCGTCAATCTAAAGTCTGGTTGCTCCTCTGTGAGGGCTATGTGTGACCGTTGATTGTTGAACTCAAATAGCTTTTTCAGCTTTTCGTAAATGCTGATGGAGGTGCTATTTTTGGACAAAAACAATGTAGCGCCTGCCGCCACTGCGCGCGGCTCCCAGGTCGGTGATTCAAGACCAGAAATGGACACGACGTGTTCTACATTGGTTTTTTGTTTGAAGACTTTGATGCCCGCCAAACCACTCAAGCCAGGCATTTTGACGTCAAGAAGGACCACCCACACTTTGTCCATGGCATCGACAAATTCAAGTCCTTCACTGGCATTGCTAGCGGTGACAACCTCGATATCCTGGGTGCTAAATTCTCGCGTCAGTATTTCGCCCAATGCCTCTCGATAGACAGGGTGATCATCGATAATTAGAAGTGCATTCGCGTATTGATTGGTCATAGCTCAAGTGATGGTATCTCTTCGCCTGCAATTTTCAATGAAACTTAGGTTGTAGGGCACTTAAGATCATTCAATGAGGTAAAAACCCTAAGGGGGCCTTGTTGGGTAACCTTGATAGTTTTACTCACCATGATCAAATCAAAATCATGTTTAAAGTTTGTGCAGATCAAATTCAGGGATTTTAAAAATGAAAAATGGGCCAACAAGACGTCATTTCATTCAATCAGCTGGTGCTGTCAGTGCTTTAGGTGCATGTCCCATAATGTCTTGGGGACAAGAGCGAGCCATCAAGTTTGTGGTGCCCAATCCAGCCGGTGGTTTGCCCGACACTGTCGCGCGGGTTTTTGCGCAAAAATTAACAGAAAAGTTGGGACAGTCTGTCATTGTTGACAACCGTCCAGGTGCCAATGGCATGATTGCAGCTCAAGTTTTGACAACTGGCGCTAAGGACGGGTCAGCCTTCTTGGTTGCAGACGGCTCTATGTTTTCAATCAATCCCCATTTGTACAAGTCATTGAGCTACGACTTCCGTCGAGACTTTTTACCAGTTTCGCTCGCGGCCATAGCCCCTTTGTATTTGGCTGTGCATCCACGCATTAAAGCCAACAACATGAAAGATCTGATTGCGTACATCAAGAGTAAGCCAGGAGAACTGACTTACGGTTCCTCAGGCATCGGTAGTACGCATCATTTGTCCATGGAGGCTTTAAAGTCAGCACTTTCACTGGACATTCAGCACATTTCATTCAAAGGGTCTGGTCAATCGGTGCCAGCATTGATTGGGGGGCAGGTAGACATGCTGTTCTCTGCGTTGCCATCGTTGTCTGGATTTGTCAAAACAGGGCAAGTGCGTCTTCTGGGCAACAATGCCGCCAAGCGATCTCAACAAGAACCCAATGTACAGGCCATCGCTGAGATCATTCCAGGCTATGATTTTTCTCCTACGATTGGGGTGTTTGCTGCAGCAGGCACCCCGCAATCGATGATTGACAAAATGAGCGCTGAAGTTGCCAAGATTGCCAAGTTACCAGAGACTCTGCAGATATTGAGCAATGCAGGCGTCGAAGCTGTTGGCGGCAGCGCAGCGGATCATGGTAAAGCAATCGCTAGTGAAAACGAACGTTTTGGCAAGGCCGTTCAGGCCGCAGGCATTAAACCGGAATAATGTGCACCAATTTCACGCCTACCAAAAAGAATCAGTGGGTCAAGGATTCGTTTGGCGTCGACCTTCCAACCGACTATCCCACTGAAACTTATCCAGGATTTGCGGCACCCATCGTCGTGAAGAGCCATCAAACAGAGCGGGTGGCATGCGGATTGTCTAAATTTGGATTGATTCCTGGTTGGGCCAAAGACGACAAAATAAGTCGCCATACTTATAACGCGCGCAGCGAAACAGTCGCTGAAAAACCTAGCTACCGAGCCGCTTGGCGGCAGCGTCAATATGGATTGGTGCTGTTAGAAAACTTTTTTGAACCAAGCTACGTTTCAGGTAAAGCAGTGCGCTGGAGAATAGGTCTGGCATCCGGTGAAGCTTTTGGCATTGCGTGCCTTTGGGATCGTTGGACGGATCCAGGCACCGGAGAATTGGTGGTGAGCTTTTCAATGCTCACAGTCAATGCCGATGCTCACCCAGTGATGAAACAGTTTCACAAGCTGGGTGATGAAAAGCGCACGCCCGTGATCATTCCCCCCGAATTGCACATGGCTTGGTTAGGTGCTACGCCACAACATGCTGCATCATTTATGTCTTGGCAACACATGCCTGCCTTGAAAGCAGAGGAAGCACCTAGAAGCGCTGTTTAAATTCTGATGGCATAGAAAGTCGTTATTTGGTTTTGACTTCTTTAGACATGAGCTGTTCCTCTGACATTTCATTTCTGACTTCTTCAAGGTATTTCGCAAAATCAAAATCGGGTCCTTGCTCAAACGCAAGTGCTTTCCAATGTCGTTTTGAATCCGTCAGATTTTTATTTTTGTGCTTGATAGGACAAAAATATGACTCAGTCGCTTTGATGATTTCACAAACGTAAGCAGACACGCCTACACCGTAGGCGCAGTATGTGCAATGAAACTTTGAAATCCAATCTAAGTACTTGAGCTCTTGTCTGTCAAAGATGATGAAGTCTTTGCGCGAGAATTTTGGAATACCATAAATGGGAAAACAGGACCATTGATAAAATGACACACATGCATCGAGCAACATGATGGGAAACACCATGCTGTAGATGATAGGACCCGTTATGAGGTTGATGGGGCGAGAGCGTTTGAACAGCGCAATGAGACCAATTTGATGGTTTGTTTTCATGGGTACCTCAAGCAAAAATTGACAAGTCCCAAAATGACGATTGGGATGGGTTCAATCTAATGGCTTGGCGCCACAAAGAATTGATGCATGTCAAGCTTTTCGCAAGCAGTCTCTATAAGTCTTGATAAGCGCTGCTTTTTTTATCTGATTGATCGGATTTTCTGGGTGTGCTTTCGAACAGACTGTGTGGTCTTGAATGCTTAGGCTATAGAAGCTTTAGAAAAGTTCAATTGGCCAAATCAGGACTTCTTTTTTAACATTGCTTTTGTCCTGGTTCATTTCATTCACATTAGGAGTTTCAAATGACTGCAATCACTCGTCCCGACATCAAAACCATGGCAAACCTTGAAGCTGCATTTGCTGGTGAATCGATGGCTCACATCAAATACCGTTACTTTGCAAAACTAGCTCGCGAAATGGGCGACGAAGAAACTGCACGCACCTTTGAGGAAACGGCCGATCAAGAAGTGATGCACGCCTTTGGGCACCTCGATTTGCTTTACCCCAAAGCAACCATGACGCCGGCCAAAGCACTGCAAATTGCCATCGAGGGGGAAACCTATGAATACACCGAAATGTACCCTGGCTTTCGCAAAATCGCGGAAGAAGAGGGGCATACCGCTGCTGTGTCCGAAATGAACGAACAAATTGAAGAGTCAAAAGTTCACGCAGCTCAATTCACAGCTACATTGCTGAAAGCGCAAAAACGTTTTTCGGCATTGGCCAAAGTGGAAGAACGCCATGCCAAGCATTACCAAGCTCAGTTGGACAAGATCATGGCAGTTGCTTAATCTGAAACAATGAGTTAATTGACAACACTAACATCATTGGAAAAAACATGAGCACCACGCAACTCAAAACTTATATCTGCATCGTTTGTGGCTTTGTGTATGACGAAACACTGGGACGCACTGAAGACGGTATTGCGCCTGGCACACTTTGGGCCGATGTACCGGAGAATTGGACATGCCCTGACTGCGGGGTTGCCAAGGCTGATTTCGAAGTGGTTGAAATTTAAAAAAGGTTCAATTAATGTTGATCTGACCCCAATTACGAGTTGATCATCTGGCTGGCCAATTCACCAAATTGTTGAAGCAGGGTGTTGCGTAGGGCTTCGTTTGGCACTTGTTCATGCAGTGCTTGAGTCATGCAAAGCCTCCACTCGTCACGTTCTTTGTGACCTGTGGTGTAGGGGGCGTGCCGCATGCGCAAACGGGGATGGCCTTTTTTGGCAATGTACAAATTGGGGCCACCCAACCACCCAGACAGATACTCGAACAACATGTTTTCGCTGCCTGACAGGCTTTCGGGATGCAATTGCCTGACGGCATGCGCTTCAGGTAACTCATCCATGAGCTCGTAAAAGCGATGAACGAGTTCCCTGACGGCTGTTTCGCCACCAATTAAGTCGTAAGGTGTTTGGTGGGGGGGGCTTGAATTCATGGTTTAGGATGCAGGGCTAATGTCGCTTCTATCTTACACATTTGTATTCGCATGAAAAAGAAAGTTGCTTTGCCTTTGTTGCTAGCCATATTCATTGGCATTACGGCATCGCACATTCGCATCAAGCCTTTCGATGCAAGTTATCTGTTAGAAATCGACGGACGAGATGTCGATGTTTTGGGTTTTGTGCAAAATCAATGGACTTCAACAACCCGAAATTGTAAATCTACATTAAGGTTAGACAGCAATTCAAATGCCTATCGTGAAGCCGTACAGTTGATTAAAAATTTCAGTCCTCCGAGCTCTAGCAATGCGCGAATCATGGGGTTCTGGTTGCAGAGTGATTGGGCTGTTGTTGAACTGGAATTTGATACTCTACAACCTGCTGTTGTGCCTGTTCATTTTCATAATGGCGTGCCATTCATTCAGGCCAAGGCTATTTGGAGTGGTCTGACGACACCATGGAAGCCAGCGCCATTCATCAGACATTACATGGGCAACAAGTTGCCTGATATACCGAAGGACTTGCTCAATTGCTTTGAACCTCAATCGCAGTATTTCAAATGATTTTTAGGCATAGTTCATAAATAGTTGATCGCAAATTTGTGCCAGATGGATGTCTTTCATGCTTAAGCCATTGGCATCATTTGTGGTCCACGTGATCCATACTTTGTTGTAGACGTTGCGCCATTCAGGGTGGTGATTGTGCTGTTCAGAGGCTTTTGCAATTTCAGTCATGAATGCAAACGCGTCTTCAAAGCCTTTGAAAACAAACTTTCGTGCCAAGGTGCCTTTAAATTCATCTAGATTCCATTGGCTTAAATTTTGCGCAAGCTTTAACAGGTTCGAATCGATCACAATGGCTTTTAAGTTGGTTAGTCGAATTTGGCACCAGATTTCACAATCACCTGTTCCCATTTATCAATTTCAGCTTTGACAAATGCCCTGAATTCCTCAGGATTGCTCCCAACAGGTTCTGCGCCTTGTGCTTCCATTTTCTCGATGATGTCTTGAGTTTTTAGTGCTTTACTGGCAGCGCTGTAAAGTGCCGCCACGATGTGTGGCGGTGTTTTGGCAGGCGCAAACAAGCCATTCCAACTGGAAACTTCAAAGTCGGGTAAACCCGCTTCAGCCATGGTTGGAACATTGGGCAAGGTTCCCATGCGTTTTTTACTGGCCACTGCAATGACATTGAGTTTGCCACTCTTTAAATGAGGAATGGCCGACAGCGCAGTTTGAAAACTCATTTGCACTTGTCCTCCTAATAAGTCGGCGATGGCAGGCGCGGCCCCCTTGTAGGGCACATGGATCAGATCGATGTTTGCACGCATTTTCAACATTTCACCAGCCAGGTGGGGTGAGCCACCATTGCCGCTAGATGAAAAGGCAAGCTTGCCAGGATTTTGCTTGGCGACAGCAATGAGTTCTTTCAGGTTCTTGGCAGGCACGGCGGGGTGTGTTGTGAGTACAGACGGCGCTGTCATGAACTGCGTAATGTGCACGAAGTCTCTCAGGGTATCGTAGCCCATGTTCTTGTAGGCGGTCATGTTGGTCGCGTTGGCAATGGTGCCAAGAAGCAGGGTGTAACCATCAGGTGAACTGCGTGCAACAAATTCAGAGGCAATGTTGCTACTGGCCCCTGCACGGTTTTCAACAATGACAGGCTGCCCCAGAGTTTCTTGCATTTTGATGGCCACACTTCTGGCCACGATGTCTGTTGCGCCACCCGGGGCATAACCTACCAAAATACGTATGGGCTTGATTGGATAAGCGGAATCTTGTGCAACTGCTGCAAGGGGCATGATAGACATCACAATAGCCCAAATTAATTTCATAAGAAACCTGTTGAATCGTTGACATGGAGGTGTGAAGTGTAGAGACACTCAGTCACTTATCGCAAGTTCAACCTATTGGTGTTCTCCCTAGGTCAATTTAGGATCTTTATTTATTCAGTAAGATGCAAACCCATGTGCATAGACTCATTGACTGTTTACAGCCAATCCGAGTAGCAGCACTTCCGTATCAGAGCCAAACCTTATGAGCAACTTCATTCAACCCAATCTCTCCAAACCTCGCGCTTGGCTGCCCCAAGAACTTGGCGCTGACTTCTCATGGATTCATCACCTTAGCCGAGAAGCCGTTGGCGAGTTTGAAGAGGCTCTGCAACACGCCAAAATGATTGGAAAAACATGGCTAGAAATGTCGGCCAATGACTTTCCTTTAAAGCGTCATGCCAAGCAGGCCATCGATCAAGCCTTTGCGGCCACCCAGACGGGTTACGGCATGTGTTTATTGAGAGGATTTCCAGTAGCTCGTTGGTCCGTCGAAGACGCTAGGCTGGTTCATTGGGGTATTGGTCTGCATGTGGGAGTCGCTAGAACTCAAAATCGAGCCAGTCAAGTCATGAACGATGTGCGTGATGAAGGCGGTAGCTACAAAGTGAAAAATGGCCGGGGTTACAACACCAACGCAGGCCTAGACTTTCATGTCGACTCTTGTGATGTTGTGGCCTTGATGTGTCTGCAAACAGCCAAGTCGGGCGGCACTAGCAAAGTGACCAGCTCAATTTCTGTTGTTGATGAAGTGAAACGTCTGAGGCCTGATCTCATTTCTGTGATGCAGCAACCCTTCTATTACAGCTATCAAGGCACTAATGATGCCACTCAACCGCCTTATTACAAGTGTCCCATTTTGGGGGACGATCCTGATTTTTTCTCACTGCGCGCCAATCGAAAAAATGTGACAGCTGCGCAGCGGGATTTTCCAGAAGTGCCACGATTAACTTCAAAGCAAATAGAGCTTCTCGATCTTTTGGACGAATTATTGCCCCATGAAAAGTTTTGTTTTTCCATGGAATTGGAACGTGGCGATTTACAGTTATTGAACAACTATGTGGTCATCCACTCACGGACCAACTTTGAAGATTTTGAAGAGCCAGAAAAAAAGCGCCACTTGCTGCGTCTCTGGCTTAGCATCCCGCAAGGCCAACGGTTGCCACCGCTGTGGAAAGAGTATTTTGGTGACGTTGAGGCAGGCTCTGTCAGGGGAGGCGTTAGAGGCAGCCAAATTACAGAAGAGTTTTTGTCTTACGAGCGTCGGCAAGCTGCCAATTTAGGCATGTCTTTGAGATCTTGCCCTTAAGGCGCTGAGGTTTTCAATCAGCAAACTTGAAACTATGCTGAATTGACAGTAAATTCATTTAAAGTGAAACAAGGTTTACAGGAATACTGTGGTTTTTAATTTTTTGCGTCAGTCAGTCTTATTGATCAGTGCCTTATTGACTTTGCCCGTTATGGCGCAACACGCGCATGGCAAGGGAAGCTTGCAGCTGGTTTTGAATGAAGATGTTTTGCAAGGACAGTGGTCCATGCCCATGGAGGCTTTGCTTGGTTTTGAACATTTGCCCAAAACGGCTACGCAAACCGAAGCCATGCGCAAGCTACAAAAGTCATTGGAAAGTGCCAGTTATTTCATCGAAGTGCCTGCTGATGCAAGGTGTCAACAAATTGAAGTCAGAGCCGAATCTGATATGTTTCAAGGCATTCAAAGCAAAGGACACAGCGATTTACACTTTTCCTTTAAATTGAAGTGTGCCAACCCGCTGGCTTTGAAAAAATTTGATTTTCCTTTTTTCAAGTCGCACATTCGCTCTAACCAGCTGAAGTTGGAATGGGTTGCGCAAGGTTCACAAAAATCTGCAACTGTTCGCTCTAGCAAGCCAACTTTTTCGCCATGACAGTTGCAGCACTTGAATTACGCAACATTGCGTTTTCTTGGCCACAACAAACCAAGTCACTTTTTGACATTCCAGAGTTGATGGTGCAACAAGGTCAAACCTTGTTCATTGGCGGCCCCAGTGGTTCTGGGAAAACCAGCTTGCTAAGCTTGATCACTGGTATTCAGTTACCAATTCAGGGCACATGCAGAGTTCTGGGGACTGCCATGGAACAAATGTCCCCCTCAGCTCGTGATCGTTTCAGGGGTGAGCATTTGGGACTTATTTTTCAGCAGTTCAATTTGCTGCCTTTTCTAACGGTTCAAGAAAACATTGAATTGCCCAACAAATTATTTGGCAGTCGCCGCCAGAAATCTGTTGAGCGCTTTGGAAGTGTTCAAGCGCACATTGACAGTTTGTGCGATGCACTCCATTTAGAGCCCTCTTTGCGTCGTCGGCAAGCCAATTTTTTGTCTGTGGGGGAACAACAAAGGGTTGCAGCAGCCAGAGCGTTGTTAGGATGTCCTGCTTTGATTGTGGCCGATGAGCCAACCTCGGCTTTGGATGAAGACAACAAAATTGATTTCCTTCATCTCCTGTTGTCTTCTGCCAAGTCTCAGAATACCAGCGTGGTAACAGTCAGCCATGACATGAGAATTGCAAGCAAGTTTGACCATGTTTTTTCAATGCCTCGTCAGGAGTCCAAACATGTTTTGGTTTAGTCTGGCTTCGAAGAGTGCATGGTCGCGCAAATACTCTCTCAGCCTCGTTGCTGTATCGGTCTGCTTGTCAGTGATTGTTTTGTTGGCCGTTCAGCAAATTCGGATAGACGCTAAGCGCAGTTTTTCTAATGCGCTTAGCGGTGTTGATTTAATTGTTGGGCCCCGCGGCAGTCCTACTGATTTACTCTTGTACAGTGTGTTTCAACTGGGAACGCCTACCCAAAACATGCCTTTTGCTGATTTACAACGCATCAAAAGCTTGCCCACTGTGGCTTGGACCATTCCAATTCAGTTGGGCGACTCATTCGATGGTTTTCCTGTCATGGGTACTTCCGTAGATTTTTTCAGGCACTACAAATCTTCAGGCAGTGCTTTGTCTTTTCAATCAGGTCAAGCATTTCAGGATCCTGCATCCAACCCTTCAGCTTTGATGCAAGTGGTGGTTGGTTTTGAGGTGGCTGAATCAAAAAAGTTAAAACTCAACGACACCTTGTCTTTGACGCATGGTTACCAAGCCATGGAAGAGACAGTTCATTCCGATCGGCCGTTTAAATTGGTGGGTATTTTGAAGCCTACAGGTACACCCTTGGATCGAACTGTTTTAACCAGCTTAGAAGCTTTTGAAGCGCTTCACGTGGGTTGGGGTTTGGGGCTGCGTCCTTCAGCATTTGATGCCAAACCAGCGCTACAAACCGAAATGCCCAGCATGGCTGAATTAAGGCCAACGGAACTGACTGCTGTTTGGGTAGGACTGCATTCTCGGGCAACGGTATTCTCGACGCGCAAGGTCATTGAGAGCATGGCGCCAAGCGGTTCTTCTGCGCCACTGATGGCCGTATTACCAGGTGTGGCACTGGATGATTTGTGGCAAATTGTTCGAGTGGTTGAAAACTCGCTCATTGTGATGGGCGCTTTGGTCGCGGTCTGTTCATTGCTGGGTGTTGTGTCCGTACTTTTAGTCGGGTTGTCTGCAAGACGAAAAGAATTGGCCATCTACCGTTCTTTGGGTGCTGGGCCTTTGTCAATTTTCAGGTTGGTGACTTGGGAGACTTTCTTAGTTTGCAGTGTGGCCATTGCGGCAGGTGTTATCGGTGCGCAATGCCTGATTTATGTGTTTCAAGACTATTTGCTCCAAAGTTTTGGCATTCAAACACACAATGCTTTGCCTGGACTTGAGGCTTGGTATAGCATTGGCATGTTGATGTTTGCTGCTTTATTGGCCAGTTTTTTGCCTGCGTGGCAGGCCTATCGAATGTCATTGTCGGACGGTCTCAATCCACCCAACTGACCCTTTTCTGTTTCAACCTATCTGCGATGCTAAAGAATTTTTTCAGTCTGAATGCGATCAAACTGTGTTTTGCAGTTTGTCACGTTCTTTTCTTTGCGTCTGCTTTTGCCCAAACGCCTGGATACCAAAAAATCACTTGGGACGATTTGTTGAACGAGGAGTGGTATCAGCAAATGAAAAAAGACATGGGAAGCTACGGCCGAATGGCTTTATTGAAGGATGGATCAGAAGAAGCGGAAAAATTGATGGCGTCCATGCGTAAGAAGCTAGACGAAGCGCCCATTTCGACCAAATACGTTAATCAAAAAATTCGGATGCCTGGGTTTGTTGTGCCCCTAGATGCTGTCAGAAATGGGCATCGTGAGTTTTTACTGGTGCCTTATTTTGGCGCCTGCATCCATACGCCTCCGCCACCTGCCAATCAAATTGTATTGGTCACACCGCACTCTAAACTGAACTTGTCCAAACCGTTGGAGTCTATGGAGGTTATCTGGGTAGAGGGTGAATTGAAAGATGCCAGGACCACCACGGCTTCTGGTGTGTCTGGCTACTCACTTGAGGCTGTGCAGATCTATCCCTACAAAGCGCTTCACAACTCTAAAAAATAAAATGCGTTACCAAGCAATTGACATTCTTTTGACCGTCTTCGGTATCATCGTTGAATGATCAGCCAGTTGCCAGAACTAACGATAGAGCGAGATGGTGTGAGTCTCCATACGCGCTCAGTCGGCCAAGGTCCACCTCTGCTGTTGTTGCACGGTCATCCACAATCTATGGTGATGTGGCACAAAGTCGTTGAGCCATTGTCGGCAAGTCATACCTTGGTATTGATGGATTTAAGGGGCTATGGCGACTCTGATCGACCGCCAGCGGATCCGTTGCACCACAACCATAGCAAACGCCAGATGGCACTTGATGCCATAGCTGTCATGCAGGCATATGGGTTTAATCAGTTTGATGTATTGGCGCATGATCGAGGTGCCCGTGTTGCACACCGTTTGGCCATTGATCACCCAAGTGCTGTCAGGCGTTTAATGCTTCTTGACATTGCGCCTACATTGGCCATGTACGAAAATACAAATGAAGCTTTTGCGCGAGCCTATTGGCATTGGTTTGCGCTCATTCAACCAGCACCTATTCCCGAGGTACTGATTGACAGTCATCCAGCGCAATATGTGCGCGGTGTGATGGGGGGAAGGTATGCAGGCCTTGCGCCATTTACACCCCAGGCATTGGCCGAGTATGAACGTTGCGCATCGATACCCGGCACTGGTACATCCATTTGTGAAGATTATCGCGCCAGTGCCAGTATCGACTTAGAGCATGACCGAATGGACATTCAGGTGGAAAGAAAAATGACACAACCTGTGAAAGTTCTATGGGGGGAGCATGGGGCTGTCGGTAAGTGTTTTGATGTCATGTCATTGTGGCAAGAACGCGCGCTTCATTTAAGCGGTGAAGCGCTTCCTTGTGGTCATTACATCGCTGAAGAACTTCCTCAGCAGTTGAGCGACCAAGCTTTGGAATTTTTCAAAGACTAGGGCAGTTTTTGGCAATTCAAAATTTAGCTCGTAATGTCCGATTCTTCCCAGTCATCCAACTTAAATTGGCGCGCCCCATTTCGAGTTAAAAGTTTTCGGTTTCAATGGCCTGCAGATTTGGCCACCTCCTGGGCATTTGAAATGGAGACCATCATATTGGGGTGGTACATCCTGTCAGCGTCCGGTTCGGTGTTGATGTTGGTTTTATTTGGTTCATTGCAATTTTTGGGTTCCTTGTTCTCGCCAGTCTTTGGTGTAGCTTGTGATCGAATCGGTTATAGAAAAATGTTGTGGGCCACGCGTGCTGTTTATGCGGGTATGGCCTTGATATTGATGTGCCTGTCCTATCTGGATGCACTCACACCCGAGAGGGTACTTTGGTTAGCTGCCGTAGTGGGTCTATTGAGGCCCTCAGATCAAATGATGCGCAATGCGCTGATTGCCCGCACTTTACCCCCAGACCAATTGATGGGTGCATTGGGTGTTTCAAGAATGACATCCGATTCGGCACGGATTGCCGGAGCTTTGGCGGGTGCAGGCATCGTGGCATTCTTGGGAATGACATCGGCATATGTGGTTGTAACCCTTCTGTACACCCTTAGCTTTTTCTTGTCTCGCGGCGTGGACGATGTCAAGCCCTCGGCAAACACCGAGTCCACACCAACCAGTCCCATCAAAGATCTCAAGCTGGCCTTTGTTTATGTTTGGCATAAACCTGTTTTGATGGGGGCCATGGCCTTGGCTTTTTTGGTGAATTTGCTAGCCTTTCCTTTCTGCTTAGGTCTTCTGCCTTATGTCGCTAAAAATATTTTCCAGACCGATCAAACGGGGCTGGGTTTCTTGGGTGCTAGTTTTGCCTTTGGCGGTTTGCTGGCATCTATGTTGTTGAGCACGCACCGGTTTAAGTTTAGGGCTGCTCAAACCATGTTGATTGCGTCATGTGCTTGGTTTGTGCTGGATTTAGCCTTTGCATTTAGCACCCACCTTTTCACTGGGATGGGCATTTTGCTGTTTGCAGGTTTTGTACAAAGCTTCTCCATGACACCTTTGGCCGCCGTCATGTTGAGGGTCACGACACCTGACTACCATGGAAGAGTGATGGGCATGCGCATGCTGGCCATTTGGGGCTTGCCCATTGGCCTATTGGTCAGTGGCCCTTTTGTTGAAAGCATTGGCTATGTTGCAACTGCAGTCATCTATTCTGTATTGGGCTTGCTGCTAACGGTTGCCATGACTGTTTATTGGCGAGGGGTGCTTTGGGATCAGAAATCAATTGCGAACGATGTTCTTTGAAACCGACCTTATTTGCTTTTAAAACTCTATCAAGCGATCGCGCCAAACTTGATAGACTGTATCGGTGGCGTAAATCCCAAATTTAATGTGCATTGATCTAGGTTGTCTTGATGACTTTAAAGTCAAGTTCAATTGCTTGAAGTAGCGTTTCGTGTGCAATAGGTTCTTGGGTATTGATGCTTTTTCCATCAATGGTGAGCACCAAAAGGTGGCCACGTTGCCGTGCAAACGAAGAAGGCGTTTGTGCGTTGAGGGTGATTGTTTTTTCACCAGTGCTGGTTTGCAAATGTAACTTGGCCCGCTTCACCAATGGTAGGCCTAGAACGTAGTTAGCTTGTCCCGGCGTGACAGGATACAAACCCAGAGTGGCAAAAATAAGCCAAGCGCTCATCTGCCCGCAATCATCGTTTCCTACAAGCCCATTAGGCGCATCACGATAAAAACTTCGTGCAATACGCTCTATCAGTGAATGACCTTTCCATGGTGATGGTGTGTAGGCATAAAGCCAGGCCGCATGATGGCTAGGCTCGTTGCCATGTGCATTTTGACCAATCATGGCTTCTTGTCCCAAGTGCTTGTTAACTTGGCTGCGGCGTTGAAAGTAATGGTCAAGCCAATGTTCCATGCCTTGAGGGCCTCCCATCAAATCTCGCAAGCCAAAAGGGTCGTGCAATGCTGGTGTGAGCGTGTATTGCCAAGCGTTGGCTTCTGTGTAATCGCCGGGATTGTTCAAAGGCGAGGTGGGCGTGTCTGGATTAAAGGGTTCGCGCCATTTGCCTTGACTGTTCCGCCCCCGCATCACTCTAGTAGAAGGATCCCATAAGTTTTTGTAGCTTTTAGCTCTTTGCGAAAACCGCAAGGCTGTCTCGTTTTGAGCCATTGTTTTTGCAACTCTTGCGACCGCATCATCGCCGTAGCCATACTCCAATGTTTTGGAGACAGCTTCGCCATTGGGTTCTAAATCATATGGCAGATACCCATAATTGTTGAGCAAATCCCAGCTGCGTTGGGCCCATTGGGGGGCTTGGTTTCTTGAATTTGTAGAAGTCTCCACCATTGCACGAAGGGCTTGCTGGTGATCAAATCCTTTAAAGCCTTTGGTCACTGCATCGGCAATGACAGGCAGTGAAGGGTTGCCAATCATGCAATAGGTTTCTCGTCCCCAAGCTGTCCAAATGGGCAGGAAGCCCTGCTGCGCATGGTGTGCCAGCAAGGTTTCAATCATGCCATCCACCCGTTCCGGCACAATGAGAGTGAACAAGGGATGCACTGCTCTGAAGGTGTCCCATAACGAGAGCGTACTGTAGTAATGTCCACTCTGTGTGCTGATAACTTCACCCTGTGGTCCGCGAACACGGCCATCGCTGTCTGCAATGTCGCTGGGATGAATCAAAGCGTGATAAAGGGCGGTATAGAAAATTCGTTTTTGAATCAAGGGCGCATCAATTTCAATGCGACCTAGTAATTTGTTCCATGAATTTCTGGCCTGTTCTCTTGCCTCATCAAACTTCAATGATTTGAGTGTTTGCAGGTTCTTTCGAGCGCCATCAACATCTACCGTTGACAATGCCACACGTGCCTCAAGACGGCGTGATGCATCGAGTTCAAATGTCAACAGATAGCGTTGCGCTTGATGCCCTTCAAGCAGGGGAAGAACCTCAACCTGCACAACAGGACGGTCGAATTGCACAATGAATGAAGTTTGTCGCTCAACCCAAGCGACCGAGTGCAGGGTGCCAGTGACTTCAGAGTCGGCGGCGTTAATTTGAGAATTAGCCTGTTTGACGCGATGCGTTTCATTGAAGTGCAAGCCATGTTGTAAATCTACAAGGACCTGAACTTTTCCCGGTTTAGAGAAGATGTAACGATGCATGGCCACGCGTTGGGTGCATGTCAGCTCTACTTGTACTTGGTGACTGGGCAATTCGACTTTGTAATAGCCGGGCTCTGCCACTTCGCTTCGTCGAGCTTTTCGCGCGGAAAAAGTTTGAGATGTTTGTTGCCATCCTCGCCCTTGGCTGGGCATGAGCAAGATATCTCCGAGTTCAGGAATGCCTGCACCACTGATGTGTGTATTTGAAAAACCTAGAATTATTGGATTTTTGAATTGGTAGCCGCTGGTGTAGTCCCACCCTCGGTCTGCGTTGTCTGGGCTAGGAGCGACCATGCCAAAGGGCACAACTGCTCCGGGAAAGGTGTGCCCCGTTCCATCAGTTCCAACAAAAGGATTGACGAATTGAGTCCACTGACCTGATTGTTGCTGAGCTAGATGTTGAGGACTCGTTGCTGATTGCGTGTTTGTTGGCAAACTTGTTGCCATAGCAGCTACGGCCGAAGCAGGCGCGCTGAGCAGCAATTTGCGGCGTAGATGAGATGTGTGTTTCATGCTTGACTCATTGATAGTCCAGTCTCAATGCGTGAAAAAAATCGCAAACTATCTGCCAGATGTAATTTCCAATAGGACCAGTCATGACCGCCAGGATATTCCTCATAGATGTGTTCAATGTTCAGGCTCAGCAACGCTTGATGCAATTGACGGTTGGTATTGAGGTAAGCGTCATCAAGCCCGCAATCAAATCGCAATGCTGGCCGCCGGCGGGCTGATTGAAGTGCTGCCAATACGGAGGTACTGATGGCATCATCAGCCCAGTGATCACGCGATTCCTCAATGAGGACATCAATTTGTGAAATTTCGCTCAGTGACGAATGTGCTGACGCTGCAAGGTAGCGCTCTGGATATTTTCCGGCCAACCGAAGCGCGGCGAAACCACCCATGCTTAACCCAGCAATATAGCAATTAGATTGAGGGTTGCATGCCTGAAAAATTTGCATCGCAATGTCTGGAACTTCTTCAACAATCCACTGTTCAAAATCCTGATGTGCATGTTGCACGTAGCCGGAACCATCTCCCCAAAGTCCATCGCTTGGCATGACCAATGCCATTGGCTTAATCTCACCTTGTCGCATCATTTGTGCTGCGGTAAGGTGCGCTGCACCTTTGAATGCCCAAGACCAATGTGAGCCATACACGCCGTGAAGCAAAGTCACGATAGGCAGATTGCGAAGCTGCGTAAATTCCTTAGGCAGAAACATTGTCAAATCTGCACGTTGCTTTAGGGCTTTAGACTTCACTGTTACACACAGTAAGCCCTCGGGCATCAGAGATGGTTCTGATATTTCAAGCGTTCTAAAGTTCATGGCTTTTCCCGGTCAAACACAATCACACCCTTAATGTTGACGCCACTCAGCATGTCATTCATGGCATCTTGCAATTGATCAAGCGTATATTGTTTGCTCACCATGCTGGCAACATCAAGTTGTCCGTCTTCAATCCAATCGATCAGTTTGGGGAAGTCTCTGGGTGGATGGCATCCACCATACAGGGGTGTTAAATAGCGCTTGTCCCACCAAAAATCTAACATGGATGCAGTTATATCGCCGTGTGCCCCAGACAACTGCAATGCATTTCCGCCATGACGAATGAACTTGAGCGGCGCAAAAGCCAGACTGTGTTTGCCTGTCGCTTCAAAGGCATGATCTGCGCCGCGTGCATCGGTGAGTGAGCGCACATGCGCCACAGCGCTCTTAAGTTCGAGGTCTTCGTCTGTTATTCGCCAAGAATGAGTTGCACCCATGGATTTGGCGCGTACCAGACTTTCATCTCTTCTGTCCAAGGCAATGATGGTTTTTGCACCTGCAATGCGAGCACCTTGGATAACTGACAAACCTACACCGCCACATCCCATGACCACGACACTGTCGCCTGCTTTAACCTTAGCGCTGTTCACGACGGAGCCTATACCGGTCATGACGCCACAACCTAGGATGCAAGCATGGGTCATGTCCATTGACGTGGGCAATGGCGTTAGCGCTTCTTCTCGAACCAATGTGAACTCTGAAAAAGTGCCTAAGTTAAAGGATCGTCGAACTGTTTGGTTTTGCCATAGTGTATGGGGTGCATCAATAGAAGGGGATTCTTTGGACAGGCCCTGTGTTCGGTCGCACAGATTGCCTTGTGCGTTTGTACAAGGTCTACATTGTCCGCAGGGTATGGCCCAATTGAGCAAGACGGGTTGCCCCACTGTCAATCCTTTAACGTTCGGGCCTATCGACTCAATCCATCCTGCGCCTTCATGCCCCAAGATCAAGGGGCCGTCCCAACTGAGTGATTGCTGATCAGTGTGGCAAATGCCTGCAGCAGCCATTTGGACCCGGACTTCGTTGCCCACAGGTGCACGCACTTGCGTCTGCTCAATGACGAAACCTCCAAGACCATTGCTGATCGCAGCAAGCGAAGAGACAGAATCCTTCATGATGATCTTCTGTTCAATGTGACAGTCGTGAGGTCTGCAAAATGGTGACCGATTTGGCAGGTACTTTATAGACGGCGCTAAGGTTCAAGGTCTCTTCTGTGATGACATTCATGGCCTTGGCTTGTGTTGGCCACACTTCTTTGAATCTGTCGAGTTCAAGGCTGGATTCTGTTTCGTTCTTATTGAAGATCACCATGACCGCTTTTTCGTTTGAGTAGCGCACCATCACATAGGTGCCGTTTTCAGGCACAAAGTGCATCAGTTTGCCTGTATGAATGACGTCTTGTGTCTTGCGCCAGTTGAGTAATTTTCGAAGCCATTCTTGATGACTTTTTTGCACGTTTGTCAGGCCTTCTCCTGTGAATGCATTGACTGAATCGCCATGCCAACCCCCTGGAAAGTCGGCCCTAAACGCATCAAAGTCGTCGTGTTTTTTAGGGCTGGTTAACAAAACTTCGGTGCCATAGTAAAGCTGAGGCGTGCGGTTCATGGTCAAGATATAGGCCAACACCATGCGCGTCAACTCTGGGTCTTGGTTTAAGACGCTGAACAATCTAGGGGTGTCATGGTTGCCATCAAACAGCATGAGATCATGGGGTTTAGACACCAGTTGGTCATTGGCCAAAGATTCATAAACCCGCCGAAGGCCGGTATTCCAAGCCTCTGGCTCAGCAAATCCTTTGAGTACTTGACCCTGCAAGACAAAGTCCATCACGCTGGGCAAATGCGAGCGGAAACCATCTGCTTGTTTTTTGCCCCGAGACCAATACGATTGAACTGCTGGATTGTCTGTCCATTCTTCTCCGACAATGCCCAAACGAGGATATTCTTGAAGAATTCTGCGCACCCATTCGTTGATGAAGGCCTTGTCTGAATAGCCATACGTGTCCACACGAATACCCGCCAAGCCAGCGTATTCAACCCACCAGATGGCGTTTTGAATCAGGTACTTTGCCACCTTTGGATTTTTGGCATTCAAGTCTGGCATGGAGGGGGCAAACCAACCACTGGTGAATGCTTCTCGGTCTGCTGCAGAGGCGTAAGGGTCGCTGACAGTCGTTCTAGCGTGGTTGGTAGGTTTGAAGGTGTTGCGATGGCTGATCCAGTCATCGGATGGCGGGTCACGCATCCACCAATGGTGATGACCAATGTGATTGGGCACGATGTCTTGGATGACTTTCAAGCCTTTTTGACGCGCGTTGGCCACCATCTTTTTGTAGTCTTCGTTGCTACCGTAGCGTGCATCGATGCGGTAGTTATCTGTACTTGCGTAGCCGTGGTAAGAGTGTGTTGGTTGATTGTTTTCAATCAGTGGGGTAGGCCAGATGGCTGTGAAGCCCATCTTGGCAACATAGTCCAAGTGCTTATTGATGCCAGCAATGTCGCCACCATGTCGGCCATGCAATGATTGACGATTGGCTTTGTCTTCAAAGCCTGGTTGGTTATCGTTGCTGGGGTCACCATTGGCAAAGCGGTCGGGCATGAGGTTGAGAACGACATCCGCACTGGTGAAGCCTGCACGCGAGGCCGATTGGGCTACCCGCGCTTCCAGTGCATATTTCAATGATGTGGTGCTTTGACCCTGCCTCAGTGAAATATTCAAAAGGCCAGGCTTCGTTTGAGGTGCGATGTTCAGAGTGATCCACAGATAGTTTGGGTTGTCAGAAACATCTGTTCGCAACAACTTGACACCTGGGTAAGTGAGTGTAGGTGTGGCTCGGGCAATATTGGGCGCATGCAGCATCAGTTCTAACTGTTGATCTTTCATGCCTACCCACCAATTGGGTGGTTCTATGCGTGCGATTTCAAGCTTATTGGCCAACGTGGCGGATGGCCAAAAGAAAGCCATCGCAATAAGATTAAAAACGATGTAATACCATTTCAAATTGAAATGAACTTCTAAGAAACGCTTAAATAAATGCACGTGATGGACCTTGAAAACAAATGGCGTTATCGAGAATAAAGCAAAGGATTTTTGTCGCTGGCCGCAATTTCTCCTGGTAGTACCCCAGGGCACCACTGAGCGGCATCGTTGGCCTGGATGGGGCTCAGCGCCGCTTCCAGTTTCATATTCTCGTCCATGTAAATGATGGTCATGACCGAACGTGGTTGAGAAGAAACATTTGGCCCTGCCTTGTGAAAGACCCAACCCAAGTGAAAGCTAATTTCACCCAAATCAAAAGGACCGGAAGCAAACTCAAAGCCATGGTTGGCCATGTTGGCTGTAATTTTTTCTTCACTTTCATCAGAAATTCCGAGGTCTCGGCCAAATTCAACCGATTGACTTCTTGCATAAAAACCCAAGGGCCCCATGTTGTTGGGAACTGCTTGAAGCGGAATCCAAGCTGTAATGGTGCGGTCACTGTTCAGTGGCCAGTAGTACTGATCTGCGTGTGCTGGTGTGATGCCACCACCGGGTTCTTTGTAAAGTGACTGGTCGTGGTAAAGCCTTACACCAGACACTTCAAGCAGTTCGGCGGCAATGCGTGCCAGTCGCTTACCTTTGACAAATTCATTGACCAAAGCGGAATGTTCCCAAAGGTTCATCACTTGTAAAAACGCTTTATCGTAGGTACTGCGCTGTTCCAGAGGAACATGTTGGGTGTTAAGTTCAATGGTCAGACGCGTAATTTCTTGACCGTAATGAGCAAGCGTTTCAGCGTCTAGAACATCTTTGAGTTTGATGAAACCATCTCTTCTAAATTGTTCTATGTGAGTGGGCAATAAAGGATAGGGCGTGTTCAGGTTCATATTTGTCATACCTTTTTCAATGAGCGAAAGTATCCTGAAATATCAACTTGCTTGGTGAGCTGTTTTCGACCAGAATTAACTCTCTAATGACGCACATCAAAGCTTATTTATAAGTATGAAGGTATTTAAAGAGCGAGTTGTTCACCCTGACGAGTCGTTTCGCTCCATTCACATGGTGCTAGATTGCTTTGACGCGTCGCGCCATAGGCACCCACAGGCGGAACTGACTTGGATTGTTCGAGGTGTGGGGGTTCGGTTTGTGGGCGACAGTGCAGCCCCCTTTGAACCAGGCGACATGGTCTTGCTAGGACCTGACGTGCCACATGTTTGGGTGAGTCATGCTCATGATAAGGGAAAACCCCATGAACTTAGGGTGGCGCAATTTCCAGTGGATTTACTCGAAACGCTTTCTATTCCTGAGTGGGGTGCCGTCAATAGTTTGATGTTGAGAGCAGCGCGAGGCCTGGTCATTCAAGAGCCTTTGCGCTCTTCTTTGCAAAACTTGATGCTGCGGATGCAGTCGTCTGAGGGCATGAGACGACTTGCTTTGTTATTTGAAATACTGGGGCAATTGATTGAACACCCCCAAGCCTTACAGACTTTGTCAATTGCCGACGTAACGGCTGTCGGTGGACGTGACAGTGGTCAAACAGACAAACGCATTGATAGAGTGATTCGTTGGATTCATGAACACATGACACAGAATCTGTCCATGGAGGAGGCCGCTGCTCAGGTACATGTCAGTCCCGCCGCATTCAGTCGATTTTTTCGAAGAAGCTTGGGCAAAACATTCACGGAGTATGTGAACGATTTGCGTTGTGCGGAGGCTGCCAATCAATTGAGACGGTCAGACAAGCCCATCGCTGCCATTGCACAAGATTGTGGCTTTTCTACCTTGTCACATTTCAACAAACAGTTTTTGCTAAGGTACGCTCAGACGCCGCGACATTACCGAAAACCGCATTAATGAGTCCAAGCCTTGCGGCGAATACGCTGAAGTCGTTTCTCTAAACGTGCTACGGCTTCCTCCCCATTCATGCGACCCGAAAGAACATCGTGGGCCGCATACCAAAGGCTTTGGCTTACTTGAGGGTATTTGAGGCCTGTTTGTATTGAAGGTCGATTGACACCCTTGGCAATGATGGTTTGCAATGCGGGCATGTGCGGATTGGCGGCAATCACCTCTTTGTCTGCATACAAGGCTGGCCGCGTAGGATTGAAGGCACCCTGAATGGCGCGTTCGCGTTGAACAGTGGCACTGGTCATGTACAGCACGAGGTCAGCCGCCAAGTCTGCATGTTTTGAATAGCGCGATACACCCAATTGCCAACCACCCACAGCCGAACGCCCATCCTCCGCTTGAAGTCCTGGCATGGGCGCTATACCCACCTTGTCTTTAACGGGGCTGTCGTTCTTTTGCATCAAGGCCCAGGCATAAGGCCAGTTTCGCATGAACAGCGCGTTACCACTTTGAAAAACGCCTCGCGAATCTTCGGGCTCATGGTTCAAAACACCCAATGGTGAAATGTCGCCAATCCAGCGAGCGGCCATGTCCAAAGCAGCTGCCGCGGCATGGTTATTGACTGTAATATCGCCATGCTCATTCAAGACTTGACCGCCATTGCTGCCAGCAATCCACTCCATGGCATGACAGGTGAGACCTTCGTCGGCTTTACCTTGGAACATAAAGCCATGAAAATCTGTGTTGCCGCGAGACCTTTCAGCCGTTTGTATGCGTTTTGCAATATCGCTCAATTCCTTCCATGTTTTGGGAACAACTTGTTGGTATTTGGTCAATAAATCTTTGCGGTAATAAAACACACCTGCATCGGTATACCAAGGCAGTGCCACCAGTTTGCCATTGACCGTGTTGCCTTCAATAAGGCCTTTGAAATGAAGATTTTCTTCGCCGCGTGTGTAAGCGGACAAGTCGATCAAATGGTCTTTGAGCAAACCTGGCCACACCAAGTCGATTTGCATCACGTCAATGTCTGAAGATTTTGCGGCGAACAACTGTCTGTAAAGGGCTAATTTATCAGGAACACTGGAGGGGGGCGAAAAATTACGAACGGTATTGCCCGTTTTCTTGGCCCATTCTTGAGCGTACTTAAAGCAATAACTGACGTCTGTGCCACTGGGACCACAAGCTACCGTAATTTCCGCGGCGCTTGAAAGTGACGGCAGCACCAAAACAGCACACAGTGTCCAAAATAAAATGTTTAACTTCAACACTAGAATCTTTACGTTCCAAACCCTTGATGGGAATCATTTTGGCGAATGAGCTTGTGGAATGGCGATTGTGCTTGGGCGATTACTGACTGTTTTTAAACCATTCCATGCTGAACAAGCGTGAAAGACTTTATCCTTAAGACTGATCAAGCGATGGGGTGAACAACTCGAAATGATCAGGCAAGCCTTTCAATTCAAACTTGCCGACCGATTCAAATTCAATGTTGCTGCCACCCGTCAAATCTTTGAGCGTTTTGGTCAAGAGGGTTTGGCCAGATTTTGCTTTGTCCATGACGCGGGCGGCTATGTTGACCGCAATGCCTGTTACGTCATCACCTCGATTGACCACTTCACCCACATGCAGGCCTGCTCGGATGGGTAATCCAATTGCTTCAAGGCCTGTGATTAAAGCTTGCGAACATTGCAAGGCTTTTACAGGCCCATTAAAGACCGCCAAAATACCATCGCCAGTATTTTTGACGATGCGACCTCTGTGCGCGGCAACAGTTTGAAGTGCAATTGCATCGTGCGCATCCAACATTTTTCGCCATGCATGATCACCCATGTTGAGAAGCTTGTCAGTGGATTGGACGATGTCTGTAAACAATGCAGTGGACAAGCGTTTTTCGTTCAGTGACTTTGTCGATTCAGCAGTTTCGGCACTTGCAAATTGCACAATGGCATTGACCAGATTGTGGGTGTCGTCCAAGTTGGGAAGGTGAGACTTGGTGGGAAATTCTAAGTAAGTGCAGTTTGGTATTCGTTCGGCCATGAAACGACTGCTGTGGAAATTGACCGCAGAGTCACCTCGTCTGTGCATGATCAGGGTGGGCTGTGAAACATGGGACAAAATGGGCCTGGCATCAATCAGACGGTTGGCCTCAAGTATTTTTTTGAAGGCGCTTGGAGAGCAAGACATTCGTTCTGTTCGGGCTATTCTTTCGATGTCTTCTTGTGAAACTGAGCCTTTGGGGCCTAACATGAACACAAATGCACCTTTGCCGAATTTCGGCATTAACTTTTCAGAAAAAGCCTCGTAAGGGGGAGAGTAGGGATAATCTTCGGCCCCATAGAAACGTGCCATAGAGCCAAATAGCATTAGCTTTTCAACTTTGTCTGGGTAGGTGGCTGCGAAGAATAAGCACAATGGACCACCTTCAGAAAATCCAAGCAATGAAGCCGACTTTGAATGGGCAGCTTGCATCACTGCATTGACGTCATCAATGCGGTCTTCTAGAGTGGCGCTGCTTTCAATGCGGTCTGACATGCCTTGGCCACGTTTGTCCAAAATGATGACCCGGAAGTGCTGGCCCAACTGCGTTAGCCAGGCTGCCATTGAGGGGTCTTCCCAATAGAGTTCTAAGTGGGAAATAATGCCTGGTACATAAACCAAATCTTTGGAACCGCTCCCAAACACTTGGTATGCGATGCTGACTTCGCCTGATTGTGCGTATTGGGTTTCTGGTACTTTGATGTTGACCATGCCATTGCCTTAGATTGATATTTTCAAAAGCTTTGGGGCATTTTCTACGGCAATTGAATGCTTGATATAGGTGACATCCCGCAATTGCCCATTTGTCGCTTACTTTAATATCGAAAGACAAATACTCGTGCTGGTTACGAAAGCAATGAACTTTTAAATGCATTCAATACACGTTACCCCAAACTACGCTCATCAAGATTCATCGCCTGAAGTCTTGGGTTTTTCATTGATCATTGCCATAGAGACCTTGTCCGAAATTGAGAAGCTTGGCAAATCTTTTTTGCATGAACTGGGCGTTGAATCTTTTAACCCAACCTTGTTTTACCCGTACCAATACAGGTTGAAATTTTTCCAAGAAATCTACGATCGATTTGGATCGCCAGGTTTGTTCATGCTTGGGGCGAAAATTCCTGAGCGAGTGACACAAGTTCTTGAAATGAAAGGCACGCCCTCTACCTATTTAAAGGTCATACAGCCTTATGCGGATCAACTCAATGATCTTATCGATCTGCAAAACTTAAAACAGACCCGTCAAGCCCTAGAAAAAATGGTGGTCTTGCACAATCAAGAATTGACCCTTGACGCACAACGTGGCCTAAGAGGAAGGGATGCTGTTTCTGTATGGTCTCACATTGAAGAGCCAACTGAGGACGGTGAAATTGCGCGATTTCTCCTAACCAACACATCACTGTCACCACTGGAGTTTGAAGCTGCGCTCAGGGCAAACTGTCTTTATTGCTTCAGAAAAATATTTCCAGAAGGCATCGACTTTACTTTTGAACATGTGCCTGAATTATCTAAACACGAAGGGCCCCATCAACATTGCAGTTTTCGGTTGACATTCATGCCGATGACCAAGGCTTTTACGCATGCCAGTTTGTGGTCAATGCAGTTAGAGAATGTTCAAAGACAACTGTATAAAAACGCACTGAATTTTGCCTTTGATCAGGAAAAATTGGTCAAAGATAAAGTGAAAAGAATTGAAGAACTGATGCTCAACGTCTTGCCCAGAAAGATAGCAGCCCGATTAGAGTTAGGCGAGAAAACAATATCGGATGGTTGTCCGAATGCAACCATCTTGTTCAGTGACATTGTTGGATTTACCGCGATGTCATTGAGCAAGTCTGCAGAAGAGTTGGTTTTTTTGTTGAATGACTTGTTTTCGAGGTTCGATCAGCGCGCTTTGAGGTTGGGTTTAGAGAAAATTAAAACCATTGGCGACGCTTACATGGTGGCAGGCGGTTTAGAGGGAAGTAGGGCTGAGGATGCTCGCAAAGTGATCGAAATGGCTTTGGGAATGTATGAGGATCTGGCCGAATTTAACGATCGGTACCAGATGGAACTTGGTATGCGAATCGGTATCAATTCTGGGCCCGTGGTGGCAGGTGTGATTGGGCATAGCAAGTTCTCATATGACCTTTGGGGAAACACAGTCAACACGGCCAGCAGAATGGAGTCCACTTCAATACCAGGAAAGATACAAATCTCACCCAGTACTTACCAACAGGTGAAGGATTACTTCGAAATAGAAGAACGAGAGTTAATTGAATGCAAGGGATTAGGCCAGATCATGACTTACTTTGTGAAGGGAACCTTGGCAAAGAGCTAACGCAAGAATAAGTCTTATGGGTGCATGGGTGCTAGCGGTTTTGACAGATTATTCAGCAAGGTCATTTCTTCAGCGCTTAATTCAAGGATCTGAACAATCTCCTCTAACTGTGAGGTGGTTCGGGCACTGGCTATTGGGGCACATACTTGTGGGTGTGAGCGAAGCCACGCTAAGGCGATTGCCGAAACTGAGGCGTTGCGTGCTTGAGCGATATCGCGCAAAGCCTCTATGATTTTCCAGTTTTGATCTGAATAAAATTCCGCAACGCCTTCAGCACGAACAGAATCAATTTTCAAGCCTGGCCGGTATTTGCCTGACAAAAAACCACGTGCAAGACCATAAAAAGGAAATGAACTTAAACCATTGGCAGCAAGCACGGAAGCTTGTTCAGATTCAAAAGGTTCACGGTGCACCAAGTTGTATTGGTCTTGTAGGGCGATGTAAGAGGGCAGGGCATGCTTGGCGGAAATATTCAACGCCTCTTGCAAACGCGCACCAGTGTGTTGCGATGCAGCAATGTAACGGACTTTTCCTGCTTTGATCAATTTGTCATAAGCACCCAAGGTCTCTTCCATCGGGGTTTTGGGATCATCTTTGTGTGAGTAGTAAATATCGATGTAATCGGTTTGCAAGCGGCGCAGGGAGTCATCGCAAGCAGCCAAAATATTGGCAGCAGATAGGCCAGGTCTGGTATTGAGAAGTGAAACCTTTGTGGCAATGACAAATTTTTGACGATCTTGTGTCTTGAGCCATTGTCCAATGATGGTTTCTGACTCGCCGCCCTGGTTTCCGGGTTTCCATTGGGAATAAACATCGGCAGTGTCGATGAAATTACCGCCATGCGATGCATACGCATTCAGTATGGCATGCGACGCACTTTCATCGGCACTCCATCCAAACACATTGGCGCCAAGACACAAAGGATGGACGCTTAAATCAGTTTTGGGGATTTGAATCATGATGTGTATGTATTAAATTTGAAGCGCAGCGTTAGCAACTAGCTAGGCATCACGCCTTGCTGTCAGTGGATAAGATGGGTCGTTATATCCTGGGGTAGATGGGTGCCCTGGTGAGACAAGTTGGTTGACAAAGTCTTCGTCTTCTTGCGTGATGGTGACATCTAACGCGCCCCAGTAGTCTTGCCATTGCGCCAATGTGCGGGGTCCACCAATGACCGATGTGACAGCCCGGTTTGCCAAAACCCAAGCCAAAGCAAAGTGAGAGAGTTGAATGCCTTTTTCTTCGCAACGCATGCTGAGCTTTTGAGCGATTTCTAAAGACTCTTGGCGGTTCTCGGTTTCGAGCATGCGTTTGTCACCGCGTGCTAAACGGCTCTCGGGTATTGGCGCAGCGCCAAGTGCATATTTGCCCGTAAGTATGCCTCTGGCAATTGGGCTGTAGGAAGCGACACCTAAACCGTAATGCGCACACGCTTCCAATATTTCAACTTCGGGCAGACGGTTGAGCAAATTGTAATAAGGCTGGCACACCACAGGCGCCGGCATGTTGATTTGTTGGCACAACCGCATGATCTCTGCAATGCGCCACCCTCTGAAGTTGGACAAACCCCAATAACGAATTTTGCCATCGCGCAGCAAGGATTCAATGGCACGCAAAGGTTCTTCAAGGTGCATGCCGTTGAAGTCGCGGTGCATGTAATAGATGTCTAAGTGATCAGTTTGCAAGCGGCTCAAACTGTCCTCACAAGCTCGCAACATCCAAGCCCTTGAGTAATGACGTTCATTGACGTTGTCTGACATGCTGTTGCCAACCTTGCTGGCCAAGATCCACTTATTGCGCGTAGCTTTGATCAATTCGCCTGTCATGGCTTCTGATTTGCCAAGGCTGTATACATCAGCGGTATCGATGAAGTTGCACCCATTTTGCAGCGCATGGTCTACGATGCTGCGTGCCTCTGACATGTTTGTCTGGTCTGCAAACATCATGGTGCCAAGGCAGATGCGAGAGACTTTCAAGGGGCTGTGACCTAAGTTTTTGTAAATCATTTTGAATTATGGATTGAGTTGATCGAGAATGGCCTGAGTGAATGCCTTTGTCCCAAGCTTCCCACCCAGATCTTTGGTTCTGGTTTCTGGGTTTTTTAACGCGGTATCAATGGCTGATTCAATTGCTTGAGCGGCTGAATGAAACGCAGGTGCTTTGCGCTGAATGGCAAGCCAATCCAATAACATGGCAGCAGACAAAATCAGTGACGTCGGATTGGCAATGCCTTGTCCTGCGATGTCTGGCGCTGAGCCATGGCTTGCCTGAGCCATGCAATGGGTGGCGCTGGCATTGACGGAACCCGCTAGACCCAGGCTGCCAGAAATTTCAGAGGCTTCGTCAGAAAGAATGTCGCCAAACATGTTGGTCGTAACCACCACATCAAAGCGTGCTGCATCACGGACCAACAGTGCTGCCATCGAGTCGACCAACTGTTCGTCATACTGAACCTCGGGAAACTCTGCAGCGACTTTGCGCACTTCTGACAAGAAGAGGCCGTCCGAAACCCGCATCACATTTTGTTTGTGCACGGATGTCACATGACGTTTGCGCAACATGGCTAATTCAAATGCAGACCGTGCAATACGTTCACTGGCCTTGGCCGTAACCTTGCGAATTGCCAAGGCCATATCAGGTGTTGGCATGAACTCACCCGAACCAGAGAACATGTTGCGGTCAGCATAAAAGCCCTCAGTGTTTTCGCGCACGATGACCAAATCCATAGCGGTACGGCCGTAATGGGGAATGCCCATTCGTGACCTGCTGGGTCGAATGTTGGCATACAAATCTAATTGAATCCGTAATTCGCCTGATGGGTTGATGCCGCCTTGAGCACGAAGCGGGTAATCTTGGTGTGAGACGGGACCCAATAAAATGCCATCAGCCGCCCTGCATGCTTCTAACACTTCGGGTAAAAAAGTGATGCCGTTTGCAGTCAGCGAAGACAAGCCGATGACATGCGGTTCATAACTTAAACCTAATCCGAACTTTTCATCTGCTACGTGCAGTACATCTAAAGTAGATTCAACGATTTCGGGGCCAATGCCATCACCCGGCAAAACTGCTATTTTCATAAGTGCTCGTTGTCCATTTTTAATCGATTTTCAACCCAGCATCTTGAACCACCTTGCGCCAGCCGTCTAGCTCGTGTCGAAGAGAGGTTCCAAATTCTGAAGGCGATCCTGCAAACCGATCTGCCCCTTCTTCTTCAAAGCGTTTAACCAGTGACTCTGAAGCACTTGATTCGTTAATAATGCGATTTAGCGTGACAACAATGTCAGGGTGCATGTCTTTAGGGCCCACAATTCCCCACCATGTGCCAACGTCAAAAGATTTAACGCCGCTTTCCATCACGGTTGGCACGTCGGGGAAAAGTTTAGAGCGACTTTTTGAAGTGGTCGCAATGAGTTTGACTTTACCTGCTTTCACTTGATTAAGTATGGTGGGCACTGTTGCAAAGAAGATTTGTGCTTGTCCTCCTATTAGGTCCATGGTTGCAGGACCGCTTCCTTTGTAGGGAACATGTGTCATTTTGATACCTGTTCTCTGAGCAAAGAGTTCCCCCGATAAATGGTTGATGCTTCCTTGGCCAGCCGAAACATAATTCAGTGCTTCGGGATTGCGTTTGGCGTTGTCAATCAGTCCTGCAACTTGGTTGATGCCGGTTTGCGGATTGACCACCAATAAAAGTGGGCCACTGCCCAGTTTGGCTATAGGCGTGAAATCTTTGATGACATCGTAAGGAAGTTTTCGATCCGTGGCTGCGGCTGTTACAAATGTAGATGTCACAAAGAGCAGGGTATGTCCATCGGCTTTGGCCTGTGCAATTTGTTGAGCTGCAATGGCCCCCCCAGCGCCACCTTTGTTGTCCACCACAACCGGCACGCCCAGTTTGTCTGCTAGAGGTTTTGCCAAATCACGGGCAATGGCATCGGTTCCCCCGCCAGGTGCAAATGGGACAACCAATGTGACAGGGCGTTTTTGGGGAAATGATTGTGCAACGACAGTTGTAATTGAGAGTGGGGCTAGCAAAGAGACAACTAAGAAGGCAAGAATTTTCATATGACAAATTGAAAAGAAAGAGTGAAAAACCTTGTTGGCGAGCATCAGGACTCATACAAACAGAAATTGTAGAGACACTGGTGTGAAAAAAACTGGGATGACCAAACAACCGCAATAACTGAATCGAGGTTTTGACGATTGGTGTTGCTACCTCGGCCTATCATCTTTCAAAACACAAACTGATGTTTACCCTAGGTTGCGTAGTATTGAACATGAGGCGTATATTGAAAAAACCAAGATACATCCAAGGCATAAACATGAGACATTCAATTCAGCATAAGTTTCTTCGCTTGCCAACTGCCATTCTGCTAGGTCTTACAGCCCTGGTTCTTTCCGCTTGTGGTGGCAGTGGACCTGAATTAAAGGCTTGTTTACAGGGCACTGCCAATGGCGGTGTTTCTGTAGGCTCTGGTTTACCTGGTGATCCTGCAATCCCTGAGAAATCCTCAGGTTACAAACTGGGTAACAAAGTTGTAACCAGTGCCACTTACATGGCAGTCACTGCTAACCCCCGCGCAACACAAGCGGGTTGCGAGGTTCTTAGTGCAGGCGGTACTGCCGCAGATGCTGCTGTTGCCGTACAAATGGTTTTGGGGTTGGTCGAGCCTCAGTCTTCCGGATTGGGGGGCGGTGCATTTACGCTTTACTACAAAGCCAATACAAAACAAGTTTTTTCCTACGATGGACGTGAAACTGCACCTGCTGCTGCAACTGAAAACTATTTGCGTTACATCAGCGATACCAATCAAATCAATCCTTTACCTGCACTGAGCTCGTCTTTTGCAAGCACCCGAGCCAGTGGCCGGTCAATTGGTACCCCCGGCGCTGTCAAAATGTTGGAGCTTTTGCATCAAGATCATGGTCAAAAGTCTTGGGATACGCTATTTGATCCGGCTATTCAATTGGCAACAAATGGTTTTGGAATAAGCGGTCGCATGGCTGATGCAATAGCGGGTGCAAAAAACGATTTACTTCGCGATCCTGATGCTGCTGCTTATTTTTTAAATGCAGACTCCTCGCCTAAAACACTTGGGACAATTATCAAGAACCCCGAGTACGCTCAAACTTTAAGTTCAATTGCAAAGGGTGGCGCCAATGCTTTTTACACCGGTCCTATTGCGCAATCTATTGTCAATAAAATTAAAGTGACAAGTTCTGGTGGCAGTAACCCAGTGCCAATTACGCCAGGTTTAACTGAATTGAGCGACCTTGCAAACTACAAAGCCATTAAGCGGGAGCCTGTTTGCACCACTTATCGCAACTATTGGGTATGCGGCATGGGTCCACCTTCTTCTGGTGGCATCGCAGTGGCTCAGTCTTTAGGCATTCTGGAAAATTTTGATTTATCAGCAAGCCAATACTTACCGACTTTGGTCAATTCGGAGGGGGGCAAGCCTTCCGTTGCAGCTGTGCATTTAATCAGCGAGTCTCAACGCTTGGCCTATGCCGACAGAAACAAATATGTTGCAGATACAGACTTTGTTGCGCTGCCTGGCAATGGTGTCAGCTCCATGGTTGCAAAAGACTATTTGAAATCCAGAGCTTCCTTAATTTCAGCAACCAAGAGCATGGGCACTGCCCAAGCGGGTGTGTTTCCAACAGCACAAGCCATGGGCAGCAGTGCAACTGAAGGCAAGGGAACTACCCACATGTCAATCGTGGACAAGTACGGTAATGCACTTGTCATGACGACAACCGTTGAGTCTGGTATGGGTTCTTTCCACTTTACGCGAGGATTTATTCTCAACAATCAACTCACAGATTTTTCTTTTGACCCTTCAGATTCTTCTGGTTTGATTGCGAACAGAATTGGCCCGCTGAAAAGACCTCGCAGCTCTATGGCACCAACACTGGTGTTCACTAAAGCGGCGGATGGAAGTCGTGGTGACTTTGTCATGGCAACAGGCTCGCCTGGCGGTGCCACAATTATCCAATTTGTTGTGAAAACACTTGTCAGTGCTTTGGATTGGAAGCTTGATGCACAGCAAGCAACGTCTATGGTTAATTTTGGTGCCGCCAACAGTGCCACCACGGGTGTGGGTGGCGAACATCCTTCAATAGATGTCACTAATTCTGGCTTGAACGACCCGTTATTGGTTGGTTTGCGCTCATTGGGTCATACCGTCTCATTTGCTGCACAGTCTAGTGGTGTTTCAACCATCATCAAAGCGCCGGCTGCCTGGAATGCTGGCTTGCCAGTTTTGTGGGGCGGTGCAGATCCACGTCGTGAAGGCATTGCGCTTGGTGATTCGCCCTTTTAAAGTGGCGCCGCTTCATTCATCTCCAATGAGTGCTTGGTTCAAGCATTCAATGGCGGCGATATGAATCAGTGCCGCCCAACATTTTGGTTGTATCGCATGATCCGCCCATGACGACCTTCTTTGTCGCGCTCAATGTCGTAGCAGTCGCCGTTGGGGCCGGTGCGGCGCGTCAATATGGGTGTTAGAAGGGCGTTGTCTTGTGCATCCAGTCGCAAGGCTTCGATGCGTTGAGTCGCTGGCAAATACCGTGTCGATGTAAAGCCCATGATGGCGCAGCCCACTTGGGCTTGGTCTACCACCCAGCGCGTGGCCACATCCCCCAGACCTACACCATGTCGCGCGCTGATGGTCTTCAAAGCTTTTAGAAGTTCTTGAAACAATTCCCAGCCACCAAAATCTTCGATGATCAGTTTGTACTTTGTGTGCGATCGATTGGCCAATGGCTCAATGGGTTCAGGTTGATTCAACCATGATTCACTGAGCAAACCACCCGCCAGGGTGCCGTAGCATAGAAGTTGAAGCCCACGTTCCTGACACAGCGCAATCAATTCTTTTTCTGGGCGGCTGTCCAGTAATGAGTACTGCACTTGTGTGCTGATCAGCGGTATGCCTGCATCCAAAATTTCTCGGGTTAGGGTTGTGTTGAAGTTGGTCAACCCTAGATGCGCTATCTTGCCTTCGCGTTTCAAATCACTCAGGATGCCCAGGGCTTCGAGATAACCCGGTTGTGCCAGATTCCACCAATGAAACTGCACCAAGTCCAGCCGCTCAACGCCCAGCCGCTCCAATGATCTGTCGATGATTCCGGTCAGGTAAGCACGGTCGCACGACGTTAACCGGTCGTAGTCGGGTACGCATTTGGTGTGCACCTGAAGCCTGGCTGCAAGGGTTGGGTATTCACGCCGAAATCGGCCAATCAGGGCCTCCACATTGATATAGTGGTCTGCACAGTCAAAAGTAGTCAGACCAGCCTCCACAAAAGCGGCCATGTCGAGCACTGCTTGTGCTTGGTCAACTTCACCATGGCCGCCGGCCAGCTGCCAACAGCCTTTGATCAATCTTGATGCGCGGTAGCCCGGTGCTAACTCGATGGTAGAAATGCTCATGGGTTTTTTTCAGGATCTTGTGTCGAAGTGT
>JACCDJ011636382.1_pt1 | contig 33443 bp, 29 predicted proteins | sample 7444481 | NCBI WGS metagenome assembly JACCDJ01 (sample SAMN15323435, study PRJNA562643) | freshwater metagenome | isolation source: river surface water | place: USA:Blue River Watershed | collected 2017-08-15 | reverse complement strand
CACGATCAAACGTGCTGCTGCTGGACCCTGGTAATCATCTGTCAACACCGCACGGTGGAAGATTGACTTACCAAAAGATGGAAGTGTTGGGTTTGTAGCAGATGGTGTAATGATTGAAAGTCCTGCTGATAGGTACACAGGTAGTGAAACCTTTGAAGCACCTGAATAAGCTGGACCAACAAGTGCAACTACACACTCTTCTGCTGCAACCTTAGGAGCGATTGGACCAGCAACTGCTGGATCTCCTTGGTCATCAACTTCGTAAACTACTGGGTCTACGTTTGCACCCTTGTTAGCTGCTAGGAAACGCTTTAGTGCAAACTTCACACCATTTAGTTCGTTGATACCTAGTGCAGCTTCAGGTCCTGTTAGTGGACCTTGGTATGCGATCTTTAGCTTGCCAGAGCACGCTGCATTAGCTGCTGGTGCAACAGCAACAGCTGTTCCAACAACGAGTGCAACAGTTGCAATAGCGGAGATGATCTTCTTCATGTATTGCCTTTCCTGTTCTTGTGTCCCGGGACAGGGAGATGGAAAGGGTAATGGCAAGGGGCGCTTTCGGACAAGACGAAAGTGAGCGTGAAAGCTCGTTCCAAGAAAGTTTTAAGCCCTATTTTTACTCAGGAACGGCAGTGGGGGAAATTACAGCTTCCGCCACGGCCCTCATGCTCAATCGACGATCCATCGCTGCCCTTTGAATCCACGAAAATGCTTCAGGCTCTGTGAGGTTGAGGGCCTGCATCAGTATTCCTTTTGCTCTGTCAACTAGTTTGCGAGTTTCTAGTCTTTCGTGCAAATCTGCAACTTCATCGGCTAAAGATTTCATTTGTGTGTGGCGACTTATTGCAATTTCAATTGATGGAATCAAATCATTAATGGTGAATGGTTTTACAACGTAAGCCATGACACCTGCATCTCGGGCCCGATCTACGAGTTCTTTTTGGCTAAATGCTGTAAGCATTAACACTGGCGCGATGGAAATGATTTCTTCTGCTGCCGAAATGCCATCAAGTACTGGCATCTTTACATCAAGTATCGCTAAATCTGGTTTGTGTTCTTTGGCTAATTCAATTGCTTCAGCGCCATTGGTTGCTTGTGCTATTACTTCGTAACCAGATTCGGTGAGCATTTCTACTAAATCCATACGAATCAGTGCCTCATCTTCGGCAACTAAAATTCGTATTGTGCTCATGTGCCCCGAGTCGGATTCGAACCGACACTATGCAGTGTTTGAGACTGCCCTCTCTACCGTTGGAGTACCGAGGCGCAGCAAAAGTCTAACGTGCAAATTGGTTTCGGAGAAAATATAAGCGTAATTAACGATAACCAGGGGCAACGCCAGCTATTGCATCGCCAACGATGTGCACGCGCATCGCATTTGTAGAGCCTGGTATTCCGGGAGGAGAGCCCGCAACAATCATTACGTTTTCACCCTTTTTGGCGCGACCACTCTGAATCAAAACTGTGTCTACTAACTTAACCATGTCATCTGTGTGCTTAACCATTTCGGTGATCATGGGTTCGACGCCCCATGTCAGAGCAAGACGGTTATAGGTTCCAACTTCAGGAGTGAGAGCCAAAATAGGAATTGGTGAACGCAATCGTGACATCCGTCGTGCCGAGTCCCCGCTTTGTGTAAAGGCGACTAGATACTTCGCTTCAACAATTGCACCGACTTCGGTCGCAGCCTTTGTAATTGCTCCACCTTTAGTGCGCGGTGAATTAATCATCGGCCGAATTCGCTCTAAGCCGCCTTCTTCTGTTTTTTGAATAATGCGAGCCATTGTTTCAACCGCTTCGATTGCAAATTCGCCCACACTCGTTTCACCGGAGAGCATCAAAGCATCTGCGCCATCTAATACTGCGTTTGCACAATCAGTTGCTTCTGCGCGAGTTGGACGTGAGTTAGTGATCATCGAATCCAACATTTGCGTTGCAACTATGACGGGTTTGGCTGCATCTCGTGCGAGTTCGATGCAATGCTTTTGAACGAGTGGAACATCTTCGATTGGAAGTTCTACTCCAAGATCACCACGCGCAACCATGATGCCGTCAAAGGCTGCAACGATGCCCTCAAGATTTGCTACAGCTTGGGGTTTCTCAATTTTTGCGATTACTGGGACTCGTATTCCTTCTTCATCCATGATGCGATGAACATCTTTAATGTCATCAGCACTACGTACAAAAGAGAGTGCGATGAAGTCAGCACCAGCTTTTAATCCCCAGCGCAGATCATCGATGTCCTTTTCAGAAAGTGCTGGGACAGAGACGGCAACTCCTGGCAAGTTGATGCCTTTGTTATTACTTACGGCTCCTGGTTCGATCACTTTTGTTATGACATCGGTCTTCGTAACAGATGTGACTTCCACTGTTACTTTTCCATCATCGATAAGAATGCGATCTCCTGCTTTGCAATCCCCCGGCAATCCCTTGTAGGTGGTGCCAACGCGATCTTTTGAACCTTCAATTTCATCGGTTGTGATTGTGAAAACATCACCGCGTGATAATTCGTGCGGTCCATCGGCAAAGCGTGCCAGGCGAATTTTTGGACCTTGTAAATCAACAAGTACAGCAATAGGTACTCCTGCCTTCGCGGCAGCGTTTCGCACCGCATCCATTCGGCTTTGATGTTCCGCATAAGATCCATGTGAGAGATTAAGGCGAGCCATGTTCATTCCAGCAGCGATTAATTGCTCAACTTTTCCAGCAGCCTCAACAGCTGGACCCATTGTGCAAACAATTTTCGCGTGGCGCATATGCCTACCCTATCTATAAATGCAGTGGTCTATAAAACAAGTGGACGAGATGTTGGCACGATTGGAGCATGCAATTGTGATTTCTCTTCTGTTAAATACGTATCAACTGCAGCTGCTGCACTTCGACCTTCAGCAATTGCCCACACAATAAGGGATTGCCCACGGCCCGCGTCTCCAGCGACAAAAACTCCTTCTGATGTTGTCTGGAAATTTTCATCGCGCTTAATATTTCCACGCTCATCTATTTCAACTTCTAATTGTTTCAATAAAGCATTTTGCTCAGGTCCAGTAAATCCCATAGCAAGGAAAGCAAATTGTGCAGGAATTTCACGTTCTGTTCCTGGCACGGGAGAGAATTTTCCATCTTTAAACTCTGTTTCTACAATCTTAAGTGCTCGCAAATTCCCTTCAGCGTCACCCAAAAACTCTTCTGTGCTGACTGAGAAAATTCGATTATCAAGTTCTTCATGCGCACTCGTAACTCTATAAATCATTGGATACGTTGGCCACGGTGCATTTGATGGACGTTCATCAGTTGGGCGAGGCATAATTTCTAGTTGTGTAACTGAGCGTGCACCTTGGCGAATTGCAGTTCCAAGACAATCAGCTCCGGTGTCACCACCACCTAAAATAATGACATCTTTGCCTTCAACATTAATTGGTCGTTCTGTGATTTCGCCAAGTGCTTCTTTGTTGCCCCATGGCAAGTACTCCATTGCTTGATAAATACCTTTGAAGTCGCGGCCGGGAATGTTTAAGTCGCGCCATTGCGTTGCTCCGACTGCCAAAACTACAGCGTCATAACGTGAACGTAATTGTGCGCCAGTGAGATCTACACCCACATTTACTCCTGCTCTAAAGCGAGTACCTTCTTTTTCCATCTGAACAAGCCGGCGGTCCACAATATGTTTTTCCATTTTGAACTCTGGAATTCCATAGCGAAGTAAGCCACCTATTTTCTCTGCGCGCTCATAAACCGCAACAGTATGACCGGCCCTCGTTAATTGTTGAGCAACTGCAAGTCCTGCAGGGCCTGAACCAATAACCGCAACGGTCTTTCCAGATAAGCGATCAGGAGGCAAAGGTTTTACATTCGATGCTCCAAATGCTTCTTCAACTGTGCGAAGTTCCACCTGCTTAATAGTTACAGCATCTGCATTTATGCCAATTACACACGCAGTTTCACATGGCGCAGGACATAAGCGACCAGTGAACTCTGGAAAATTATTTGTTGCATGTAAACGATCAATTGCACTCTCTTTGTCTGAGCGCCACATCAAGTCATTCCACTCCGGAATCAGATTGCCAAGCGGGCATCCTTGATGGCAGAACGGAATTCCACAATCCATACAACGCCCAGCTTGTTTTTGAAGGTGTTCAAAACTTTGTGGTTCATACACTTCGTTCCAGTCTCTAATGCGAACATCAACTGGTCGTCGCTTAGGCAACTCACGCGGAGTAGATAAAAATCCTTTTGGATCAGCCAAGAGCGGCCACCTCCATTACGTATTGATCAATTGGTAAACCTTCGCGATTTGCCTTTTCAATCGCTCCAAGAACTCGTGCGTAGTCACGTGGCATTACTAATGAGATACGAGACAAAGCTTTATCCCAATCGGAAAGAAGTTCGTGTGCGATGGTTGAACCAGTTTCTACTTCAAAAGAAGAAACAAGAGAACGCAGAATCTCTTTTTGATCATTTGGCACAGCAATAATGTCCACCATCTCTTGATTGACCTGTGCATGATTTAGATCAAGAACGAATGCACGGCCTCCGGACATTCCTGCCGCAAAATTTCTGCCGGTGCGACCTAGAACAACTGCAGTGCCACCAGTCATGTATTCACAGCCGTGATCTCCCACACCTTCTACGATTGCTATCGCTCCAGAGTTTCGTACGCAGAATCTTTCACCAACCATTCCGCGAATAAATATCTCACCCGATGTTGCGCCATAACCAATGACATTTCCGGCTATCACATTTTCATGCGAAATAAACTGAGCCTTTTCATCCGGGCGAACAATTACACGACCTCCAGAAATTCCTTTAGCAACATAATCATTAGCATCGCCATACAAACGAATTGTTAGACCACGTGGAATAAATGCGCCCAGAGATTGGCCTGATGATCCATGCAATGTGACGTCAATTGTATTTGGGTCTAAACCGTTAGCTCCATACGCCCGGGTAATCTCGGATCCGAGCATTGTTCCTACAGTGCGATTAACGTTACGTACCGGCAAATCAATTCGAACTGGCTCTTTGGATTTCAATGCGAGAGATGAGAGTTCAATTAATTTGTTATCTAGTGCATTAACCAAACCGTGATCCTGTGTCGTAGTGCGGTGAAGCGCACTTGGAACATCAGGGCGCATCAAAAGCGGAGCAAGATTTAAGCCGTGCGCTTTCCAATAATTCACCGCATCCCGCGTATCTAGATATTCAACGTGTCCGATTGCTTCTTGTAATGTTCTAAATCCGAGTTGGGCTAATAATTCGCGCACTTCTTCTGCGATGTATTCGAAAAAGGTTTCTACGAATTCTGGTTTCCCAGTAAATCGCTTGCGTAACTCTGGATTTTGAGTTGCAACTCCGACGGGACAGGTATCGAGATGGCAGACGCGCATCATTACGCAACCAGATACAACAAGCGGTGCCGTTGCAAAGCCAAACTCCTCAGCTCCCAACAGAGCTGCAATAACAACGTCGCGTCCAGTCTTTAATTGTCCATCTGCTTGAACAACAATGCGATCACGCAAACCATTGAGCAATAAAGTCTGTTGTGTTTCGGCCAAACCTAATTCCCAGGGAGCACCGGCGTGCTTGAGTGATGTCAGCGGAGACGCTCCTGTTCCACCATCATGTCCTGAAATTAAAACAACATCAGCATGAGCCTTGCTCACTCCCGCAGCTACAGTTCCAACTCCCACTTCAGCTACTAACTTCACATGAATTCGGGCATCTTTGTTGGCATTCTTTAAATCATGAATAAGTTGAGCTAAGTCTTCAATTGAGTAAATGTCGTGATGTGGTGGTGGCGAAATTAGACCAACGCCTGGAGTCGAATATCTAACTTTGGCAATCCATGGGTAAACCTTGTTACCGGGTAATTGCCCACCTTCTCCAGGTTTTGCGCCTTGCGCAATCTTAATTTGGATGTCATCGGCATTGACGAGGTAATCACTAGTTACGCCAAAGCGACCACTTGCAACTTGCTTAATTGCTGATCGCTTTGAATCCCCATTGGCCATGGGCAGATAACGTTCTGGATCTTCTCCGCCTTCTCCAGTATTGGATTTAGCACCAATGCGATTCATTGCAATCGCTAACGTTTCATGCGCTTCTTGTGAGATTGATCCGTATGACATAGCTCCGGTAGAAAATCGTTTAAGAATTTCTGAAACTGGTTCTACCTCATCAATTGAAATAGGTGTGCGTTCCTTAAACGAGAACAATCCGCGCAACGTCATGAGTGCTTTGCTCTGTTCATCAATCTTGTGTGTGTACCGCTTGAATATGTCATAGCGCTTTGCACGTGTTGAATGTTGCAGAGTGAAAACAGTTTCTGGATCAAAGAGATGTGGTTCGCCTTCACGTCGCCACTGATATTCACCGCCGATTGGGAGTCTGCGTGACCCTGGAACTTCGCCTCCAGGTGGATATGCAATGTGGTGGCGAGCAATTGTTTCTTTAGCAATGATGTCTAAATCGATACCACCTAATCGCGATGTGGTTCCCGTGAAATATCGGTCAACTAACTCTTGAGAAAGTCCAATTGCTTCGAAAACTTGAGCACCTGTATAAGAAGCAATAGTTGAAATGCCCATCTTGGACATCACCTTGAGAACTCCCTTACCTAAACTTTTAATGAGATTGCGAACAGCTTTTTCAGGAGTTATTCCTGTAATTACGCCTTGAAGAACTAAATCTTCAGCACTCTCCATTGCTAGATAAGGATTTACTGCTGCTGCGCCATAACCAATGAGAAGTGCGACATGATGCACTTCACGCACATCTCCAGCTTCAACTACCAAGCCAACAGTTGTGCGTGTTTTTTCTCGAATCAAATGGTGATGTACCGCTGAAGTGAGCAACAGCGATGGAATAGGTGCGTCTTCAGCATCGCCGTCTCTGTCAGATAAAACAATTATTCGAGCACCTTCTGCAATCGCAGTCGAAACCTCTTCAGCAATTTCATCTAAACGCTTACGAAGTGAATCTCCCCCACCTGCCACTTGGAAAAGACCACGTACGACATAGGCAGATAAGCCAGGGTAATCTCCATCAGCATTTACGTGAATGATCTTTGCGAGTTCATCATTATCAATAACAGGAAAGGCTAGAGATATCTGACGGCATGAAGCTGGACCTGGATCGAGAAGATTATGTTCTGGACCGACAGATCCGCCCAAACTTGTTACGAGTTCTTCACGAATTGCATCTAATGGTGGGTTAGTAACTTGAGCGAATAACTGAGAAAAATAATCAAAGAGCAATCGAGGTTTTTCAGAGAGCGCAGCAATTGGTGAATCTGTTCCCATGGACCCTAATGGTTCTGCACCGTTTTTTGCCATCGGAGTAATCAAAATTCTTAACTCTTCTTCTGTATATCCGAAGGCTCGTTGTCTACGAACAACGGATGAATGCGGATAAATAATGTGCTCACGTGGTGGCAGCTCATTTAATTTCATAATTCCGGCGTGAAGCCATTCGCTATATGGTGCGCTCTGTGCCAAGGAGTCTTTTATCTCATCATCTTCAATAATTCGACCTTGTTCGATATCAACCAAAAACATTTTTCCTGGTTGCAAGCGACCTTTGCGTGCAACTTGATCGGCCGGAATATCTAGTACTCCTACTTCGCTTGCTAAAACAACTAGACCATCTTTAGTGATCCAAAAGCGTGATGGTCGAAGTCCGTTGCGATCGAGTACTGCGCCGATTTGATGACCATCTGTAAAAGTTACACATGCAGGTCCATCCCACGGTTCCATCAGTGATGCGTGGAATGCATAAAAATCTCTGCGTTCCTGAGACATGGATGTGTGATTCTCCCACGCTTCAGGAATCATCATCAATACTGAGTGCGCTAGAGAACGTCCACCTAAATACAGGAGTTCTAGAACTTCATCAAATGAAGCAGAGTCGCTGCCAGTTGGGTCAACAATTGGAAAAATTCTTTGAATATCGCCAGGAATTACATCACTTTGTAAAAGCGTTTCACGTGCGCGCATCCAATTTCTATTACCTTTGACGGTGTTGATTTCACCATTATGCGCAATAAAACGATATGGGTGCGCTAAGGGCCACGATGGGAAAGTATTCGTGGAAAAACGTGAGTGGACTAAAGCAAGTGGAGAGATAACACGTTCGTCACTGAGGTCGGGGAAAAATTCCTCAAGCTGACCCGTTGTGAGCATGCCTTTGTAAACGATAGTTTTCGAAGACAGTGATGGAAAATAGATTGGCAGAGTATGTTCTGCTCGTTTACGTAGACAAAAAGCTAAACGATCTAAATTGATTCCTGATTCATTTTTTGATCCAGCGATAAATATTTGTTCAAAGCGCGGCATGACTGAGAGTGCTGTTTTGCCTAATGAAGCCGTATTAATTGGTAACTCGCGCCACCCAAGAACAATTAATCCTTCTTCACGGGCTAGGGCTTCAATTGAATCTTTAATTTGTTCACCTGGAGAAATGAACCCAATACCTGTTGCGTAAAATCCTTCTGGCGGTAAAGCGAATTGCACGGCGCTGCGATAAAACTGATCTGGAACACAAATAAGAATTCCAGCGCCATCTCCACTATCTGGTTCGGCACCTGATGCTCCGCGATGTTCAAGATTTCGTAAAGCTGTAAGACCGTTAGCAACTATTGAGTGAGAAGCAACTTTATTTAAGGTCGCAACCATTGCAACGCCACAAGCATCATGCTCGTTGGCAGGGTCATATAACCCTTGTGCCCGTGGATAATTGGATTGCAAACTCATTGCTTCAGGTGCTCCAGTTGTCGAAATTTTTAGGGACAACCTTGGCCCTGGTAAGTGTTACGGGGTAAAGAGTAGCAAGAAGGGCTTGGATTCCAACAGTGGAATCTGAGTTTTATATTCCGCTTATATGAGCGAGTTGACCAATACCAGCGGTGATTGCCATGCCCGCGCAGCCACCCAGCATGACTCGAATAGTTGGTTTAAGAACGGCTGTTCCAGCAGTGCGAGCACTAAGAATTCCGGTAAACAAAAGTCCCACCAAGGTGAAAGCAACGATGCTCCACGCCTTTGCTCCAAGGGTCGGAGCGAATGCTCCAAGAAAAGGAATTACGCCACCCAATGTAAAACTTGCAGCGGATGCAAATGCGGCTTGCAGCGGACGAGCTTTTGTATGTGGATGCTGTCCGAGTTCATCTCGAAGATGCGCAGCAAGTGCATCTTTTTCGTGCATCGCTTGAGCAACTTCTGCTGCTAGTTCGGGAGTTAATCCGCGCTCCATATAAATATGTTTTAACTCAAGTAACTCCCCTTCGGGATCAATTGCTAAGTGTTGTATTTCAAGTAAACGATCCGATTCCTCAATATCATTTTGTGATCGCACTGAAACGTACTCACCAACTGCCATGGACATTGCACCTGCGGAGATTCCCGCGAGACCTGCTGTTATTAAAAAGCTATCGGCTTTCGCTGCAGCAACACCGATCATGAGAGAAGCCGTAGAAACCAATCCATCATTGGCACCAAGTACAGCGGCTCGAAGCCATCCCGCTCGATGGGTACGGTGCTCTAGATTGCGACGGTAAACATCTTCTAGGGCCATTTTTAAATCTTAGCCGAAGTGCGTCCTAATCTGAGGTAATTGAGCAGTGCTAGGGATGCAACTATTGCGCTGATCCACACATTCACGCGTAGACCTGCAATTGTATTGGCTTCATCTATTCGAATAATTTCGATAAACAAACGACCTACGCTGTACAAAGCTACATAGGCGCTAAAGACCTGACCTGCCACTAATTTCTTGCCCCACACAATGAGAGCCACGGCGAGGATGGTGCACCAGATTAATTCATATAAAAAAGTTGGATGAAACGTTAGATACTTGGCGTAATTATCTGGTCGTAAATCTGGTGGAATCTGTAAGGCCCATGGCAAATTTGTTGGACGACCAAATAACTCACCATTAAACCAATTACCTAAACGCCCAATGGCTTGTGCTAACAATATTCCTGGCGCTAGCGCATCAAGAAAATAACCAAAGGCCGGTAATTCTCTCTTCTTCGCAAGATTCTTGTAGGCAAAATATGCAGCAATTGCTCCTACCGAGATTGCACCCCAAATTCCTAATCCACCTTGCCAAATTTTTATGGCATCGATTGGGTTGCCGTTCTTGCCGAAATAGTTATTTGGAGAGGAGATCACGTGGTAGAGACGTCCCCCGAGAATTCCGAAGGGAACTGCCCAGATAGCAACATCTGCAACTACGTTTTCTAAGTTATCGCCGTGCGATTTAAATCGTTTATCGCCGAGCCAAACCGCAATAACGATTCCAGCAATTATGCATAGCGCATAGAAGTGAATCGTGAATGGACCGAGTTCCAATACCGAAGTACTCGGTGTTGGAATCGATCTATTCAAAGTTTTACTTTCCCTCTACAGCTTTAGCGAATGCTGCTGGATCGAAGTAATCACCAAGATCTGCACCAGATGTCGCTCTCCGGATTTCTTTTCCATTGACGAACACTGTTGGAGTTGAATTTACATTCGCTTTTCCACCAGATGCTGCCACGTTATTTACCCAACCCTTGTAATCAAGGTTGGCAACGCAGCTCTTAAATTTATCTGAAGTGATTCCGACGCCCTGTCCTAGTGCTACTAGGTAATCAGTTGTAATTGCACCTGAATTTTCAGCGGGTAAGTTTTGATAGAAAGCTCTGTGGAAACCGAGGAATTTATTCTCATCAGAGGCACATGCAGCAGCATTTGCTGCGAGTGAAGATTCAGGTCCTAGGAATGAAAGAGTATGGAATACAACCTTGGCCTTCTTTTCTTCAATGAGTTTTTCGATGTAATCACCATTTGTTTGCTCAAAACGAGCACACACTGGGCATTGGAAATCTTCCCAAATATCTATAACTGGAACGCCAGTGAGATCGCCATTGAAAACTATTCCGTAGCCATCTTCTTGGGAAACACTTGACGGTAGAGCCGCTGAAGTATTTTCTTTATTACTCAACACGGAGAAAATTGCTCCGACTGCAACTACTAAGACAACCATTCCTATTACTAGGTTGCGAGTTACGTTATCTGGTCCCTTAGGTGCCTTTGATGACATCTCTTTATTCTCCTGGTGTTAGTTGTTCTGATGACTTTGGTTCGTGTGACTTGTTCTTTTCAAGTGCAAACTTGGTATTAGGGTAGCGAAGAAGGTAAAGACCTAAAAGCGCTAAGCCTATGTCTCGCAATATTTCCTCTAAATACTTGGTTTGGCTTGGATCAATTGTTCCACCGCCACCGAAACATCCGCAATCAATGGATAAGCCTCGTGCCCATGCTTGTGCAATTGCGATGATAAAAAGCACCATGAGAGCAGAACCAAAAATTGCTGAATATCGAATTCCAACGCCGATAATGAGGAGTAATCCTGCTCCGATTTCTAGCCACGGAAGAATTATCCCGATTGCATTTGCCAACCAAATTGGAAGAATTTCATAGGCGCGTACCGCCATCATTGATTTATCAGGTGTAAATGCTTTGAGATATCCCGCAACGAGTAATACGCCACCCAGTATCAATCGGGCAAGCAATCCGATCCACGGCTGTGCTTTTTTCATCCCCTGCCCTCTCGAACTCCAAGTGCTAACTGCTCAACAAGTCTACGCACAGCTTTTATTCCCGAATCCAATGAATCTGCTTGGGCGAGAGCATTGATGAATGCGGATCCGACAATCACGCCATCGGCGTACGCGGCGACCTCCTTGGCATGTTCGCGTGTGGAAACGCCTAGCCCAACTGCTACAGGAGTGTCGGTTATTTTCTTAATTCGATCGACTAAATCTTTGGCACCAGATGAAATACCTGAGCGTGCGCCAGTGACACCCATAAGTGATGCTGCATAGACAAAACCTGAACATTGCTCAGTAACTTTTTCAAGACGTTTATCCGTTGTGCTTGGTGCAACCACAAAGATCGAATTTATATCCGATGTCGCACACGCCTTCTTCCATAGTTGCGCTTCATCAACTGGCAGATCTGGAGTAATAACTCCAGAACCTGCATGAGTTGCAATTGATTGCGCAAAGTTTTCGACACCGTATTTCTCAACTGGATTCCAGTAAGTCATGACAACACTTGGAATTCCGCGACTAGTGGCATGAGCAAGGGCTTCAAAAACTTCTTTTGCTCCAGTTCCTGCATTCAGCGATGTGTTAGCCGCTTCTTGGATTGTAGGTCCATCCATTACGGGATCGCTGTATGGAAAACCAATTTCAATTGCGTCAACTCCCGAATCCGCAAAAGCATCGATAACAGCCTTGCACCCTTCCTGCGTTGGATAACCAGCAGGAATGTATGCGATGAGTGCTGCTCTGTTCTCTGATTGAGTCTTTTTAAAGAGTTGTGCAAGTGGTGTGCTCATTAAAGAGGAATTCCAAAATATTCTGCAGCCGTAACTACGTCTTTATCTCCTCGACCTGAAAGATTAATGAGAAGTGTTGCTTCTTTTCCTAATTCTCGTCCAACTTGAAGCGCGCCAGCTAATGCATGGGCTGTTTCAATTGCTGGAATTATTCCTTCGGTCTTGCAGAGTAATGAAAATGCGTACATTGCTTCAGCATCTGTGATTGCGCGGTATTCAGCTCTTCCAATGTCACTGAGGTAAGCATGCTCTGGACCAACTCCAGGATAATCCAAGCCTGCAGAAATTGAATGTGACTCTACGGTTTGTCCATTTTCATCTTGCAGCAAGTACGAACGCGCACCATGTAAAACTCCTGGCGTTCCACCAGTAATTGTTGCTGCATGTCGTCCCGTTTCAACACCATCGCCACCAGCTTCAAGACCGATTAATCGAACATCTGTATCTTTAATAAAGTCATAAAAAATGCCGATTGCATTGGAACCACCACCAACGCAAGCAAGAACTGCGTCAGGAAGTTTGCCAGTGAGTTCTATGACTTGTGCGCGAGCTTCTTCACCAATAATTTTTTGGAAATCTCTAACCATAGTTGGAAACGGATGTGGACCCGCAACAGTGCCAAAGAGATAATTGGTGCTCTCGACATTAGTAACCCAGTCACGCATTGCTTCATTAATTGCATCTTTGAGTGTCTTCGAGCCCGTGGTTACCGGTACAACTTCAGCGCCTAATAACTTCATACGTGCGACGTTGAGTGATTGACGCTTTGTATCTTCCTCGCCCATGTAAACAACGCATTCGAGACCCATCAAGGCCGCAGCGGTTGCAGATGCGACACCGTGTTGACCCGCGCCAGTTTCAGCAATGACGCGCTTCTTACCTGAGCGCTTTGCAAGTAGCGCTTGCCCTAAAACATTATTTATTTTATGGCTGCCAGTGTGATTGAGATCTTCTCGCTTGAGAATAATTCGTGCACCACCTGCGTGCTCGGCAAATCTCTTTGCTTCAGTAATAATGCTTGGACGGCCAGAGTAAGTTTTATGTAACTGAGCCAATTCGGCCAGAAACTCTGGATCTTTCTGAGCATTATTGTGAGCAATCTCTAATTCATCGAGTGCACCAATGAGAGCTTCAGGCACATAGCGACCACCGAACTGACCAAAGTGACCAGCGCGTGTATCGCTCTGTTCAGTCGATGATGTGCTCATACTCAAATCTTACTGGCGTCCGAGTAAATGCTGCACGGCGAATTCGGGATCTCCCGCTCGCACCAATGCTTCTCCGACCAAAATTGCGTTTGCTCCACACTCAACTGCGAATTCAACATCAGATCTGGTCGTTATGCCTGACTCCGCAATGCGAATTACTTCGGTTGGGATTTCTGGCAATAATTCTTTGAAGGCAACAGGATCTACTTCTAGAGTCTTTAGGTTTCGTGAATTAACTCCAATGAATTCGCAGGGATTGTCTAAAGCAATTTCCAGTTCTGCTGGTGTGTGAACTTCAACAATGGCGTGCATTCCAAGTTCTCGGCTCAACGCAAAATAATCAGCGAGTTGATTCTTTGAAAGGGCTGCAACAATCAGAAGAACTAAATCGGCGCCATGTGCCCGAGCTTCAAGGAATTGGTACTGATCAACCATAAAATCTTTTCGCAAGATTGGAAGATTGACTACTTTACGAACAGCATCTAAATCTTCTAGTGATCCACCAAATCTGCGTCGCTCTGTCAGGACGCTAATCGCAGATGCGCCCCCTTTTTCATAGCGAGAAGCCAGTAATGCTGGATCAACAATAGGAGCAAGGGCGCCTTTGCTTGGCGATGATCGTTTAACTTCAGCAATCAATGAAAGCGAACTTGATTGGAAAGCTGAAATATCAGATCGAACGGGTGCTGCTACTTCGATTGCTTCTAATATCTGTGCTCTCGAAAGTTTGCGCTGTTCAAGATCTTCTTTCACACCCTCAATAATTGAATCGAGAACGCTCATGAATGCCGTCCATCAATACTTGGGTCTTCGCCAATATCTTGGCGGTTCCAGGAGTTTAGTTTCGTAGGTTTTCTGTCATAGCGATGTGAAAGTCTAAATCGTGATGATAGAAAAAATGCCACGAGTACAACTACAACGATTGAAATAATTGAAATTACTGTATTAGTCATCGTGAACTCGATAAAGAATTGGCTGCATGCACAGCGCCTAGGACGGCGGCTGCCTTATTTCTGCACTCTTGATTTTCTGATTCAGGATCAGAATCGGCAACAATTCCTGCACCGGCTTGAACATAGGCTTTGCCACCAAAGAGAACCGCTGTGCGAATTGCAATACACGTATCTATGTTTCCGGTGAAATCGATATAGCCAATCGCTCCCCCATAAATTCCACGTCGAGTGCTTTCATGTTCTTCAATTATTTGCATGGCACGTGGTTTCGGAGCACCAGATAATGTCCCTGCTGGAAAAACTGCAAAGAGCGCATCGACGCAATTGGAGTTATCTGACAATCTTCCGGTCACTGTTGAAACAATATGCATGACATGTGAGTATCTTTCAATATGCATAAAATCAACTACTTCGACACTACCTGGTTCGCAGATTCTTCCAAGATCATTACGTCCTAAATCTACGAGCATTAAATGCTCCGCTCGCTCTTTTGGATCAGCAAGTAACTCTTCTGCTAATTTCTTATCAATTTCTGGCGACGCTGAACGTTTTCTAGTTCCGGCAATGGGATGAACCATCACTTCTTTTTGATTTACTTTAACAAGGGCCTCAGGACTTGATCCCACAACGCTAATTCCATCGCTAAATTGGAAGAGATACATGTACGGACTTGGATTGTGAAGCCTGAGCATCCGATACACATCAATCGGTTGTGCTTTCACATCCACACTAAATCGCTGCGAAAGAACTACCTGAAAAGCTTCACCCGCCAATATTTCTTCTTTAATTTCTCTCACTGATTTGCGATATTCATCTTCAGTTGTATTGGAATCAAAAAGTGGAAGTGTGCGCTCTTTGAGTTCGCTGACAGAACCATCTAGAGATGTATTTAACTCTTCTTGCATTCGATCCAAACGAGTGACACATTCGGCATAGGCCTCATCAATTCGATTATCACTGGCATCCCAATTAATGGCATTGGCAATCAGGGTCACGGTTCCATCGCTGTGATCCATTACTGCCAGATCGCTGGTCAGCATAAAAGCTAATTCTGGAATCGGTAAATCTTTATTCGCACTGTTACCGATTTTCTCTAAGCGGCGCACGGTGTCATAACCCATGTAACCAACTAGCCCACCTGTTAGCGGTGGTAAACCTGGAATCACTGGTGATCGCAAATGTGTTGCACTGATTCGCAGTGCTTCAAGCGGATCAATTCCCTGCGGTGCGCCTGCAGGATATGTGCCGATCCACACAGCTGAGCCATCTTTTTCGCTGAGCGTTGATTCTGTACGTACACCAATAAATGAATAACGTGACCATGCTCCACCATGTTCGGCGGATTCGAGCAAAAAAGTATTTGGTGCACTCTTCGCGAGTTTGCGATAAATCCCGAGTGGAGTTTCGCCATCGGCAAGTAACTTACGAGTTACTGGAATTACGTTGTAACTACGTGCGTATGCTCGAAAATCTTCTAGATTCATGCCAATTTAATCGGCTGATGAAAACAAGTTTTTTCGCCCGTATGACACGCCGCTCCAATCTGTTCTACGGAAATGAGCAGAGCGTCACCATCACAATCCAATGCAAGTGACATTACTTTCTGAGTGTGACCAGATGTTGCACCTTTAACCCAAATTTCTTTGCGAGAACGTGACCAATAAGTTCCGGCTCCAGTGGCAATCATTTGAGCAAGTGCCTCTTGATTGACGTATGCGAGCATCAAGACATCTTTGGTCTGAGCATCTTGGACAATTCCTGGAATCAAAAGATCAACGTCTTTGAGCAATCCGCGAACTTCTGCTGATAGTTGATAGTTGCTCATGGCGTAATTCTGCCCTATCGGTTATTGGGCGTGCGAATGGAATAACCAGCTGCGCTCAAATATGACTTCACATCGCTAATTCTGTGAATTCCAAAGTGAAAGACACTCGCTGCGAGCAATGCATCGGCTCCTGCATCAAGAGCTGCGGCAAAGTCAGAGAGTGCTCCTGCCCCACCGCTTGCAATTAATGGAACCTTTGCAACGGCGCGTACTGCTGAAATCATTCCAATGTCATAACCTGCACGTGTTCCGTCAGCATCCATTGAGTTAAGTAAAATTTCACCCACCCCTAAAGCACACGCTTTTTCTACCCACTCAATTGCATCTACTCCGGCGCTTTCACGACCACCGTGAGTTGTCACTTCAAATCCAGAATCAGTACGTGCGCGTCGTGCATCAACTGAAAGGACTAATACTTGTGAACCAAAACGATCAACAATTTCAGAAATTAACTCAGGTCGTTTGAGTGCTGCAGTATTAATTGAAACCTTGTCTGCTCCTGCGCGCAGTAACTGGTTTACATCCTCCACGCTTCTTACGCCGCCGCCAACAGTCAGAGGAATAAATACTTCTTCGGCAGTTCTGCGAACCACATCTAAAGTTGTATCTCGACCAGAAGAACTCGCGGAGATATCTAAGAAAGTAAGTTCATCAATACCTTCGCGGTCATAGAGAGAAGCCATTTCTACTGGGTCGCCGGCATCTACTAAATCTGTGAAATTGATGCCCTTAACAACGCGACCATCTGTAACGTCAAGGCAAGCAATGATGCGAACAGATAGTGTCATTTGCGTGTCACTTCCAGTGCCTGTTCTAAAGTGAATGCACCTGCGTAAAGCGCCTTGCCAACAATTGCTCCTTCAACACCAATGTCACAAAGTGCTACCAATTTTTCAATATCACTTAAATTTGAGATTCCACCGCTTGCAACGACTGGAGCCTTGGTTACAGCACAAACCTTCTTGAGTAATTCGAAGTTTGGACCAGCTAATGTTCCATCTTTTGTTACATCTGTTAGGACGTAACGTGCACAACCGTCGCTATCGAGTCTTTGAATCGTTTCAAATAGATCTCCACCATCTCGTGTCCAACCCCTTGCGGATAAAACATGTCCGCGTACGTCTAGACCCACTGCAATACGATCACCGAATTCAGCAATAACCTGAGAAGTCCATTCAGGATTTTCGAGGGCTGCAGTTCCTAAATTGACTCGAGTACAACCAGTTGAAAGTGCTTTGCGCAAAGATTCGTCATCTCTGATGCCACCGGATAACTCAACTTTGATATCTAAAGTGCCGATTACTTCGGCAAGTAAATCTGCGTTGCTTCCGATACCAAAGGCCGCATCGAGATCGACAAGGTGAATCCACTCGGCTCCTGATTTTTGAAAATCAAGGGCCGCATCAAGTGGTTTTCCGTAGTTTGTTTCTTTACTTAATTCTCCTTGAACTAAGCGAACAGCCTTGCCATCTTTAACATCTACGGCTGGTAAAAGTTCGAGATAGCTCATAATCCAGCGCTCCAATTAGCGATAAGAGTTAAACCGGCTTGTCCTGATTTCTCCGGATGAAATTGTGTTGCACACAACGGTCCATCTTCGACAGCGGATAGAAACTTCTCACCATGAGTAGTCCATGCCTGCGCGAGGCCGACAGAACTTTTGGCGGCATATGAGTGAACGAAATAGAAAGACTCTTTTTCTATTCCTTTAAAGAGTCGTGACGATCCAGTGATTTCAACCGTATTCCAACCCATGTGCGGAAGAATTGGTGCGTCTAGTTCGCTCACGGTGCCACTCCACATTCCAATTCCTTTGTGCGCTCCGTGTTCGAGCCCATCACTAAAAAGAATTTGCATACCGATACAGATTCCGAGTGTTGCTTTTCCTGCAATCTTTCGTTGGCGAATCACATCAGCAGCACTAATCTCGTTGATACCGTTCATGCAAGCGGCAAATGCTCCAACTCCTGGAACAACTAAACCATCGGCTTTGAGTGCGACATCGAGATCTGATGTGAGTTCTACATCATGACCAGTTGTTGCAAAAGCGCGTTGGGCGGATCGTAAATTTCCCGATCCGTAATCCAAAATTGCTATCAAAGAACGCCCTTAGTCGATGGCACTCCCGTAACACGCGCATCTAATGAAACAGCGTCACGAAGTGCGCGAGCTACGGCTTTAAATTGGGCTTCAAAGACATGGTGTGCGTTACGACCCTCGAGGACTCTGATGTGAAGTGCAATGCGCGCTTCAGCAACAATAGATTCCCAAATGTGCTTACCCAGTGTTGTGTCGAAGGTACCGATTAATTCTACAATTTCTGGTTGGCGGTGCACTAAATATGGACGACCAGAAAGATCTACAGCTGCTTGCACTAGCACTTCATCCAACGGAACCATCGCATCGCCAAAGCGTCGTATACCTTCTTTATCTCCTAGTGCTTCACGAAGTGCTTGGCCAAACGCGAGAGATGTATCTTCAACTGTATGGTGTGAATCAACTTCAATATCCCCAGTTGTCTTCACTGTAAGGTCAAAGCCTGAGTGCTTACCAAGTTGTGAAAGCATGTGATCGAAGAATGCAACTCCAGTGTCGACGGAGATGTTTCCTTGCCCGTCAAGATTGAGTTCTACAAGAACGCTGGATTCTTTAGTTGTACGTTCTACGCGAGCACTTCTCATTTTTTCCCCTGCTTCACTTGTTCAATACTTCTTTCATGGCTGAAATAAATTTTCTATTTTCGGCTTCATTGCCGATTGTGACTCGCAAATAACCATCTAGACCCACGTCACGGATGAGGACCCCTTTATCGAGCAAATCTTTCCATACATCAGCACTCGCCCGCTTGAATCCCGAGAAGAGCAAGAAATTCGAGCAACTAGGGACTACTTCAAGCCCTAATTGAGTGAGTTCGCCAGCAACATCTTCGCGAGCCGCTATCAGGCCTTGAACGGTTGCTAATAATTCATCGCTAAATTCGAGTGCTGCACTAGCTGCCACTTGGGTGAGCGAACTTAAATGGTACGGAAGTCGGACAAGTCTCATTGCATCAATAACAGATGGGTGTGCAACTAAATAACCAACTCTTGCACCAGCGAATGCGAACGCTTTACTCATGGTTCTGATGACAACAATATTTGGGAATTTTTCAATCAATGTAACTGCTGACTCTTCAGATGAAAACTCTGCATATGCTTCATCAATCACAAGCAACCCACCCACTAATTGCGTGCTTCTTGCCAAAGTCTGGATTTCCGAGATGAGCACGGCGCTTCCCGTTGGGTTGTTGGGAGTTGTAACGAAAGTGAGTGCTGGTCGAAGTGATTCGATTTGAGCAACTGCAGCATCACAATCGAGTGTGAAATCTTTACGACGCGTTCCATCTATCCATGGAGTCGCAGTAACTTTTGCGATGAGTGGGTGCATTGAATAAGAAGGTGTAAAGCCAAGGGCAGATTTTCGACCAAATGCAAGAAAGATAGATTGAATGATCTCGTTACTGCCATTAGCAGCCCACACATTTGAAATATCCATTGATGTGCCAGATTGAGAATTAATGTAGTTGGCAAGTGAAGTACGCAGCGAAGTTGCTTCGCGATCTGGATAGCGGTTGAGTTCGGCGCCTATCTGACTGACTCGCTCGGCAATAGCTTTAATCAAAGCCGGTGAAGGTGAAAAAGGATTTTCATTTGTGTTTAGTGAAGCATCCGCACTTACTTGCGGTGCACCGTAAGGCGACATTGGTGCAAGTTCTGTGCGCAGTGGTAACCATTCTGGCCATGTACTCATGATTGACTCTTATTTTCCAGGCGAACACTCATTGCTTCACCGTGAGCCGGTAAATCCTCTGAATTTGCCAATGTGATAACTGTAGGAAGAATGTCTGTAAAGGCACTCTCGTTGTATTCAATGAAATGTAATCCACGTAAGAAAGTTTGCACAGAAAGCCCACTGGAGTGACATGCACATCCACCAGTAGGTAAAACGTGATTAGAACCAGCCGAGTAATCTCCGAGTGAAACTGGTGAATAACGACCGATGAATACGGCGCCAGCATTTCTTATTTTTTCTGAATCCTTAGCACTATTTCTAGTCTGGATTTCTAGGTGCTCGGCTGCATATGCATTAGCAACATCAAGTGCTTGCTCAACAGAATCAACCAACACGCATGCGGACTGAATACCAGAAAGTGCTTCAGTAATTCTCTGCGAGTGTTTAGTTCGTGCGACTCGGATGGCTAACTCATTTTCCACATCTTCTATCAATTGCGAACTATTCGTAATCAAGATTGCAGCAGCAATAACATCATGTTCTGCTTGGCTAATGAGATCTGCAGCGACGTCTGCAGCAATTGCACTTTCATCGGCAACGATTGCAATTTCTGTTGGACCTGCTTCGGAATCGATTCCGATAATTCCACGTAGTGCACGTTTTGCAGCAGCGACATAGATGTTTCCTGGCCCAGTCACAAGATCACATTTTTCACAGAGATCTTTCATCCCATATGCAAAAAGTGCGATTGCTTGTGCACCGCCTATTGCATACACCTCTGTTACTCCTAGGAGTTCGCATGTAGCAAGAATTGTTGGGTGCGGTAATCCACCAAATTCACTCTGTGGAGGCGATGCAACTGCGATGCTTTGCACCTTAGCAATTTGGGCAGGAATAACGTTCATCATCACGCTACTTGGATATACGGCGCGTCCACCTGGAACATATAAACCAACGCGATCAACTGGGATCCACTTCTCGGTAACAGTTCCGCCATCGACGACGCGTGTGGTTGTCTCGCCTCGGCTTTGATCATTATGAACTTTTCTAATTCGCTGCGCCGAAACTTCAAGAGCTGTGCGAATTTCTGGATCCAATTCCTTTAGCGCCTTAGTTAGTTCGGCGCGAGGAACTTTAATTGATTGTGGTGCAACACCATCGAACTCTTGAGATAGGGCAATCAGATCGCTCTCATTCCCATTTTTAACGCGCACGAGAATTGGTTCGATTAACTTCATTGCCTTTGCAACATCGAGAGTTGCGCGAGGAAGTGCGTTTGTATATCCGGCCTTAGATAAGCGTTGACCACGAAGGTCTACGAAACGCATCATGAATGGCCTCACATTTTTAAAACTCGGTATTGAGTAAAGCCCAATTCTACTAGCCCTGAAGGCAGTTAGGCCCGAGAATTGATTTCAGATCAGCGCTAAGCGATGGTGAAGAAGTAATCAACGTCTCTAATTTCATCACAGTACGCATCCCATTCTCATCGAGATGCAGATGAACTTCGCGCTTTCCCGGGTGGGAACGAAGAATCTCTTTCATGCGATCTACAACAGGTGGTGTGCATTGATTGATAGGCAATGTAATTACCAGTGGACCAGTCGGAGCTGCGCTCACATCGGCACTCTTCATTTCAAGGGCTGTGAATCTCAATTGATCTTCGCGCTTATCTACTCGACCGCGAATAAGAACAATACGATCTTCAGTCAGCGTCAACGCATATTGATTGTAGGTATTTGAGAAAAATAGAGCCTCAAGTGAACCTTCGAGATCTTCAATTGTTACGACAGCCCACGACGCACCTTGGCGCGTGACTTTTCGTGTAACTGATGTAATCAAACCACCAATTGTCACAATTTGATCATGGTGTCCACCATCATCTAATAATTCGCTGATAGACAGATCTGTACCAGCACGCAAAACATGTTCAACTCCAAGAAGAGGATGATCTGAAACATAGAGTCCGAGCATCTCGCGTTCGTAGGAAAGCAACATTGCTTTTTCCCATTCACCAGTTGGAATATCCAGTGCAACATTTGAAACTGACGTTGCTGACTCTCCCCCAAATAAATCAAATTGCCCAATGGCTTCTGCGCGCTTTGTTTCAATGACAGAGTCAATTGCTTCAAGATAGACGGCCATTAAACCCTTTCGAGTATGTCCCATCGAATCAAAGGCGCCTGCCTTAATGAGTGATTCAATCGTTTTCTTATTACAGACTTGAGCATCTACCTTCGCTAAGAAATCACCGAAAGATTGGTAGCGTCCTTTGGAATCTCTTCCACTCTTGATGGATGCAACAACGCCTTCTCCTACGTTTCGAATTGCTGCAAGACCAAAGCGAATGTCATTGCCACGGGGTGTGTATTCGGCATCTGATTCATTGACATCTGGAGGTAATACTTGAATTCCCATGCGGCGACATTCACTCAAGTAAAGAGCTGACTTGTCTTTGTCATCTCGCACGGATGTAAGAAGAGCCGCCATGTATTCAGTTGGAAAATTAGCCTTGAGATAAGCGGTCCAATAAGAAACAACCCCGTAACCAGCACTGTGCGCGCGGTTGAATGCGTAATCAGAGAACGGAATGAGAACATCCCACAATCGTTTGATTGCAGCATTTCCAAAACCATTGGCTTTCATGCCTGCTTCAAATGGGACGTATTCCTTATCGAGAATCTCTTTGTTTTTCTTACCCATTGCTTTACGAAGTAAATCTGCGCGACCAAGTGAGAATCCCGCAACTTTTTGAGCAATTGCCATAACTTGCTCTTGGTAAACGATTAAACCGTATGTATCGCCCAAAATTTCATTGAGAACTTCAGATAGTTCAGCATGAATTGGTTCGACTGGTTTGCGTTTATTCTTTCGATCCGCATAGTTGTTATGAGCATTTTCACCCATTGGACCTGGGCGGTACAGCGCAATAACAGCTGAAATATCTTGAAATGAATCCGGAGACATGCTTCGCAATAAAGCACGCATTGGACCACCGTCGAGCTGAAATACACCCAATGTGTCACCGCGTGAAAGGAGTTCGAAAGTTTTTTTATCATCGAGGGTGAGATCTTCTAAAACGATGTCTATGCCTTTATTTGCTTTGATATTTAAGAGAGCATCATCTAGTACGGAAAGATTTCGAAGACCAAGAAAGTCCATCTTTAACAATCCAGTTGCTTCGCATGCGCCCATATCAAATTGGGTAATAATTGAACCATCCGCTTCGCGACGATGAATTGGAATAACATCGAGTAAAGGTTCACGAGAGAGAATCACACCTGCGGCGTGAACTCCCCATTGCCGCTTCAAACCTTCAAGTCCTATTGCGGTATCTACAACCGTCTTCGAATCAGGATCGCTTTCATAAAGATTTCTAAACTCTCCTGCTTCGCCGAATCGATCGTTGCTCGGATCAAATACTCCAGCGAGTGAAATATCCTTACCCATTACAGATGGCGGCAACGCTTTTGTGAGTTTCTCGCCAATCGCGTATGGATAGCCAAGTACACGAGTGGAATCTTTGATTGCTTGTTTAGATTTAATGGTGCCATAGGTAATGATTTGTGCAACGCGATCTTCGCCATACTTTGTTGTCGCATAACGAATCATTTCGCTACGTCTGCGTTCATCGAAGTCCAAGTCGATATCAGGCATCGAAATACGTTCTGGATTTAAGAAACGCTCGAAGAGTAAACCGTGCTCGAGTGGATCAAGACCAGTAATACCAAGTGCGTAAGCAACCAGCGAACCTGCAGCAGAACCACGACCTGGACCTACGCGAATTCCAACTTTTTTAGCGTGAGTAACAAGATCTGCAACTACTAAAAAGTAACCAGGAAATCCCATCTTGATCATGACATCTAATTCGTATTTCAATCGTGCACGATGTTGCTCAGTAACTCGTGCGCCTAAACGTTCTTGTAAACCGCGCTCAGACTCTTTAACCAGCCATGAGTCCTCTGTTTCGCCAGCTGGAACTTCAAAGCGAGGAAGCAGGTTTTCACCTTCACGTAATGTGACATTACAACGTTCGGCAATTAACAACGTGTTGTCACAGCTCTCCGGAATCTCTTTGAAAAGCTCGCGCATTTGAGCGGGAGTCTTGAGATAAAACTCATCGTTATCGAACTTAAATCGCTTAGGGTCTGCAAGAGTTGAACCTGACTGAACACACAAAAGAGCTTCATGCGCACGTGCATCTTCATGGAATGTGTAGTGCAAATCATTGGTTGCCAATAAGGGCAAACCGAGTTCTTTGCCGAGTTTGAGAAGATCTGCTTTCACGCGAGATTCGATATCAATTCCGTGATCCATAATTTCTAGGTAGAAATTCTCTGCGCCAAAGATGTCTCGATAATCAGATGCTGCAGCCATCGCTTCTTTAAATGCACCCATGCGTAGACGTGTTTGAATTTCACCACCAGGGCAACCAGTTGTTGCAATTAAACCTTTGGAGTATCGCGTCAATAATTCGCGATCCATTCGTGGTTTGTAGTAATAACCTTCGAGGGATGCGAGGGATGAGAGTCTAAATAGATTGGATAAACCTTCGTTATTTTCAGCCAAGATTGTCATGTGGGTATAGGCGCCACCACCTGACACATCATCTTCTCCTCCATCGGCCCATTTGACTCTCTTCTTTTCAAAACGAGATTCGGGCGCAACGTAAGCTTCAATTCCTATGATTGGTTTTACACCAACTTTTTTTGCTTGTTTGTAGAAGTCAAATGCACCAAAAACATTTCCGTGATCTGTCATCGCAATGGCAGGCATTTCTTGGCGAGCTACTTCAGCAACGAGATCAGCTACGCGTGCGGCACCATCGAGCATTGAATACTCGGTATGAACATGAAGGTGGGCGAAAGAAGACATCGGTGGTGAGATTAGTCGTTACGGAAGAACTGCGCTTGAAAGCAACGCCAGAGCATTTGTGAGATCAGCAGGGTATGGAGCAGTAAAGGCTAAGTGCTCGCCAGTAACCGGGTGCGTGAGTTCGAGTTGCATGGCGTGTAACCATGGACGAGTCATTGACAGAGATGCTGCGAGTACAGGGTCCGCGCCATATGTCAGGTCGCCAACTAATGGATGTCGAAGCGCAGAGAAGTGCACACGAATTTGATGCGTGCGACCAGTTTCGAGTTCAACCTTTACAAGTGAGACTCCACGATAAAACTCTATGACTTCATAGTGAGTAATGCTTTCTTTCCCATTTGCTACAACTGCAAAACGATGATCTTCCTTGGGATGGCGATCAATGGGTGCATCAATTGTTCCGGTGCTTGGATCCATGTGACCTTGAATAAGTGCGTGGTAAATCTTTGTCACTGTACGAGATTTAAATGCATCTTTAAGAAATGTATACGCCTGGTCTGTTTTTGCGACAACCATTAAGCCACTTGTGCCCACATCTAGTCGATGCACAATGCCTGCTCGCTCTGCAGGACCACTAGTTGAAATTGTGTAACCAGCCGCGCTGAGAGCACCAACAACTGTTGGTCCCTCCCATCCTGGACTTGGATGAGCGGCGCAGCCAACAGGTTTATCAATGACAACGATTGATTCATCGTTATAAATAATTGATAAACCAGGAATAGGAGTGAGTGGAATAGGTTCGGTGTTCTTTTCTTCGGGCATGAGCACTTCAATAATTTGTCCTGCGGCGACTTTGTCGGATTTACTCATAGCTTTTCCAGATGTAGTGATGTCGCCATCTTCTAGCAGTTTGACTACAGATGTACGCGAAAGTCCGAGCACACGAGTGAGAGCACTATCAATACGCTCTCCTGCAACGCCCTCTGGAACCGACAGGGTTCGTGATACTCGGCTCATGTTCAACTCTTGTCTATTGGTGTTATTGGTGCAATGTTTCGAAGAGTGAGAATCATTGCAATTGCTGCTGCAATCACAATAGCGCTATCTGCGATGTTAAACACGGGCCAGTTGGGCATTTGAATCCAATCAATGACGTGACCTTGTAAAAAGCTGGGCTCGCGGAAAATACGATCTGTGAGATTTCCAAGAATTCCGCCAAGAAGTAAACCGCCAACTACAGCCCAACCCTTTGAAGTAATCTGCGGTGCATATCGCGTAATTAAAATCAGAACAATAAGGGCAAAAATAGTAAAGAAAATTGTCTTACCTGTGCCGATGCTAAAGGCCGCACCAGAGTTGCGAATAAAAGTAAGTTGTAGAAATGAACCCAAAACTTCGACATTAGCTCGCGTAGATAAAACCTTCTCGGCCCAAACTTTTGTGCCTAGATCAATTAACCACACAACCCAGGCGATGAGATAAAGCGAGCGCCACGGGCGCATTATTAGCGCCGTTCCTCTTTCTGCTTGCAGAGCATGCAGAGAGTTGCGCGTGGGAAAACTTGAAGTCGAGCCTTGCCAATAGGTGATCCGCACTCTTCGCAATTTCCATACGTTTTAGTATCAATTCGTTCGAGAGCGCGCTCTGTCTGCAAAACCATGTCTCGCGCATTAATGACAAGTGACATTTCATGTTCGCGTTCAAAAGTCTTTGTGCCAGCATCTGCTTGGTCATCTCCTGCACCGTCTCCGGCGTCAGCAATGAGTGCATCCATTTCGCTTTCAACTGCAGAAAGTTCTGCTTGTAAACGTACTAATTCCTTAGAGAGTTCGGAGCGAATCGCCTTGAGTTCTGCAGCATTCCACGCAGATTCTCCTTCGGAAACGACAACAGGAGTGGGTGCTTGCTTGATTGGCTTCAATGGAGCAACTTTTTTGCCACTCTTTACTGGTCTTGCGGGAGGCGGCATTACTAGGCGGCGTTCTTCAACAACTGGAGTACTGGCAGGTGCAACAATTGTTTTAACGCTGACTGTCTGAGATTTTTCATCTACCGTCAAGGTTGTCTTGGAAGGAAAAGGGCGTCCAGGATTTTTCTTAAGAGCTTTTGCTGGTGCTTTTTTAGCAGGCGCCTTCTTTGCAATCTTTTTTGCTGGTGCTTTTTTCGCAGGAGCCTTCTTAGCGGGAGCCTTCTTTGCAATCTTTTTTGCTGGTGCCTTTTTTGCAGCGCTCTTGGAGGCTTTCTTCACGGCTTTTTTCAACGGTTTTTTAGGCACGCCGCGCACCTTATGCCGATTAGCGCGCCAGTACCAACTTCGCCACGAAGAAAGTTACGCATGAGCATGGAATAGACTTCCCCTCTTATGTCATTTCGCCCAATTCCAGCCCAGATCGATCTGCCAGCAATGGAGCACTCGATCCTGGAGTTTTGGCGAACACATGAAGTTTTTGAAGAGTCGGTTACTGCTCGCCAAGGTCAGCAAACATGGACATTTTATGAAGGTCCCCCAACTGCTAATGGCATGCCTGGTACCCACCACATTGAAGCTCGAGTTTTTAAGGATGTCTTTCCGCGCTTTCACACAATGAAAGGCAAGCAAGTAGTGCGCAAAGCTGGGTGGGATTGTCACGGACTGCCAGTTGAAATTGCAGTTGAAAAAGAGTTGGGCTTTAACGGCAAAGGTGACATCGAAAAATTTGGTATCGCAGAATTTAATGACAAGTGTCGCGAATCGGTAACTAGACACGTTGATGCATTTACCGCCATGACTAATCGCATGGGATTCTGGGTTGATTTTGACCAAGCGTATTGGACTATGGCACCTGCATACGTCGAAAGCGTTTGGTGGAGTCTTTCTCAAATTCACAAAAAAGGTTTACTAGTTCAAGACCACCGCGTTGCACCATATTGCCCTCGTTGCGGAACAGGTTTGTCAGATCACGAATTAGCTCAAGGCTATGAAACAGTTACTGATCCTTCAGTCTATGTTCGCTTTCCAATAACATCGGGACCATTGCAAGAATTGGGTGCAGCGCTACTTGTCTGGACCACTACGCCATGGACTCTGGTTTCTAATACGGCAATCGCAGTTAATCCTTCTGTGACCTATGTTGCCGCCGAAGTAACTCACGAAGAGAAAACAGAAGTACTCGTTATTGCTGAGCCGCTACTCGAAAAATTACAAGGTGAAGTAAAGATTCTGAAGAAAATCTCCGGTAAAGATCTTGAGCGAACCACATATTCACGCCCATTTAATTACGTGGAAATTCCGGATTCTCACTTTGTTGTGCTCGCAGATTATGTAACAACCGAAGATGGAACCGGCTTGGTTCATCAATCTCCAGCCTTTGGTGCCGATGACTTACAGGTATGCCGCGCCTATGGTTTGCCAGTTGTAAATCCTGTGGCACCGGATGGTCATTTTCTTGCCGATGTCGAATTAGTTGGTGGAATGTTCTTTAAAGATGCGGATAAGCCCCTTGTAAAAGAGTTAAAGAGTCGCGGACTTTTGTATCGCCACCAACCATATGAGCACTCATATCCACACTGCTGGCGCTGCCACACTGCTCTGATTTATTACGCACAACCATCGTGGTACATCCGAACAACATCAATTAAAGACGAACTATTGCGCGAAAATGCTGCAACTAATTGGTACCCAGAAACGATTAAAACAGGTCGCTACGGTGATTGGCTCAATAACAACATTGACTGGGCGCTCTCACGTAATCGTTATTGGGGCACACCGCTTCCTATTTGGCGGTGCGAAAACAAACATGAAGTATGTATCGAATCATTAGCTGATTTGGGCAGACGTGCAGGACAAGAATTATCAGCACTTGATCCACACCGACCATTTGTCGATGACATCACTTTTGCTTGCACCCAATGCCCCGAAACTATGGTTCGTGTTCCTGAGGTAATTGATTGCTGGTATGACTCTGGTGCGATGCCATTTGCTCAGTGGGGTTATCCGCATCAAGAAGGTAGTAAAGAAAAGTTCGAAGCCTCCTACCCTGCTGACTTTATCTGCGAAGCAATCGATCAAACTCGCGGTTGGTTTTATACATTGATGACAATTGGAACTTTGGTTTTCGACAAATCATCGTATGAAAATGTTTTATGCCTAGGACACATTCTAGATAAAGATGGTCGCAAGATGAGTAAGCACTTGGGCAATGTTCTAGAACCTATGGCGCTGATGGACCAACACGGTGCGGATGCGGTCCGTTGGTACATGCTTGCTGCAGGATCTCCATGGTCAGCACGACGAGTTGGTCACGATGCAATCAGCGATGTAGTTCGCAAAACTCTTTTGACGTACTGGAACACGATTTCGTTCCACTCTTTGTATGCACAAGCATCCAACTTCGATCTTTCACAATCGCCAGCTCGAAATACTCGTCCTGTTATGGATCGCTGGATAATTTCTGAGCTATCGCTATTGATAAATGAAGTGGAGAAATGCCTCACCGACTTTGATTCACAAGGAGCCGGAAAGGCTCTTGCTCAATTTATTGACGATCTCTCTAATTGGTATGTACGTCGTTCGCGTCGACGTTTCTGGGATGGCGATGTCGCAGCCCTTGCCACACTTCATGAATGTCTCAGCACATTAACTCAATTACTTGCTCCGATGGTTCCATTTATTTCAGAGCACGTGTGGCAAGAACTTATTCGTCCAGTTGATGCAACCGCTGCGAAATCAGTACACCTTTCAGATTTCCCGGTTTCAGATTCAAGTGATATCGATAGAGTTTTATCAGCCCAGGTTGCTCTGACACGTCGCATTGTTGAACTAGGAAGAGCAGCGCGAGCTGAATCTGGAATAAAGATTCGACAACCTCTTCAACGTGCACTTATTGCAGCAAGTGGATGGGCCGGCCTTCCTGCAGATATGCGCGAGCAAATTGCTGATGAATTAAACGTTATTGATTTAGCGGATATTGCCAATGCCGATGGAGATTTAGTGGATATCTCCGTTAAAGCGAACTTTCGCACTCTTGGAGCAAAATTTGGTGGCGAAGTCCAGGCAATTGCGAAAGCAATTGCTGCAACGGATGCGACCATTCTTGTGAAATCTCTTCGCGCAACTGGCAGCGCCACAGTCGGCACGTGGAGCATCGAGTTAGATGACCTTGTTATTACTGAAGTACCACGTACCGGTTGGATGGTTGCAAGTCACGAAGGCGAAAGCGTCGCCTTAGATTTGGCTCTTTCTCCTGAGCTAATTGCTGCTGGACATGTGCGTGAAGTTATTCGCTTCATACAGGAGGCTCGCAAAACGAGTGGCTTTGAAATTTCAGATCGCATTCATGTGTCATGGAATGCACCGGATGAAATAGTTTCAGCCATTGAATCTGCACAGGAGCACATCAGCGCAGAAGTTCTAGCGACTGCATTTACTCGTGATTTAACTCTGCCAGTACTAGATGGCGAAGTTGGATTTAACGCAACTCTTGTAAAGAGTTAAATCAACAAAACAAGGGGCATCAACATCTGTATTGCAAAGAACAATACGATGAAAGATAAATCAAGTGAGACCCCGCCCAAGCGAAGTGGCGGAACAAAGCGACGCACAAAGTTCATTGGGCGATCTGTGATTGTGTAAATCGCTTCTACCGATATCAAAACAACTCCACTGGGGCGCCATGCTGGCTTGAACATGCGAACGTAATCAAGAATTAAACGTCCAAGTAAGGCAAATAAAAATAATTGCAGAATTAAATGAAGTATCGATCCGATACGTAGCATGAATTAACTATCAGCTCTGATTGAAAAAACTTGCTTCAGCTGCTGCAGCTTTATCTTCGCTACTCACTTTGACATTTGCTGGTGAGAGTAGGAAAACTTTTGAAGTAACTCGTTCGATAGTTCCGTGATGACCAAACACAAGTCCGCTTGCAAAATCCACAAGGCGCTTGCGTTCTGACTCATCCATGTCAGTTAAATTAATGATGACTGGATTACCTTGACGATAATGCTCACCGATTGTGCGTGCTTCGTTATAAAAACGTGGATGCAAAGTGATGATGCGATCAAGAGCCGGAAGATCTAGTTGTGGAGTGCTCTCTTGGTGAGCCACTGGTGCAATATGACGTGGCTCGCGAGTACGAATTCGCACATCAGGAACTCGTGAAGAAGGAGTTTCTACGGCGTTCGAAATTTCTGGGTCATCAACTAAACCAAGGTAGTTTGCGACACGGCGCATTGCATTCGACATGGTTAAAAGGTTACTGGGGTGATGGCCGGGAACCGAGGATTGAACTACCTACACGGATATGTGTCGCGCCATGGGTGATTGCAGAAGCGAAGTCATTACTCATACCCGCCGATAGAAATGTGGCCATCGGATATGACGCTCTAAAGCCCCCATGAATTTCAGCTAATTTTTCAAAAGCGTGATCACTAGAAACATTCAATGGCGCAACGGCCATCAGCCCCATCAAATCCAGATGAGTGGATTGCAGGACTGCATCGGCTAAAGCGGATAAAGATGACGGTAGAGCGCCTCCCCTGCCTACGGCGCCATCGAGTGAGACTTGAAGAAATACTCCTATGCGATGTGTGGCAACTCTATCCAGTGTCTCGATATGTCGGATCTCATCTAGTGAGTGAATGACATTGGCCCATGAAGCAATTGATTTCAATTTGTTGCTCTGTATCTGTCCTTGAAAATGCCAGGTACCTGGAACAGCAGCTGCTTTGGGGGCTGCATCCGAATCACGATTTTCGCCGTAGTGATGTACGCCAAGACTAGCCAGAATATGGACATCACTTACTGGAAAAGTTTTAGTTACCGCAACCAGAGTGATGTCTTCATACTTTCTGCCACAACTCTGAGTTGCGCTCTTTATCTCTTCGATTACCGCATTCAGATTTGCAGCAATTTCGTCATATCGCGAAGTCATAATCTAATTAAACCTGCTTGTCGGCCGGTGCGATGGGATTTGCGGTAAGAGAATAGATTCGCATCTTCAAAAGTGCACCGACTATCACAAGTGGAGTCAATTGATAACTCTTTCAGTTCTGCAACTAGTGCCTTTGCAAGATCGAGTGCCAAGGTGCCCCGAGCGCTCTGAGAACGCGCTAGAGCAAAACCCGTGACAACTTCATCAAAGGTTTTTTGATCTACTTCATAACATGTACCGCAAATTGAAGGTCCTAAGTTTGCAGTAATCGAGGTTGCACCTAAGTCGCGCATCACCTGTACCGTCTTTCCAGCGACACCATTAACTAATCCGCGTCTGCCTACGTGAACGGCAGCAATAACATTGTTACTGGAGAGCAATAAAGGAATGCAGTCAGCAGTCATTACCGCCAATGTAATTCCAGGAACCGTTGTGACTAATGCATCGCACGTAGGGCTCAGATCACTATGTTCTTCAACGACTTCTACGGTATTTCCGTGAACTTGATTCATATACATGGTTGGACCATGCTGCTGTGCAATAAGTTCTCGATTACGAAGAACTGCAGAGGCATCATCATTTACATGTTGCGCTAAATTCAAGGAAGAAAAATCGCCTTGGCTATATCCACCAAGGCGATCGGTAAAGAATGTAAAGCTCACTCTTATTTCATGAAATCTGGAACATCAATTTCATCTTCGGCTACGAGTTCTTCAAAGGTAACTCGTGGGCGCGGAGTCAGATCTGCCTCGAGATCAAGTGCTACAGCCAACGGATCGTTGCTTGGCACTGGATTGGCATTTCCTGCCAATGTCGCTGCGTTGATAACCGGAACTGAGACCTTCTTCGGTTCTCCCCCATCGAATCCAGCGGCAATTACGGTGATACGAACTTCATCTCCAAGTGCATCATCGATAGTTGTTCCGAAAATAATCTTCGCATTTGGATGCGCTGCGGCTTGTACAAGTTCGCACGCTTCATTGATTTCGAATAATCCAAGATCAGAACCACCTGCTACTGAAAGTAATACGCCCATAGCCCCGTCAATAGATGCTTCAAGAAGTGGACTAGAGATTGCAAGTTCGGCAGCACGGATTGCGCGATTTTCACCGCGAGCAGATCCAATTCCCATCAGTGCTGACCCCGCACCAGTCATAACTGTCTTTACATCTGCGAAATCGAGGTTAATTAAACCTGGCTGTGTAATTATTTCTGTGATTCCTTGAACACCTGAGAGCAAAACTTGATCCGCACTCTTGAAAGCATCTACAGCTGTAATTGACCGATCTGAAATAGCAAGTAAGCGATCATTTGGAATAACTATAAGTGTGTCAACTTCAGAGCGAAGAGCTTCGATACCTTCTTCTGCTTGAGCTGTGCGAATTTTTCCTTCAAAACTAAATGGTTTTGTAACAACACCAATTGTGAGTGCGCCAATTTCGCGTGCAATCTTTGCTACTACTGGTGCGCCACCAGTTCCTGTTCCGCCGCCTTCACCTGCGGTAACAAAGACCATGTCTGCACCGCGCAAAATTTCTCCAATTTCATCAATGTGATCAAGTGCTGCTTCGCGACCTTT
>JACCDJ010013676.1_pt1 | contig 33517 bp, 26 predicted proteins | sample 7444481 | NCBI WGS metagenome assembly JACCDJ01 (sample SAMN15323435, study PRJNA562643) | freshwater metagenome | isolation source: river surface water | place: USA:Blue River Watershed | collected 2017-08-15 | reverse complement strand
CTTGAGTTGATTCCTGGCATCGCCAAATTGGCGCAGCTTTTTCGCGACGAAAAACACCGTCTCGGCTATGTCGACTACTCGGATCAGGTCTTGCTCGCCAAGAAGGCTCTCGAGATAACCGACCTGAGCAAACAGCAGCAGGCGCAATACAAGTTTGTTTTGCTCGATGAATATCAAGACACCAGCTTCTTGCAGACGGCTCTTCTCGAAGGATTGTTCAAGGGCACCCCTGTTTATGCTGTGGGCGACCCGAACCAGTCGATCTATGGTTGGCGCGGAGCGAGTTCCTCGAACCTTGCCGAGTTCCTGAACCAGTTCGCAACCGAATCGCTTAGTGTCGTTCAGCACGAGCTTCCGACCAGCTGGCGTAACCCAGAGTTGGTGCTCGATCTTGCAAACCACATCGCTAGCCCGCTGAAACACCGCCCAAGTTATTCCCAACAGCCGCTGGTCGACGTCGACCGCCTGCTGCCTCGTCCGGGAGCGCCGGTCGGAGAGGTTTCGGTCGACTTCCTCATGACCCTGCCCGAAGAGGTGGCCCGAGTTGCCGACTGGTTCCTGGCCGGCTTCGAAAAGGCCAAATCCAAGGGGGAGCCCGTTCCCACCGCTGCGCTGCTCTTGCGTAAGCGCGCAAACATGGGAGAGTTCGTTGCGGCCCTTCAGAATCGCGGGCTATCGGTCGAAGTTCTAGGGCTTGGCGGCCTTTTGCAGATGCCTGAGGTCGTCGATCTCGTTTCCGCTCTCAAGGTCATCAATTCGCCATCGGCAGGACCCGCACTCATTCGCCTGTTGACCGGAGCCCGCTGGCGCATCGGAGCTCGCGACATCGTTGCGCTAAACGCCTTCGCCGACAATCTCAGTCGCAACAAGAGTGGCGACCGCGATCAAGATGGCTACGGAGCCGACTACGAGTCATCGATTGTCGACGCGCTCGACCTGCTAATCAGCGACTACCGCGAATGGAATACGGACATCTCGGCGGAGGGGCTCGTGCGAATGCAAGATGCCGCCAGGCTTTTCCGCAACCTGCGCTCGAAGCAGGGTTTGCCGCTCCAGGAACTAGTTCGCGCCATCGAACAGGAGTTGTGGCTCGACATCGAGCTGCGAGCCAATCCATCACGCGTCAATCCGATGCAGCACCTCAATGCTTTCGCCAATATCGTCGGAAACTATGACGCTACTTCGAGCGGCGGACTGGCTTCGTTCCTGGAATGGCTCGAATACGCGGCCGAAATGGAGCGCTTCGATGTTGCTCCGGCCAATGCACAAGCCGGCGTCGTACAGGTGATGACGATCCACGCTTCCAAGGGGCTCGAGTGGCAGATGGTGGCAGTCGGCGACTGCTCGATGGCGGTCAGCAGCTTCAAGGACCTACCCGACGACTACGACCCAATGTCGGGTCCGAGTGGCCTGAGTCGCCACGGCTCGTCCTTCAAGAACACATCAGGTTGGCTGAAGCCTGGCACCCTGCCCTTCGCCCTGCGCGGCGATGCCGCTTCGCTTCCAACCTTCCAGATTGCCGGCGTTGAGACGCAGGATCAGGTCAAGGCAATCTCTGTTCCGGTCTTCAAGGCGCAAAACGTCGAGATGTTGGAGCGTGAAGAGCGCCGCCTGATGTACGTCGCGCTCACGCGACCTGAGGAATCGCTGCTCGTGACCGGTTCGGCTTGGCGCGCAGCTGGGCAGAAGAGCCCGCGAGTGCCCGACTTCTATCTGGAGGCGCTGATCCACTTTGCAGACTCGCGTCTCAGCAAGCCGAACAACTATGCCGAGACGTTCCGACCGCTGATCAACCCGCTCGACGCCGAACCCGCAACGCAGACGTGGCCACTCAACCCAATCGGCCCAAAGCTGCGCGATTCATTCGAGCAGGGAGTGCTCGAGGCAAGCCAGTCAGAAGCGCTTTCGGGTTCGATCGGCAGTGCCCTTATGGAACAGATCAATCTCTTGCTCGACGAGCGTGCAACGCGAGTTCGGTCAGCCGCTCAAGTGCAGTTGCCAGTTCGCATTCAGGCATCACGTTTCAAAGACTTTGTCACAAAGACAGATGAGTTGGCAGAGCGATTCCGTCGTCCAGTCCCCGAAAAGCCTTACAAGTCGACCATGCAGGGCACGTTATTCCACAACTGGGTTGAGGCGCGCTTCGGATTCACCGGCGACCAAGACGAGCCCGACGGTTTTGAGGTAATTGAGGTTGACGACCACGTCGCTTTCGATCAACTCGAGCGACTCAAAGAGACCTTCGAAAAGTCGCGTTGGGCAAATGCAGATCCGGTCGACATCGAATGCGAAATTCAAGTGACCATCGGAGCTAACACTTTCATCTGCAAGCTGGATGCCGTTTTCGAGACTGCAGATGGCTTCGAGATCGTTGACTGGAAGACCGGCAAGTTGCCGAATCTGAACGATGAGAATGACATGTTTGAGCGTTCACTGCAGCTCGCCTTGTATCGCATGGCCTATGCGCGTTACCGCGGCGTACCAGAGAGCAGCATCGAGGTATCGCTCTACTTCGTCGATTCCGATCGCGAAATTCGGCCAGAGCGAGTACTCACCGAGGCGGAACTTATCGAGCTCTGGGCAGGAACGGTGCAGAAGGCTACGAGCTAGAACAGTTCGTTGTCGGTCTTGGCTGGCAGTTCGATCGGGCGGGTCTTGTCATCGACCGGCGCCGTTTCGGCAGACTCTGACTCTTCTTCAGTTTCGGCCTGGGTTTCGTCGTCGCCCTCGGCTACCACGTCGATGGCAGCCGTAGCAACCGAGACAACTTCCACTGGTTCGGTTGCATCGGTGACCGCAACCGATTCGATTTCGATCTCGTCGCCAACCACGATAACTTCGCGCGCAAACGACTCTTCATCGCGGTTGAGTGCGTCTAGGTTTGCATCCTCGAGCGCGCCATCGGCGTCCATGGCCAACTCGCTCGCAGCGAAAATTGGCGCAATCGGGGCTTCGACCTTGCCCAGCGGTGGCAGAACGAACTGGTTCAGGTCGTTTTCCAGTTCCGCTAGCACGGCGACCATGTCTTCGACAATCTCATCGTTATTCGACTCGACACCCGAAAGCAGGTATCGACCGACAGCAAGTTCGCTGTATAGCTGCGCGCGCTGTCGCAGGGTCTCGTCCTGGTTTGGGTGGCTCGTGTTGTAGTACATCAGGACGGCGTCGATCAGGTCGGTTCTTGCCGAACCGAAGATCCAAGCGAAGTCTTCGGCTGGATCGCCGATGTGAAGTTGGCTCCAGTGAGCCACACCGGTAACAACCTCGGCGTGATCCACGGTGCCCGAGAAAACGGTGTCGGTGTCTAGTGAACCGTGCACGACTGTTGGCTGATAACGGAACAACGAAACGTCTTCGAGTGCGGACTGCCAGCGATCGAGCAGCGCAGGCGGAACCTTGCCAGTGCCGGCGATGCGATCAAGTTCGTTCACGTTGCGCAGCGCAATGTCGGCAGGGCTGTACTCCGGCAGGTGTGCGTCAGTTACGACCGATAGCGGGAGGTTGTGAATGGCTCCGAGAGCTTCACCGATGGTCTGGGCCAAGGTTCCGTTTGCGCTCAGTCGGTTCAGGTCTGGGGAGTTTCCCGAGACGTGCTCGAGCACGAGAGCCGCAGCGCCCTTCGGGTGGTTGGCCTGGCCGACCAAACGCGAAACGGCGAACGGCAGTCGCTCGCGAGCGGCAGGAGTCAGCGCGGCAAGGGCGCGTAGCTCTAGTTCCAGAGCAGTGAGAGCGGCACGCGTGCGCGGCATACGCACGTCGAGGTTCTGGCCATCGGCGGTCGTAACAACGACGATCTTCTCTTCGGGGGATCCGCCCAATTCACCCACGCGGGTGATCTTTAGTGACGGGATGGCGGCCTTCGCAAGCGCGGCTAAAATCAAGGGAGTATTGCCCATGCCTCAAAGGTTATTCGCCAACAAGGGGCTGGTCGGGCAGCGCCACGCGACTAGCGGGCAATCTGAGGAGGCATTGTGCAGCAACTGCCTGTTTTGCCGCTCGGAAAATCGGCAATCGATCGCAATGCCGTCTCGCGCAACAACCCAAACCTCATCGCGGATCTCTTGGCTTCGCCCTCCACTCGCATCCTTGTGCTTCGCGGTGATGAGGTGCGCATTCACGAGGCATCGCCAGGCCTTCAACTCTTCCTGGACGCTCCCGCAAACCTTTCGCAGTTACTGGGAGTAACCCCAGCGCAGGCTCTATACCTAGGTCAGACGACGGCAGTCTCGATCGATTTCGATGGTTCCTCGTTACAACCCGGCACTTCGGTCGTCGCAATCGCTCTCGAATCCAGCGATGCTCACGCGCCGGCAGGCGAGTGGCACAGCATGCGCCGCGTGAATGGCGCTCTGACCGATCTCGATGCGGGCATGTTTAGCCAAGCTTTAGCCCTCGCCAATTGGCATCGCGCCAACACCTTTTGTCCGGCGTGCGGTGCCCAAAATCACCTAGCCGACGCAGGCTGGTCGCGACGTTGCGACGCCTGCAATAAGCAGGCTTTCCCGCGAACCGATCCGGCCGTTATTGTGGCCGTTCTTGATGAAAACGAACGCATACTGCTCGGTTCTCAGGGGGCTTGGGAGGCCAATCGCTGGTCGATACTCGCGGGCTTTGTCGAGGCTGGCGAAAGCCTTAATTCGGCGGTCGAACGCGAAGTCCTCGAAGAGGCCGGCATCGCCATCTCGGAAATCGAGTTCGCTGGCAGTCAGCCCTGGCCTTTCCCGTACTCGCTGATGTTCGGTTTCTTCGCGAAGGCGAGCTCAACGCAGCCTTTGACTCCCGACGGCGACGAGATCGTTCGGCTGCGCTGGTTCTCGCGTACAGAACTGCTTGCCGAGCGCGCCGACCTGCAACTGCCCGGCAAACTCTCGATCGCCCGTGCGCTAATCGAGGCATGGCTTGGCCAGCCGCTCGACCGAGAGGCTGAGCGCTAATGGCACGCGCGGTCAAAGTATCGGCGATGACTCCCGAGCAGATTCTCGATCAGCTCGACCCTCAACAACGAGAGGCTGCCGAATCGATTCTCGGTCCGACCGTTATTCTCGCCGGCGCTGGAACGGGCAAGACCCGCACCGTCACGCATCGCATCGCATACGCGATCGCGCGCGGCTATTACTCGGCTAATCGAGTTCTCGCGCTGACCTACACCAACCGCGCCGCTGGTGAGTTGCGTGATCGCCTTCGCCAAATGGGCATACCTGGTGTATCGGTTAAGACCTTCCACGCTGCCGCACTTTCGCAGCTCGAATATTTCTGGCCGCAGTACGCGGGTGTGCCAGCCCCGCGTGTGATCGAGTCGAAGGCGCGCTACATCGGCAGGGCGGGCGAGGCCCTAGGAATCATGCTGGATGGCTCGGCCGTGCGCGAAATCGCAGCCGAGATCGAATGGCGAAAGTACTCGATGCTCAGCACCGAGGAGTATGCCGAAATCGCTCCGCAGCGCCCGAAGATCGGTGGCTTGAGCCCAGCCAAGCTAGTCCAACTAATTGGCGCTTACGAAGATCTGAAGACCAAGGAAAACCGCCTCGACTGGGAAGACGTCCTGATACTCTGCCTCGGTCTGTTGCGTTCCGAACCCCGGGCCTTGAGCCACGTGCAACAGCAGTACCGGTTCTTCACGGTGGACGAGTACCAAGATATTTCGCCGCTGCAGCACGCGCTGCTAGACGAATGGATGGGCGAGCACGACGACATCTGTGTGGTTGGCGACCCTAACCAGACCATCTATTCGTTCACGGGTGCGTCTTCTGCGTTCCTGCACTCGTTTGCCGACCGTTACGAATCAGCCACCGTCGTGGAACTGACAAGGAACTATCGTTCGACGCCCGAGATCGTAGAGACGGCGAACCGTGTGATTCGCGCGCAGAATCGAATGGCAGAACTCGCGGCTGCCGGTGTCGCAGAAGCAGTCGAACGCGGCGAGACGCCCTTCCCGGTGGAGGTGATTCATCCAAGAAAGTTTGAACGCCAGAGCGATGAACTGGCCTGGCTGGCCCACTCGATTCGGCAACGACTCGACCAGGGAGTAGCCGCCAGCGAGATTGCTGTGCTCTATCGCGTCAACGGCCAGAGCGAGGGAATCGAGAACGCGCTGGCTCGTGCCGGAGTCGACTATCAACTGCGAGGCGGCGAGCGATTCTTCTCACGTCCGGAAATCCTGCAAGCCGTCCAACTGCTTAAGAGCGAGGCTGTTGCCCCCAGCGAAAAGCCGCTCTTCCAGGTGGTTAGCGACATCGCTCGTTCGCTCGGTTGGCAAACGAAGGCCCCCGAAGAACAGGGGCCGATTCGCGAACGTTGGGAGTCGCTCAACGCGCTAATCGGAATACTCTCCGAGGTCGACGAATCAGCAACCGTAGTGGATTTCGTCGCCGAACTAGACGAGCGTCAGCGCTCGCAACACGAACCGACGCGCGAGGCCGTGACGCTGAGCACCATTCACGCGGCCAAGGGACTCGAATGGAACTCGGTGTACGTCTTCGGCTTGACCGAGGGGTACTTGCCGATCGCCTACGCAAAGTCTGAAACCGAGGTAGACGAGGAACGCCGTCTCTTCTACGTAGCAATCACGCGAGCCCGCAAGAACTTGTCGTTGACCTACGCCGCGCTCGACGCATTCGGTCGTCCGGCGTCGCCGTCGCGATTCCTTTCCTCACTCTGAATGTCGTGGCTCCCGCTAAAGCAGCCGCAGGATTCTTGCTCGGGCCAGTCCACCCTCATCACTTTCCCGCTTGCCCGCTCGAACAGCCAACCCGTGCGCTCGAAGCGCGAGTGCTCGAATCCTTGCTGTGCATCCAGGAACTCGGCCGCGCTTGCTACCGCCATTGCTCCAGCAAATAAAACCGAGCTCGCGTCGTTGTAAGCGGTGCTCGAACGTTGCATCTGCATGATCTTCACGGGTCGCTGCGGATCGTCGCTTAGCAGAACGGCCTCTAGGCAACTGACGCACAGCCCCTTGTGCGGCACAACAACCGGCGTTATCAGCACCCCAGTGCTGCGAAAGATAATTCCGATTCTCGGGACTCCGTGGTTATCCAAATTCCGCAAGTGCGATGGCGGGCTCGCCTCTCCGCTGACAAGCAAAGCCAGGTCGATGCGGTCGAACATTCGTTTTCGAATGTTTGCGGTCTCGAGCATCGCAATTCGATCGCGGAAACCCTCTGCCAGCTGGCAGGCTGCAGCGAACCGCGGCTTGCCGAGTGCGCTTCGGTCGTAGCCCAAGCTGGAAACATCGGCATCGGTTACGGCGCCTTCGTCTTCGGTCCAAAACTGAGCGAACCCAGCGCTCGCCAGCGCTCGCAACAGTGTGACACCGGTTCGATCTAGCCGCTCGACATGAATGACGCGATTTGCACGTTCGGCGACTGCCGCCGACCCATCGCGATTGGTGGATAGCGCGAACGCGATAAGTTCGGCGAAGTCAGGGTCGGCGTCGCGAAGTAACTGCATAGTGCTCGGGCGTTTAGGGCTCTCGAGTCTGTCGTTTTGCAGCAGGTGAGGCGCAACCCTTGCCAGCAACTGCGTCGAATCTTCCGCCGACAAGCGCGTGTGTCTCGCAACAGCGGCAACCTGGTTGTCAGCGATGCCGGCCTGCAGTGCGCGGATGAAGCGTTGATGGGCGGGGGATAGCCCATCAACGATCACCGCATTCGTGTCGTCGCCGATTTGCAACCTGTTTGGCGCAAGCCACATAGTTGGCTGCCCTGGATTCAACTTCAACACGTGACGAGGGTGTCAGTTATCGGCTTAGCCGTGGCGACTTATCCACAGACTCGATGGAATCGAGGATTGCAGCAGGGTGTTATTCGCCCAGGAGGTCGCGAAGTTCGCGGTCTAGATCGTCCTGCTGTTCGCCACGACCCAGCGTTGCGATGAACAAGCCGGGGTTATCGATAGCGGCAGAGTCGGGTAGCAGGTCGGGATGCTGCCAGTATGCGTCGCGCGCTTCCACGCCGATGGCTTCTGTGACAAGCGACCAGAATGTCGCGGCCTCGCGCAGTCTCTTTGGTCGCAACTCGAGCCCCAACAGTTGCCCGAAAGTCTTTTCTGCCGGCCCGCCAGTCGCGCGACGACGACGTACAAATTCGCTCAGGGCCGCAACGCTTGGAAGCAACTTACAAGCCTGATCGGTGACCACCTGAACCCAGCCTTCGACCAGCGCCAGTAGAGTCTCGATGCGATCCAGTGCGCGTTGCTGCTCCTCGGTTGGCGCGGCCACAAACGAACCATTCTCGAGCGCCTGTCGAAGCGCATCCAGGTCTTGGGTGTTTAGCTCACCGGCTAGGTCCTGCAGGCGCGAATTGTCGATCTCGAGCCCACTCGCGTAGCCCACGATCTGCGTCACGATGGCGTCGCGCAACCACTTTGCCTGCTTGAACAAACGGGCATGAACGATCTCGCGAGTCAGTAGATAGATGGATGCCTCATTGGCATCAACGCCAAGCTCGGCGATGGCCGCCACGATGTTTTGCCCCACGACTGCGGCTCGAGATTCTTGAAACAACGGGAGCCCAATGTCGCCAGCGCTAAGAACCTCGGTCGACAGTCTTCCAAGAGCTTGACCGAGCTGCATGGCGAACATCGCGCCGCCCGCCGAACGAATTAGTCCGCTAGCCGAACCGAGAATCGACTCGAGTTCGTCGGGCGCATTCTCGATTAGGTTGCGACTCAAGGCATCACTCATGCGGTTCGCGATCGGGGCAGCAAGCGACTGGTAGAGCGGCAGAGCCTCGTCGATCCAGAGCTCACGACCGATGATCTTGACGTCAGATGTCAAGGGGTCAAAGTCGCAGGCCGAATCGACCCATAGATTTGCAAGTTTCTCGGCATCTTGGAGTCCGGCGCGTTGGGCATCGCTGATGCCTCTCGATTCCTTGCGCGCGAATTCCTTGGCCTGTGCAATGGCAAGCGTCCAATTGACGCCACCCTCCGTTGAGCCCGGCGCCGACCCGAGTGCGTCCTGAAGGTGCTTAATCATCGCGGCGAGCTGCTCAGGATCGCGTGCCAGACCAGCAAACTCGGCTAATTGCTCAGGGTCGAGACCGTCGCGGTTGGCCATGAACTGCTCGAGAAAGCGCTTGAATTCCTCGGGATCGCGCCCCTCGAAACCTTCGGAATTGCTCATGCCTCAACGCTACTTTGCCAAATAGCTGTCGGTGGTCACCATAGGCTAGTTTCAAGCAAACTTTGAGGATCAAGTGACCCTGTTTCAAGAACCACAAGCGCTCGGCACATCGAGTCGCCGACACCGCATCGGCCGCCTATTTCTGGCCTTCGGCTTGATCCTCGCGTTCGCCGCTTTCTTCATGCCTGCGCCGTATGTGATCGAGCGCCCCGGCAGTGCAACGGACACGCTCGGCGATCTTGCAGGTGCCCCAATCGTTCAAATCGACTCGACCACGTACGAGGCCGATGGCGAGCTCAACATGCTCACCGTCGAGGTGGTGGGATCCCCAGAACAGACCCCAACCTGGTTCGATTTGCTCCAGGCTTGGCTCGACCCGGCGCAGATTATTACTCCGCTCGAAGAGGTCTTCCCCGACAACCAAACCGGCGACGAGTCGGATGCCGAAAATGCCATCTTGATGGACGAGTCCCAGCAGGATGCCGCTGCTGCTGCCCTGGAGGGCTTGGGCTACAAGGTTGGCCGAAAGGTTTTGCTGACCCAGATCTTCAAGACCTCCCCGGCAAACGGCATTCTGAAGGCCGGCGATGTCGTTGTCGCCTACGATGGCAAGCCAATCAGTCGGGTCGAGGAGATCCGCGACCTGCTCACCAAGGGCAAGGGTGCCCCGGTTGAGTTCACCGTGCTGCGTGGCAGCGACAAGCAGGAGCACAAGTTCTCGGTGACTCCGTTCCTCGATGGCGACACATACCGAATCGGTGTGCTCACGGGCATCCAGTACACCTTCCCATTCACGGTCGAGTTCAATGTGCCAGGCATCGGCGGCCCTTCGGGCGGTCTGATGTTTGCTCTGGCTGCCACCGAGAAACTGACGCCGGGCTCGATGACCGGTGGGCTGAATGTCGCTGGCACGGGAACAATCGATACCGATGGAAACGTTGGACCTATTGGTGGGATTCGCCAAAAGATGTACGCCGCGGTTCGAGCGGGCTCAACGGTCATGTTCGCACCAAACGAAAACTGTTCAGAGGTTGTCGGGCATGTTCCTGATGGCCTCACGGTTCTGAAAGTTGGAACCTTGGCTGAGGCCAAGGCGCGATTGGCGGCTATCGCGAGCGGCACGGCAGCCTCCAAACTGCCCCAATGCACCGAGTAGTTCTTTAGGAAAGGGTCAACGATGACAGAAGCAAAGAAGTCGAAGCGAATCAGCCCAGTGCGGGTTTCGCTGTTGATTTTGGTTGCCTTGGGAGTGGCTCTCGTGGCCACGACCGGGTTCTACACCGACCTGCTCTGGTTCCAACAGTTGGGCTACGAATCGATCTTCACCACGCAATTGTTCACTCAGGCGGGCCTGTTTGTGGCTGGCGCGGCTCTATACGGTGCCACGTCCTGGGGCAGCCTGTTCCTCGCCTATCGCTCTAGGCCGATTTACGCCCGCGGCGGCGAAAACCAGATGTTCGCGCAGTATCGCGAGATGGTTGACGGTCTGCGAAAACTGGCGCTCATAGTTGTTCCCGCTGTGCTTGCGCTCTTTGCGGGTTCAATCGCTGCGCCAAACTGGCAGCTCACTTTGGCTTGGCTCAACCGCAGCTACACCGGCGTGACCGATCCGCAGTTTGGCCTCGACACCGGTTTTTACCTCTTCGACCTTCCGTTCCTGACCCAACTCAGCGGATTCGTTTCGGGTGCGCTACTGCTCGCGACAGTCCTCGGTGCCTTCGTTCACCTGATCTACGGCAACATTCGCTTTGCCGGGCGCGCTGCTCGCGTGACCCCGGCCGCGCGCATCCAGGTTGCGATCTCGGCAGGGCTTTATCTTGCGGTTCAGGGCATCAGCCTCTGGCTCGATCAGTACGCGACCATGACCTCCGCAACCGGTCTGTTCACGGGTGCCACCTATGCCGACGTGATGGCGCGCATTCCCGGCTTCCAGGTCATGGCATACATCTCTGTTGCCGTTGCTATCAGCTTCGTCGTCACCGCCTTCATCGGCCGCTGGCGCATCTCGCTGACAGCGACCGCGCTGATGGTTGTTACCTCGATCGTTGTCAGTGGCGTCTACCCATGGATCGTGCAGACCTTTCAGGTGGCACCAAACGAGCGCACCTTGGAAAGCCCGTACATTGATCGCAACATCGAAGCCACCCTCGCGGCCTATGGCCTCGACGGCATCGAGATCGTCAATTACGACGCCGCCACCACGGCCGAGCCAGGTGCCCTCAAAGAGTTCGCGCAGACCACCGCCAACATTCGAATCATCGACCCAGCACTGGTCTCCGCTTCGTTCAAGCAGCTCGAGCAGTACAAGCAGTACTACGACTTCGAGCCACACCTAGACGTGGATCGCTATGTGGTCGACGGCAAGACGCAGGACACCGTCATCGCGGTTCGAGAGCTAAACCAGCAAGGCCTCGGCGATGCTCAGTCTTGGTACAACAACGTGCTCGTTTACACGCACGGCTACGGCATCGTTGCAGCGTACGGAAACCAGCGCTCGGCCGACGGTCAACCTGTCTTCCTGCAAAAGGGAATCCCTTCGGCTGGCTCGCTTGGACAGTATGAACCGCGTGTCTACTTCGGTGAGCAATCGCCGCTCTACTCGATCGTGGGTGCTCCGAAGGGCGCGGCTAAGCGCGAGCTCGACTATCCGGCGAGCGATTCGGATTCGACTAACAACACCGCGCAGCAGATGTACACCTACCAGGGCAATGGCGGCCCGCTGCTGGATAACTTCTACGCGCGCCTGTCGTACGCCATCAAGTTCCAGAGCGAACAGATTCTGCTGTCCGACGCAATCAGCAACTCGTCGCAGATTCTCTACAACCGCAACCCGCTCGATCGCGTGAAGGCAGTAGCCCCATACCTGACCCTCGACAGTGACCCATACCCTGCCGTTGTCGACGGCAAGCTGCTGTGGATCATCGACGGATACACAACCTCGTCTGACTACCCTTACTCGCGAGCCGAGAATTTCTCGGCTGCAACAGCCGATACCTCGACCACCGGTGGCATTACGCCGCAGTCGGTTAACTACATCCGCAACTCGGTCAAGGCGACAGTCGATGCCTACGACGGTTCGGTCACTCTGTACGCGTGGGACACCAAGGATCCGATCCTCAAGACCTGGCAGAAGGTTTTCCCCACTTCGTTCAAGCCGGTCACGGCAATGTCGGCCGATCTCTTGGCTCACGTTCGCTATCCGGCTGATCTATTCAAGTTGCAGCGTTCGATCCTCGGTCGCTATCACGTGACCGATGCCGGTTCGTTCTATTCCGAGGACGACGCCTGGATGACTCCGAAGGATCCGGTCGAGGCACCGGCCAACGCCTCTGGCGACTTGCAGCCGCCGTACTATCTGACGATGCAGGCACCCGGAGCTACCAAGCCTTCGTTCTCGCTGTACTCGACATTCATCCCCAAGTCGACCGACGAAAGCAGTCGCAACGTGCTGACCGGATACCTTATGGCCGATGCCGATGCTGGCTCGACGGCGGGTCAGGTCGCAGCCGGCTACGGCAAGTTGCGTCTGCTCAAGTTGCCCAAGAGCACTATCGTGCCTGGGCCGGGTCAGGTGCAGAACAACTTCAATGCCGACAGCGAGGTCTCGCGCCTGCTCAACATCCTGCGGCAGGGTTCGACCAACGTGCTCAACGGAAACCTGTTGACCCTGCCGATCGGCGGCGGTCTGCTTTACGTTCAGCCCGTCTACATCCAGTCCAAGGGTTCGACCAGTTTCCCGCTGCTTAAGAAGGTGTTGGTCGCTTTCGGCGACAAGATCGCCTTCGAGGACAGCCTCGATACCGCGCTCAACACACTGTTTGGTGGGTCCTCGGGAGCCACTGCCGGTGACGGCATCGACACCGAAACCCCAGATCCATCGGCGGGTGGCGATGGGCAGGGTAACCAGTCGAATGCTCTGGCGCAGGCTCTTGCCGCTGCAGCGACAGCCTTGAAAGACAAGGATGCCGCCCTCGCGGCAGGCGACTGGGCGGCTTATGGCAAGGCCGATGCGGCCCTCGCCAAAGCCGTTGCCGAGGCGATCGCGGCCAGCAAGTAGCGCGCATTACCGTTTCGTGATAAAGTGGTGACTTCGCCGCGGGGTGGAGCAGTTCGGTAGCTCGCCGGGCTCATAACCCGGAGGTCGTAGGTTCAAATCCTGCCCCCGCAACCACGAAAGAAAACCCAGTCAGCTCCGACTGGGTTTTCGCTTTAACCGTTTCGGTCCGTGACGCAGCCTGAAATATCGGTCCCTGTGGAGAACTCCAACGAGCCGCCAGAGCTTTATGTATCGTCCTGGCATGAAACTTCGAAGTTCTTCGCGCCGCTTGGTGATCGGACCCCTCGTCGTCTTTTTTGTTGCCGGCGCATTTCTGGTGAACGCCGAACCCGCCCACGCCTGTTCGGCAAGCTCAAACCCCGGCGCATACGCGTACGGTTCAGCTCTGGGTCCCGATGCGTTGATCGTGTGCGCATCAACGGCGAGCGGGGCTAAGGCGGGATCCTCTGGCGGCGCCTCGTCGACGACCGTGGGCCAAGCTAAACCACGCGTCGTTGCAACGCCCCCAAAACCAACGACAACCTGCCGCATCGTCACCAAGGCTGTGTTTCTTGGGCCACCCACCTATGCCACGCGCTATGTAGATACACCCGTTTGCGTATCGAACGCGCAGTTGCCGCCGCCCAGCAAACCGGCTTCGCCCACGGGCGTCACGACGATCAAGCAGGCAACCCCGACCGTGCCAGCGGCTAGCTCGAGCGACCAATCAAGCTTTCGGCCCGATCCGATTCAACTTTGGGCGGCCAGCTCTCTATTACACACGGGTGACCGGGTTGATCTGATCGCCAAGACCACAACGCATCTAAAACAGGCTGTGATCCTCGGTCAGTCCGTGACAGTTCGATTCACCCCGACACTGGTGCGGTGGAACTTTGGCGATGGCCCGACGGGGTGGCTCGATATTGCCGCGGCAACGCAGACGCGAACCTTCGCCTACTCGGGCAGCCAGTCGGTATCGGCCACAGTGCGGTTTACGGCCGCGTTTCGTTTCGCCGGTCAATCAGGTTGGACCAGTCAAGCCGGCTACCTACCCAGCGATGATTCGGTGACCCTGGTAATCGCCGACCAGCCGCCCGGGCCAAGCCCAGCGGCGAAGCCGAACAAGCCGCGAGTCCGACTGGTGGTCAACAACTGCCAGACGCAGCCTTCGTCGCTTGGTTGCCCGTAATGCTCTCAGCGAACTTTCAGCGGCGCTACATAAACTGTTCAGGCTTGGTTGCGAATCTATTTGCACCGAGTCGAAAGGTAGAAAGTGTCAGAGCAAGACAACACTCAACCGGCTGCTTTCTTCGAGGCTCCTAAGCCTCGCCGCAACAGCCAGTTCTTGTTTGATGAGCCCGTGACGGTTACGCCGACGAGCAAGGCCGCACCGGGCAAGAAGCGCGCCGCGCTCAGCGTGGGTGCAATCATCGCGGCATCGGCGGTCACTGCCGGTGCGGTCGGCGCAGGCGCCGGCGTAGCGGCATACTCTCTCATTTCGCAGCCAGCTCCCGTCGTGGTCAACAACGCAGAGAGCGTGAACTGGGTTACCGGTGCAGCAGCAACGGCATCGCCTTCGGTCGTGACCGTCAACGTGAGTTCTGGCTCTGGCGGCGGCAATGGATCGGGCGAGTTCCTGACCTCCGATGGCTACATCTTGACCAACACGCACGTCGTCACGCTCGATGGCGCTTCGGCATCGGTCAGCATCGAGGTCAAGACCTTCGACGGCAAGGTTTACAAGGCCAAGGTGGTTGGCACCGACCCGACTAACGACCTCGCGGTAATCAAGATCGACGCCCCGACCGAGTTCACCCCAATCAAGTTCGCCGACTCGACAAAGATCAATGTGGGCGACAACGTTGTCGCCATCGGTGCGCCTCTCGGCCTGGCGCAGACCGTGACCAAGGGCATCGTATCTGCCCTGAACCGCACCATCCAGGTAGCTAGCGCGGCCGCCCCAACCGACGGCCAGAACAACGATGGATTCGGTGGCCTGCAGTTCTACAGCGGCACCGGCGAATCGATTAACCTTTCGGTGATCCAGACCGATGCGGCCATTAATCCGGGTAACTCGGGTGGCGCACTCGTCAATGAACGCGGTGAACTTGTCGGCGTAAACGTCGCCATTGCCAGCGCTGGCAGCACCCAGGCCGGCAGCATCGGTGTTGGATTCGCGATTCCGTCGAACATCGCCAAGCGCATCGCTAACGAGATCATCAAGACCGGCAGCGCAACCCACGCGCTGCTTGGTGCGATGGTCAGCGACGCCACCAACTCCACGGATGCCGCTTCGTTCTCGGTCGGCGCCAAGGTCGAGAAGGTCACCCCTGGCGGTGCCGCACAAAAGGCCGGCATCCAGGCGGGCGATGTCATCACCAAGTTCAACGGCACTGAGATCATCGGTTCGAGCGAGTTGACTGCTGCGGTTCGTCAGCTGCCAGCTGGCGCTACCGCGACCGTCGAATACACTCGCAACGGCACCAGCAAGACCATCCAGGTCAAGCTTGGCGACGCCAGTTCACTCAACTAGTTCCAACGAAAGCCAGGCAATCATGAGCGAAGACTTCGGCCGCGACGGCCAAGGTGGCGTCGACGTCGGCGGAACAACCCTCGTCGAAGAAGAGGTCAAGTTCCTAGAGCCGGGTGACCACGAGCGCTTCTCGCACTTTGTTCGCAAAGAGAAGATCGTCGAGTCCGCAGTGATGGGCAGCCCTGTCACCGCGCTCTGCGGAAAGATCTGGGTACCCAGCCGCGATCCGCAGAAGTTTCCCGTCTGTCCAACCTGCAAGGAAATCTACGAAGGCCTAAGGCCCGAACCGGATGGCGATGACGCGGGCAACGGCGGTTCGGGGTCGAGCGGCGGTGCTGGCGAATAGACTTGCCAGCGTGAACGACGCGCCAATTGGAATCTTCGACTCGGGTGTCGGTGGCCTCACCGTAGCTCGAGCGATCATCGACCAATTGCCCAACGAGTCGATCATCTATGTTGGCGACACTGCCAATTCGCCGTATGGCCCCAAATCACTTTCCGAGGTTCGTTCGCTCGCGCTAGATGTCATGGATCGCCTGGTCGACGAAGGCGTCAAGCTTCTGGTTATCGCTTGCAACTCGGCGTCTGCTGCGGTGCTCAGAGACGCCCGTGAGCGCTACACCGACCGACGCGGCATCCCGGTCGTAGAGGTGATCCAGCCGGCCGTGCGTCGCGCAGTTGCCGCCAGCCGCAACAAGCACATCGGTGTCATCGGTACCAATGCGACCGTCACCTCAAAGGCGTACGACGACGCCTTCGCCGCGGCTGTCGAGATCCAGCTGACCAGCGTGGCCTGCCCATCGTTCGTCGAGTTCGTCGAACGTGGCGAAACCTCGGGTCCCGCCCTGCTGCACGCGGCAGAGCAGTATCTGGCACCCATCAAGAGCGCCGGCGTCGACACCCTCGTCCTTGGTTGCACCCACTATCCGCTCCTGACCGGCGCAATTTCCTACGTGATGGGGGACTCGGTGACGCTGGTTTCGAGTGCCGAGGAAACCGCGAAAGACGTCTATCGCACGCTCGTCGCGCACCAGCTCGAGCGCACCTCGACTTTGCCACCCACCCTCCGTTTTCAGGCCACCGGCGACGCCAAGGCCTTCGAAGTACTAGCTCGACGCTTCCTCGGTCCCGAGGTCGTCGAGGTCGAAAGGATCGTCAAGTGATGACCACTCGCGCCGATGGCCGCACCCCAGGTGACCTCCGTCAAGTAACCGTCGAACGCGGCTGGTCGGCCCACGCCGAGGGCAGCGCGCTCATCAGCTTTGGCGGCACCAAGGTTCTCTGTACCGCGTCGTTCACCGCTGGCGTTCCTCGCTGGAAGGTCGGCAAGGGCGAGGGTTGGGTCACGGCCGAATACTCGATGTTGCCGCGCGCAACCAACACCCGCAACGACCGCGAATCAGTGAAGGGCAAGCTCGGCGGGCGCACGCACGAGATCAGTCGCCTCATCGGCCGCAGCCTGCGTGCCGTCGTCGATGTGAAGGCCCTCGGTGAGAACACCATCGTCATCGACTGCGACGTGCTCCAGGCCGACGGCGGAACCCGCACCGCAGCAATCACCGGCGCCTACCTGGCTCTCGTCGATGCGATCGAATGGGGCAAGGCCAACAAGCTCATTCCAGCAAAGGCAAACGTGCTGACCGACAGCGTCGCCGCAGTTTCGGTGGGCATCATCGATGGGCTGCCAATGCTCGACCTTGCCTACGTCGAGGATGTCCGTGCAGAGACCGACATGAATGTCGTCGCGACCGGTGCCGGAAAGTTCGTCGAAGTTCAGGGCACCGCCGAGGGTGTGCCGTTCGACCGTGCTGAACTGGATGCACTGCTCGACCTAGCGCTTTCGGGCACCAACCAGCTGACCGAGATCCAGCGAAACGCACTCGCGTGAAGCTGGTCCTAGCCACCCACAACCAGGGCAAGGTTGCCGAGCTCAGGGCAATCCTCGAACAGTCGGTACCGGGCATCGAACTGGTCGGCTACGACGGACCAGAGCCAATCGAAAACGGCACCAGCTATCTCGAGAACGCGCTAATCAAGGCCCGCGCGGCCCACGCACACACCGGGCTCGCTGCGATCGCCGACGACTCCGGACTAGCCGTCGAGATTCTTGGCGGATCGCCGGGCATCTTCACCGCAATCTGGGCGGGCGGCAAAGACAACGTCGCCAATCGCCGACTGCTGTTGGCGCAGCTGAAGGACATCCCCGAATCACACCGCGCTGCGGCATTTGTCTGCACGATCGCGATGGTGGACGCCGACGGCGACGAGTGCAGCTTCACCGGCATTTGGCCGGGCAGCATTGCTTGCGACGAGCGAGGCGAACACGGGCACGGCTACGACCCAATCTTCGTGCCGGAAGGCTTCGAAGTCACCGCGGCCGAGATGGAACCAGAGGTCAAGAACGCGCTCAGCCACCGATCGATGGCCCTAGAGCAGCTCGCCAGCTACCTGAATCAGGCTTAGCGACCGGCTGACGCCTTGTGGTCGCGTCGTGCGCGCAGTGCCTCGATGGCGATAGGGATGGTCGACAGGATCACGAAGCCGATCGTGAAGTACTCGACGTGCTCGGCAACGAACTCGATCTTTCCAAGGTAGTAGCCCATCAGGGTGACGCCGGTACCCCAACCGAGCACACCCCAGAAGTTGTACTTCAAGAAGCGGCGATAGTCCATTTCTCCGACTCCTGCGGCCACCGGCACGAAGGTGCGCATCACGGGTACGAAGTGGGCGAGGATAATCGCGCGGGCACCGTAGCGCTCAAAGAATGCGTGAGCTCGATCGACGTTTTCGTGTTTGAACAGGCGACTGTTCGGGCGGTTGAAGACGGCCGGTCCAACCTTGCGTCCGATCCAGTAGCCGGTCTGATCGCCGAGCCACGCCGCGAGCGATATCGCCGCGCAGACAGCGAAAATTGGCCAGTCGATAAATCCACCCGCGGTCATCAAGCCGGTTACGAATAACAGCGAATCGCCCGGCAGGAAGAAGCCGATTAGCAGACCGGTCTCGACAAAGACGATCAGGCACACTCCGAGAATGGCGAATCCGCCCATCGAATTGATGAGTTCCTCAGGCTGCAGCCAACTTATTCCAAACACGCGCCCCTAGCAGGATTCGAACCTGCGCATCCGCCTCCGGAGAGCGGCGCTCTATCCCCTGAGCTATAGGGGCCAGGGTGGTTCAAGTCTATCCGCGAGCCCCAGCGCCAAAATCGGGTTAACATTTGTCGAAACCGCCGTTCGAGTGCGGTCTTCGGCTAACGGCGATAGGAAGTTCCGAATGGCACTAAAGCTCCCCGGTCAGTGGGTTTGGGATTCGTGGTTCGCGTTCGACGCCGGCGTACATCACGCGTTCTATCTGCAGGCCAGCCGTGCCCTTGGCGATCCGAATCGCCGCCACCGCAACACGAGCGTCGGCCATTCGATTTCGACCGACCTGAAGAACTGGACGGTGCTGCGCGACGCACTCACGCCCAGCGAATCGCCCGCCTTCGACTCGTGGACCACGTGGACCGGCTCGGTCGTTCGCCACGACGGCAAGTGGTGGATGTTCTACACGGGCACCTCGCGTGAGGACGCGGGACAGCGCCAGAGCATTGGCCTAGCGCTTAGCGATGACCTGATCACGTGGACCAAGCACGTGCCAGCGACGGGCGTCGGCACCCCGTTGGTTGCGGCCGATTCGCGCTGGTACCAGACCCTCGAAGGCGGTTTCAAGCTAGAGCCGTTCCGCGACCCTTGGGTGTTCCGGTTCAAAGACTCAGAGGGTAAAGAAACCGGTGACTGGCACATGCTCGCAACGGCCTCGGCTGCAACTAGCACCACGGGTCACCAGGACGCAGTCATGGCGCATGCCACCAGCCCCGACCTGCTGAACTGGACCGTGCAGCCACCGCTGAGCGAGCCGCTGCAGGGTTTCGGCGAGACCGAAGTGTTCCAGTTCGAGGTGGTCGACGGGGTTCCCGTCCTGCTGTTCTGCTGTGGTCCGATCTGGTTGCACCAGTCACGACTGGATGCGGGGGAGCGCGGAGGCGTCTACAGTCTCGCGGTTGCGCCAGATCTGTCCGACGTCGATTTCAACCGCTCGGTTCTCTTCGATGCTCCGGGCCTCTATGCCTCGCGGCTGGTTCGCGACGAGTCGGGTTGGAATCTAATTGGATTCTGGGACGCACCTGAGGGCGAATTCGTTGGCGAGCTCTGCGATCCGATTCCGGTCACGGCCGACCCAATCCTCGGTCTGGTGCGCCGCTAAACGCTAAACTTGACCAAAGCTATTCAGCGTTGGCACTGCGTCGTGCCGTTTGGTTAGGACACCCAATTGACTCCAGCAGATTTGTCTGCGGCTATCGTTCGAATCCTTGAAGCACTCCAGGCTCAGGGACGACTTTCGGCTGCCGATTTGCCTGCCGAGGTGACCATCGAACGCCCAAAGAACCGCGATCACGGCGACTGGGCTACCAACGCAGCAATGCAGCTTGCTGGCAAGTTCGGCATGAACCCGCGCGCATTCGCCGAGCTGGTGGCCGCAGAACTCACCAACGCTGCCGGCGTGGCCCAGGTCGACATCGCAGGCCCAGGCTTCATCAACATCACCCTCGATGCCGCCGCAGCTGGTTCGATTGCCAAGAACATCGTCGAGGCGGGCGAAGCGTTTGGCCGCGGCACCGACCTCGCCGGCGTCAACATGAACCTCGAGTTCGTCTCTGCCAACCCGACCGGCCCGATCCACATCGGTGGCACGCGCTGGGCAGCGGTGGGCGACAGCCTCGCACGCGTTTTCGAGGCGCAGGGCGCGACGGTGACTCGCGAGTACTACTTCAACGACCACGGTGCACAGATCGACCGCTTCGCGCGTTCGTTGCTCGCGGCGGCTCGTGGCCTGCCAGCTCCGGAAGACGGCTACGGCGGCGCATACATTAACGACATCGCGCAGAGCGTGCTGGCCGGAACGGCAGAGGACATCCTGGCCATGAACGACGAGGATGCCCAGGAGGCATTCCGCGCGGCCGGCGTCGAGCTCATGTTCGAAGAGATCCGCATCTCGCTGCACGACTTCGGTGTCGACTTCGACGTGTTCTTCCACGAAAACTCGCTTTACGAGTCGGGCGCCGTGCAGAAAGCGATCGACCGCCTGCGCGAACTCGGCCACATGTTCGAGGCCGAGGGAGCCCTCTGGCTTCGTACCACCACTTTCGGCGACGACCGCGACCGTGTCGTTATCAAGAGCGATGGCGAAGCCGCATACATCGCCGGCGACCTGGCCTACTACCTCGACAAGCGTTCGCGGGGATTCGATCGTTGCATCTACATGCTCGGCGCCGACCACCACGGCTATGTGCCGCGCATGATGGCGATGTGCGCCGCGTTTGGCGACGAGCCGGGCACCAACCTAGAGATCCTCATCGGCCAGATGGTTAACCTCGTCAAGGACGGCACCCCGATGCGCATGTCCAAGCGCGCGGGCACCGTGGTCACGATGGAGGACCTCGTTGAGGCCGTTGGCGTCGATGCCGCTCGCTACGCACTCACTCGCTCGTCGATCAACCAGAGCCTCGACATCGATCTCGACCAGCTTTCTAAGAAGACCAACGACAACCCTGTTTTCTACGTTCAGTACGCCCACGCGCGCACCAAGCAGGTAGCCAAGAACGCCGCATCGCTAGGTGTGGACCGCAGCGAGTTTGCGCCTGAGCTGCTCGACCACGCGGCCGAGGGCGAGCTGATTGCCAAGCTCACCGAGTTCCCACGCGTTCTGGCTCAGGCAGCGGAATTCCGCGAACCGCACCGAGTCGCCCGCCACGTCGAAGAAGTCGCTGGCGCCTACCACCGCTGGTACGACAACTGCCGCGTCACTCCGCTCAGCGGCGAGTCGGTAACCACCCAACACCGCACCCGACTGTGGCTCAACGATGCCACGGGTGTAGTTCTGCGCAACGGCCTCACTTTGCTTGGCGTGACGGCTCCGGAGCGGATGTAACCGTGAACGCGAATCCACTTGCACCGGTTTGGCTCGAGCAGCCAACCGACGTCAACGCGCTCGATGCCCGCATCTGGCCGGATGGCACCACCCGCCGTGAATCTGGCGAACTCGAGATCGGTGGAGTCCCCGTCAACGAGCTAGCTAGCCAGTTCGGTACCCCGTTGTATGTAATCGACGAGGCCACCTTCCGCGAACGTGCCCGACACGCAAAATCGGTGGTCGAGCGCATCTCTGCCGAACACGGAACCACCGCCAAGGTCTACTACGCCAGCAAGGCAAACCTGAACACCGAGATCGCCCACTGGATTGCCGAGGACGGCCTCGGCATCGACGTTGCTAGCGGTGGTGAACTCGCCGGCGCGCTCGCCGGTGGTGTTCCGGCTGCACGCATTGGCCTACACGGCAACAACAAGTCGCTGCGCGAGATTGGTCGCGCGGTAACGGCAGGCGTTGGAGCAATCGTCGTCGATAGCGAGATCGAGATCGAGCGCATCGCCTCAGCCGCCGCTGCGGTCGACCGCATCCAGGCAGTTCGCCTGCGTATCAACACCGGCGTGCACGCCAACACCCACGACTTCTTGGCCACCGCTCGCGAAGACCAGAAGTTTGGCATCCCAATCAAGGACGCGCCCGCGTTAGTAGCCAAGATTCGAGCCGAACGCCACCTCAAGTTCATCGGCCTGCACCAGCACGTCGGTTCTCAGATCTTCTCGCCGGATGGGTTCATCGAATCCTCGCGTCGACTCGTTCGCCTGCACGCGCAGTTGCTCGAGGGTGGCGAAATCGCCGAGCTCAACCTGGGCGGCGGCTTCGGCGTCAACTACAAGCCGGCAGACCAGGCACCAGAGCTCGAGGTCTTCATCGACGCGATCGTGCGAGCGATAGCCGACGAGTGCAAGGCCCTCCAAATTGGCCTACCAGCCTTGGCATTCGAGCCCGGTCGCTACATCGCCGGCAACGCCGGCATCACGCTCTACAACGTTGGCACCATCAAGGATGTGACCGTCACCGATGGCGTCGAGCCTGCCGTCCGCAAGTACGTGTCTGTCGATGGTGGCATGAGCGACAACGCCCGCACGGCGCTCTACGAGGCCGAGTACCACGCCGTTCTGGCAAGTCGAGTGAGTGCTGCCCCGGCTGCCCTGGCACGCGTCGTCGGCAAGCACTGCGAGAGCGGCGATATCGTGGTGCTCCACGAATACCTGCCTGCCGATGTGACACCAAACGACCTGCTGGCCGTCGCCGCGACCGGAGCGTACTGCTCTTCGCTGTCGAGTAATTACAACTTCCTCACCCGTCCGCCAGTTGTGGCAGTGCTAGCTGGCACGCCACGATTGCTTGTACGAGGTGAAACGGAGGCCGACCTGTTTGCGCGCGATGTGCGTTTTCAGTCGGAGGCCACCCAAAACGCCAAGGCCAACGGCAACTAATCGAAAGAGACCAACCGTGACCGAATACCGCCCACTACGAATCGCACTTCTCGGTGCCGGTTCCGTCGGTGCCCAAGTGGCCCGACTGCTAACCGAAAACAAGGCCGAGCTGGCGGCGCGCGTTGGTGCAGAGCTCGAGCTCATTGGCATCGCTGTTCGCGACATTAACTCGAAGCGCGCAGCCGGCGTACCGACCGAACTTTTGACGACCGACGCAGAGGCACTGATTCTGGGTGCCGACATCGTGATCGAGGTCATGGGCGGCATAGAGCCGGCCCGCAGCTACATTCTTCAGGCCCTCAACTCGGGTAGCGACGTTATTACCGCCAACAAGGCGCTGCTCGCGACTCACGGCATCGAGCTGTTTGACACCGCCGAGCAGGTCGGTGCACAGCTCTACTTCGAGGCCGCGGTTGCCGGCGCGATTCCTATCATCCGTCCGCTGCGCGAATCGCTCGCCGGCGACAAGGTGACCCGCGTCATGGGTATCGTCAACGGCTCGACCAACTACATCCTCGACCGCATGGACACCGATGGCGTCTCGCTCGAGGCTGCGATGGACGAGGCAACCGAACTCGGCTACCTCGAGGCTGACCCGACGCTCGACGTCGAGGGCTTCGATGCAGCGCAGAAGGCTGCGATTCTCGCCTACCTCGCGTTCCACACCGAGGTTCCTATCGAGAAGGTGCATCGCGAGGGCATCACCAAGATCACTCCGGCGCTGATGAGCGCAGCCAAGCGCGATGGCAACGTCATCAAGCTGCTCGCAATCGCCGAGCGCATCGACGCCGACAAGTATGGAGAGCAGGGCGTTTCTGTTCGCGTCTACCCGACGCTTATCCCATTGACCCACCCGCTGGCTTCGGTTCGTGGAGCGTTCAACGCGGTCTATGTCGAGGCGGAATCTGCCGGCCAGCTCATGTTCTACGGCGCCGGTGCTGGCGGTCCACAGACCGCATCAGCCGTTCTCGGCGACCTCGTTAGCGCAGCCAAGCGCCACGTCGCCGGCGGCCCGGGCCTCGCCGATTCAGTGCACGCCAACTTGCCGATCCTTCCGATTGAGCGCGTCTACACCCGCTACCAGATCACCCTCGAGGTGCGCGACGTCCCGGGTGTTTTGGCTACCATCGCTAACATCTTCGCCGCGAGCGATGTCTCGATTGAGTTCGTAGAGCAGGCGCCGGTTCCGGGTCGTAACACCGCGAACCTCGAGGTTGGCACGCACGAGGCCACCGAGGGTGCGCTAGCGGCAGTCGTCAAGGCTCTCGAGGCGAGCGATGCCGTCGAGTCAATCACTTCAGTTATCCGAGTAGAGGGAATCTAAATGGCACACCAGTGGCGCGGAGTAATCCGTGAATACTTCGACCGACTCGACATCGAGCAGGGCAATCCGATCATCACGCTCGGTGAGGGCGGCACCCCGCTGGTAGAGGCTCCACGCCTAGCGCAGCTCGTTGGAGCAGAGCGCGTACTGCTCAAGGTCGAGGGAATGAACCCGACCGGTTCGTTCAAGGACCGCGGTATGACTATGGCTGTGTCGAAGGCCATCGGCCACGGCGCTAAGGCCGTCATCTGTGCCTCGACCGGAAACACCTCGGCATCGGCAGCTGCTTACGCGGCGGCGGCCGGCATCCAGTCGGTCGTACTCGTACCAGACGGCAAGATCGCGCTCGGCAAGCTCAGCCAGGCCGTTGCTCACAAGGCCCAGATTCTACAGGTTCGTGGAAACTTCGATGACTGCCTCGACCTCGCTCGCGACCTAGCCGAGAACTACCCGGTGCACCTGGTCAACTCGGTCAACCCAGACCGCATCGAGGGCCAGAAGACCGGCGCATTTGAGGTCGTCGACTCGCTCGGCTTCGCACCAGACCTGCACGTTCTTCCGGTCGGAAACGCCGGCAACTACTCGGCCTACTTCAAGGGCTACCAGGAGGACCAGGCTGAGGGTCGCATCAAGGCCATTCCGCAGATGTGGGGCTTCCAGGCCGAGGGTTCGGCACCGTTCACCACCGGCGCTCCGGTCAAGAACCCCGAGACCATCGCAACCGCGATTCGCATCGGTAACCCTGCCTCGTGGGATCTGGCCCAGAACGCACGCACCGTTTCGAACGGCATGTTCGGCGCTGTCAGCGATCAGCAGATTCTGTGGATGCACCGCTTCCTTTCGCAGGAGGTCGGCGTGTTCGTCGAGCCTTCGTCGGCAACCGGCGCGGCTGGCCTATACAAGCAGTCGCAGCAGGGTGCAGATCTAGCAGGCAAGACCATCGTCGTCACAGTCACGGGCCACGGTCTGAAGGATGCCCTCTGGGCGCTCAAGGACGAGAACGGCAACGAGATCAGCCCAACCTCGGTTTCGACCAACGCCGACGAGGTAGCAGACAGCCTCGGCCTGGTTCGCAAGTAGTCCAAGAATGACCAACCTCATCGGCAGAAAAGTCACGGTCAAGGTTCCGGCCACGTCGGCAAACCTCGGCCCTGGCTTTGACACGCTCGGCATGGCGCTCTCGTATTACGACGAGCTCGAGGTCGAGGCGGTCGCCGGTGCTGGCGCTTTCGTCGAGGTCCACGGTGAGGGAGCGGGCGACGTTCCGACCGACGAGAGCAACCTCGTGGTCAAGTCGATCGCACACACCTTTGCCCATTTCGGTCAGCCGCTGCCTGGGCTTCGCTTGGTGGCGCACAACATCATTCCGCACGGTCGCGGCATGGGTTCGTCCGGCGCAGCAGTTGTCTCTGGCATCGTCGCGGCAAAGGGCCTGCTGGCAGGCGTGGTCGAGATGACCGACGACGACCTACTGAAGATCGCAACCGAGATCGAGGGCCACCCAGACAACGTAGCGCCAGCACTGTTCGGCGGCCTGACCATCGCTTGGGAAGACGAAGAAGGCCCGCACTACAAGAAGCTCTTCGTGCACCGCGGTGTCGCGTTGCTTGAGCTGGTGCCAAACTTCAAGATGTCGACCGCGTTGGCGCGCTCGCTGCAGCCGGAATCCGTGCCGCACAACGATGCCGTATTCAACGTCTCGCGCTCGGCCCTACTGATCGCATCCCTTACCCAGAGCCCGGAGCACCTGCTAGCTGCAACCGAAGACAAGCTCCACCAGGACTACCGCGCTGAAGCCATGAAAGAAACCCACGCGATGGTCACTCTGTTGCGCGAGCACGGTCACGCCGCTGTGGTTTCGGGTGCCGGACCTTCGGTTCTGGTTCTCGCAAACGGCCCAGCCGAGCGACTCGAGGCGGCCAAGTTGGCAACGACACGTTACCCACAGTGGACGCCGCTGCTGTTGGCGGTCGACTTTAAGGGTGCTACAGTAGTAGGGCACCACGAAGCGGCAGCCAGCTAGGCGCCCCACAGTTTGAGTGCGGCACCCCAATCGTCATAAGCGAGTCGGTGCATTCACTAAGAACCACATCGGCAATCAGAAACCGAATGTGACAGCAATCCAGCTTTTTGATCGGGCCAAGCCCGACGAATGAGATGCGAGGCCTGGGGGCCAGCATCGCCAACTCCAAGAAAGAACAGCAAATATGGACGAGATCCAGCAGGAAAAGCCAGCAGCACGTCGCGGACGCCGCGTCACCGCCGAGACCGGCGCAGCAGCAGACGCTCCAAAGACCGAGACCAAGGCCGCCGAGTCGGCCGAGGCACCAAAGACCCGCACCCGCAAGCCAGCCGCAAAGGCAGCCGAGGGCGACAGCGCACCTAAGGCCGAGGCCAAGCAGGTTGGCGACAACGCCGAAAAGGCCGAGCGCACCGAGAAGTCGGAGCGTGGCGAGCGCAGCGAAAACGGCGAGGGTGGCGAGCGCGGCAACAGCCGTAACCGCAACCGTAACCGCAACCGCGGCGGCAACGGCGAGCGCTCGGAGCGCAACGAGAATGGCGAGGGCGGCGACGAGTCGAACCGCGACAACTCGACTCGCGACAACGACCGCGACAACGAGCGCGGCGAGCGTGACTACAACAACGACCGCGGTGGCCGCAACCGCAACCGTCGCGACCGTGGCCGTGGCCGCGACCGTGACCGCAACCGCGGTGGCAACCGTGGCGGCAATGGCGGTCACGACGAGGTCGAGCCCGAGATTTCACCGGACGACGTTCTGGTTCCGGTCGCCGGCATCCTCGACGTTCTAGACAACTACGCATTCGTGCGCACCACCGGCTACCTGCCAGGCCCGAACGACGTTTACGTATCGCTCGGCCAGGTCAAGAAGTACGGCATGCGCAAGGGTGACGCCATCGTTGGCGCCATTCGTCAGCCACGCGAGGGCGAAGGCCAGGGTCGCACCAAGTTCAACGCCATCGTTCGTATCGACTCGATCAACGGTCTCACCGTTGACCAAGCGCTCTCGCGCGTTGAGTTCGGCAAGCTGACCCCGCTCTACCCGCAGACCCGTCTGCGCCTAGAGACCGAGCCAGCCAAGCTGAGCACCCGAATCATCGACCTAGTCGCGCCTATCGGTAAGGGTCAGCGCGGTCTAATCGTTTCGCCTCCTAAGGCGGGTAAGACCCTCGTTCTTCAAGCAATCGCAAACGCGATCAGCCAGAACAACCCAGAGGTTCACCTGATGGTCGTGCTGGTCGACGAGCGCCCTGAAGAGGTCACCGACATGCAGCGCACCGTCAAGGGTGAGGTCATCGCCTCGACCTTCGACCGCCCTGCAGAGGACCACACCACTGTCGCAGAGCTCGCCATCGAGCGCGCAAAGCGCCTGGTCGAACTTGGCCACGACGTCGTAGTTCTGCTCGACTCGATCACCCGCCTCGGCCGTGCATACAACCTGAGCGCTCCTGCTTCGGGCCGTATCCTCTCGGGTGGTGTCGACTCGTCGGCTCTTTACCCACCAAAGCGCTTCTTCGGTGCTGCCCGCAACATCGAAAACGGTGGCTCGCTCACCATCCTCGCTACCGCTCTCGTCGAGACCGGTTCGAAGATGGACGAGGTCATCTTCGAAGAGTTCAAGGGCACCGGCAACATGGAGCTTCGCCTCTCGCGTCAGCTCGCCGACAAGCGCATCTTCCCTGCGGTCGATGTCAACGCATCGGGTACCCGTCGCGAAGAGATGCTGATGGCTCCTGACGAGACCAAGATCGTCTGGAAGCTGCGCCGCGTTCTCGCCGGTGTCGAGCAGCAGCAGGCGCTCGAGATGGTACTCAAGGGCCTCAAGGACACCAAGAGCAACGTCGAGTTCCTAATGAACGTTCAGAAGTCGATGCCTGTGCCGCAGGGCACCGAGGCAGAGTAAGCGATCTCTAAACCTCAAATGCTTGATTCAGTACAACCTCTGCTCGCCGAGCACGCTGCCCTACAGGAGCAGCTGTCGGACGCGTCGGTGCACGCTAACGCGGCTCTCGCCAAGAAGCTGAACCGTCGTTATGCCGAACTCAGCGCGATCGTCGCCGCCTACAACTCGGTGAATGAACTCACCGACGACCTGGCCGCGGCAAAGGAACTTGCAAAAGAGGACGAGGCGTTCGCCGAAGAGGTTCCGGTAACCGAGGAAAAGCTGCACGACGCCAACGAAAAGTTGCGCCGCCTGCTGATTCCTCGCGACCCAGACGACGGCCGCGATGTGATCATGGAAATCAAGGCCGGCGAAGGCGGCGCCGAATCGGCGCTGTTCGCCGCCGACCTGCTGCGCATGTACATCCAGTACGCCAACTCGAAGGGTTGGAAGACCGAAGTTCTCGACAAGAACGAGAGCGACCTTGGCGGCATCAAGGACATCCAGGTGGCAATCAAGTCGAATGCCACCGACCCGTCTCAGGGAGTTTGGGCTCACCTGAAGTTCGAGGGCGGTGTGCACCGTGTTCAGCGCGTGCCAGCAACCGAAACCCAGGGCCGCATTCACACCTCGGCTGCCGGCGTTCTTGTCTTCCCCGAGGTTGACGAGCCAGAAGAGGTCGAGATCGCTCAGAACGATCTGCGCATCGACGTTTACCGTTCGTCAGGCCCCGGTGGTCAGTCGGTCAACACCACCGACTCTGCCGTTCGCATCACCCACTTGCCAACCGGCATCGTGGTCGCGATGCAGAACGAAAAGTCTCAGCTGCAGAACAAGGAAGCGGCTATGCGTGTTCTGCGCGCTCGCATCCTCGCGGCACAGCAGGAGGCAATCGAGGCAGAGCAGTCGGCGGCCCGCAAGTCGCAGGTTCGAAGCGTCGACCGTTCCGAGCGCATCCGCACATATAACTACCCTGAGAACCGTATCGCCGACCACCGCACCGGCTACAAGGCCTACAACCTTGATGCCGTGATGGATGGCGCTCTCGAGCCGGTCATCCAGTCTGCAATCCAGATGGATGAAGAGGCTCGTCTGGCCGCACTCGGCTCGAAGTAGTCGTCGTTGAGCAGGTCGATCGCGACTGAGCTCGCGCAACTCACCCAACGCTTCGAGGCGGCGGGAATAGATTCCGCTCGCGCCGATGCCGAACTCCTAATCGCGTACGTACTAGACATCTCTCGCGGTGCCGTGCAGGCGCAAGCGCTGGTAGGCGGCGAGCTAAGCAACGAGCAATCAGAAACCTTGGATGCGCTTGCCGCGCGCCGAGCAGCTCGCGAACCGCTACAGCACCTAACCGGCGTGGCCTACTTCCGTCAACTCGAGCTGTCGGTCGGCAGGGGAGTGTTCGTTCCCCGCCCCGAGACTGAATCGCTGGCACAACTTGCTATCGACGCTCTGATTGCTGCCCCAACCGATAAGCCGATCGGCATTGACCTGGGCACGGGCTCCGGAGCCATCGCTCTCTCGATGGCCGTCGAGGTTCCGAGGGCCAAAATCTACGCGGTCGAAAAGTCGATCGATGCCTTCCCATTCACTCGCAAGAACTTCGAAAGCTACGAATACATCGGGGCCGAACTGCGCCTGGGTGACCTAAGCGATGAGTACACCGAGCTCGACGGCACGGTCGACGTCGTGGCTTCGAACCCGCCATACATTCCACTGGCTGCCGTGCCACGTGATCCCGAGGTGCGCGACTTCGACCCCGATCTTGCGCTATACGGTGGCGAAGACGGCATGACGGTCATTCGCCTGGTCAGTTCCACAGCGCGGCGCCTGCTCAAGCCGGGCGGCTACCTCGTCATCGAACACGCTGACCAACAGGGCGAACAGGTGCGTGGATTACTATTGGCTGATGGATGGCGCGATGTGCGCCAGCACCAAGACCTCACAGGTCGCGACCGTTCGGTTTCGGCCATCAAGTAGCAGCTCGAACGGAGGAGCCATGGAACGCATCTATGACTGCTCCGTCGATACCGACCTGCTCAACGGCATGCGCATCGCCAAGGTTGCCGTCGGTCGAAGCGAGCTCGTTGTCCTTCCCACCGATACCGTCTATGGCATTGGTTGCGACGCTTTTTCGGCCAAGGGAGTCGATGCGCTGCTAGCGGCCAAGGGTCGCGGACGCCAGTCGCCTCCGCCCGTGCTGATCGGCACCCCACACACTATGAACGCGCTCGCCGAGTACGTTCCAGAGGTGGCACAAAAACTCGCCGACACATTCTGGCCTGGCGCGCTGACCCTGATCCTGCGAGCTCAACCGAGCCTCAATTGGGACTTGGGCGACACCAAGGGCACCGTGGCCCTCCGTATGCCGGATCACAAGATTGCCCTCGCCCTCCTGCAAGAGGTCGGACCCATGGCAGTTTCGAGCGCAAACCTCACGGGCGAACCAGCTTCGACCACTTGCCAGCAGGCCGAGGGATACTTCGGCAAGTCGGTGCAGGCTTACCTCGATGGCGGTCCGAGCCCGAAGGGCGAGGCATCCACGATTCTCGACCTGACCGGGGTTAGCGAGCAGTACGACGACGATGGCAACATCACTGTCACCGGAAAGATTCGCGTGGTTCGCCTCGGCGCGCTTTCGATCGAAAAGTTGCGTACGGTGGCAGGCGACCTGATTGAGGTTCAGGACTAGTGCGCGCCTATCTGTTGATGATGCTTATCGCGGCCGCCGTCACATTCCTTGCCACCTGGGCGACGCTAAAGATCGCGCACCGTTACAAGCTCTACCCTCAGATTCGCGCACGCGACGTGCACACTCGGCCGACTCCTCGGCTCGGTGGCGTGGCGATGTTCATCGGTTTCGGCGTGGCGATGAGCCTTGCGCCGGTTTTCGGTTGGTTCCACGGCCTGTTCGTCGAACCGATACACGTGATCGCCATCGCGATTGCGGCCTTGCTAATCACGTTGCTCGGCTTCCTAGATGACCTGTATGACCTCGACTGGACGCTCAAGCTAGCGGGCCAGTTCGTGGTCGCCGGCATCATGGCCTGGCAGGGAATCCAGTTCGTTTCGCTGCCGATTTTCGGCATCACGATCGGCAGCTATGGCCTATCGCTGATCGCCACGGTCTTCATCACGGTGCTCGTCATGAATGCGGTCAACTTCATCGATGGCCTCGATGGCCTCGTGGCCGGTGTCGTCATGATCGGCACTTCGGTTTTCTTCGCGTACTCGTATTTGCTTGCTCAGCAGACCTCGCCAACCAACTACTTCAACCTCGCGAGCTTGCTCGGCGCTATCGTCATCGGCATGTGTCTGGGCTTCCTGCCATGGAACTTCCGGCCGGCCAAGATCTTTATGGGCGACGCGGGCGCGCTCTTGCTGGGACTCCTCATGGCGACCTCGGCGCTCACCGTCACCGGGCAGATCGACCCAGCCCTGGTAAGTCGTGGCCAGACCATTCCAGCTTTCCTACCGCTGATTCTGCCGCTCGCGATCCTCGTCTTGCCGCTGCTCGACTTCACGCTCGCCGTGCTGCGCCGACTGCGCGCCGGCAAGTCTCCGTTCGCTGCCGACCGCAAGCACATCCACCATCGGCTGCAGGACTTCGGCCACTCACACCTGGGTTCGGTTTTCGTGTTTTATCTCTGGACGGCCCTCATCTCAGTGGGCGTCCTGTTGTTCTTCTTTGTCGAGGCGCCGATCGCCTGGACCTTCCTGCTGCTCGGCCTAGTACCGACGGCAACCTGGACCCTTTGGCCCGTTATCGTGCCAAGACTGGCAAGAAAGTAAAACCATGGCACAACAGACCGCTGGCCAACTCTTTACGCGCGTACTCAAGCTGGGTTCGTTACTGATTGGCGGCATCGCCTTGGTCGGTGGTCTTGTTGGCTTGTTGGTCGCGGGCACGAGCGGACTTCTTAGTGGCCTTGCGGGTGCTGCCCTGGCCCTAATCTTCGTATCTTTCACGGCGTTGACCATCAAGTTTGGTGCGAAGTTGCCGCTGGGCGGATTCTTCGGTCTGGTGATGGGCGGCTGGTTGCTCAAGTTGGTCGGATTCATGGTCGCGATGTCGCTACTGCAGCGCGCCGAATGGGTCAACGGACCTGTGTTGTTCTTCACAATCGTCGCCTCAATCCTGGGCTCGCTCGCACTCGATGCGGTGCTAGTGCTCAAGGCACGCATTCCTACATTTGAGACCAAGTAACTTCGGCCCGAAAAAAAGTTCATCCGCAGCCCGAATTTCGGCTAAAAACCGCCAAATCGTGCTGATAGGATTGAGCCATTCGACGACCGAGAGAACGTCGAATACCTCTCAAATCGCCGCAGGTTCGCCCTGCCCCGAAACAGGAGCCCCAAGCTGTCTGCTATTGCTATGAACCTGCTTGCCACCGCGGCTGACTCTGAGGAGTCTGGCGGCTTCCACGCTCCCTCGATCATGGAGTTCTACCCAGAGATCGTTTTGTTTGAGGGCACCCCATTTGCGCTGAACCGCATCATGCTCATCCGCCTGATCGTCCTCAGCGCGCTCGTAATCTTGTTCTGGCTCTGGACCGCAAAGTTCAAGAAGGCCAACCGCACCAACCAGCATGTTCCTGGTCGCTTCCAGCTCATGGGCGAAATCTCGCTCAACTTCGTTCGCAAGAGCATCGCTCACGAACAGCTCGGCGAGAAGGACGGCGACCGCTTCCTTCCTCTGCTAACCACTATCTTCTTCGTGACTCTGGGCATGAACGTCACGGGTATCATCCCTGGCTTCAACATCGCCGGCACCTCGGTGATCGGCCTGCCAATCGTTATGGCACTCGCGGCGTACGTAACCTTCATTTATGCGGGCGTGAAGCGCCACGGTGGTCACTTCTTCACCTCGGCGCTGTTCCCAGCTGGTGTGCCAAAGCCGTTCTACGTGATGGTTACCCCAATCGAGTTTCTTTCGACCTTCATCCTTCGCCCGGTCACTCTCGCTCTGCGTTTGACCATGAACATGATCGCGGGCCACTTGTTGCTCGTGCTCTGCTTCAGCGCGACCCAGTTCTTCCTGTTCAACTCCGAAGGCTTGTTCAAGGCTTTCGGCGCAGGAACCTTCCTGTTCGGCTTCGTCTTCACTCTCTTCGAGATGCTGGTGGCATTCCTGCAGGCATACGTTTTCACTCTTCTGACAACTGTCTACAGTCAGTTGGCACTGTCGGATG
>JACCDJ011181809.1_pt1 | contig 33537 bp, 30 predicted proteins | sample 7444481 | NCBI WGS metagenome assembly JACCDJ01 (sample SAMN15323435, study PRJNA562643) | freshwater metagenome | isolation source: river surface water | place: USA:Blue River Watershed | collected 2017-08-15 | reverse complement strand
TACAGCGCCACAGCCGAGACGCCGCCGAAGCAGGTCCCGCCTCCGCCCGGCCGGATGGGGTAGGGCAGTCATCGTAGGTTTGGTGGCGGTGCGGAGATAAGTCCTGTCAATCTTCGCAAATAATGCGGAGAAAACCTGATCGCCCGTTGTAGCACATAAGTGCTACCATAAGGCTCCAGTCTCAGAATCGGAGTGTTTGTTATGACCACCACGACTATTCGGCTGCCCGAAGATCTGAAAGCACGGGTGGCAACCGCAGCGAAACGCTCCGGAATGACAGCCCATAGCTTCATTCTGGAGGCTATCGCTGAAAAGACACAGCAGGCAGAGCTAAGGGCGGATTTTGATGCGGTCGCTGAACAGCGCTACGCCGACATCGTGTCTTCTGGCAAAACCATTTCCTGGACCGAGATGCGCAAGTATCTCGAAGCCAGTGTTTCCGGAAAATCTGCCAGGCGTCCCGGAGCCCGAAAACTGGCACGCTGAAATGGCCAGAATTGAGTTGGCCCCAGAGGTTGCGGAGGACTTCGACCGCATCCTCGATCACCTGGCAACCTATCAGATCGAGATTCCCGCTCAGCGCATTGGGGAAATCATTGCTGCTTTAGATGTTTTGGAGCAGAACCCCTTGATCGGTCGTCCGATGGCGAACGGCAAGCGGGAACTGGTCATTGGGCGTCGTTCGAAAGGCTATATCGCGCTCTATCGTTATGTGCCTGAAATGGACATTGTCTTTGTTCTGGCGATCCGCAGTCAGTGCGAAGCGGGATACGCCGAGCGTGTAGAAGAGGGGTAGGCATTTATGGTGCGGGGTTTTAGGCTTGCATCAATGACCGGGACTGGCGCGAGTGATGAAGCTTGGATGCAGCTTGCGATTGAGCAGGCCGTCATTGCAGCCAGCGAGGGCGAAGTGCCGGTAGGTGCAGTGCTTGTGTCAGAGGGGGGTGACTTGCTTGCGGTAGGCCGAAATAGGCCGATTAGCCTGCACGATCCTAGCGCGCATGCCGAAATTCAGGTTCTAAGAGCCGCTGCCGCGAGCCTAGGCAACTACAGACTGCCGGGTACGCGACTTTATGTCACGCTTGAGCCTTGCCTTATGTGTGCAGGCGCCATGTTTCATGCCCGGATTGCATCGCTTGTCTATGGAGCATCCGATCCAAAAACCGGTGTTGCCGGGGGCAGGCGCGATGTTTTTTCCTGGGCAGACCTCAATCACCAAACTGAGGTCAGGGGCGGAGTGCTTGCTGATGAATGCAGCAAGCTTTTGAAAGATTTTTTTTCCGCCCGTCGTAAATAAAAAACTGCCCGCTCCTGCGGGCTATTGATTCGTCCGATCACAACAACGCGGCCGAATTGCGCTAAACGATGCTCGGTCGGACGATTTTATTACTACTGAACCTTGGCTTTAGCTCTCAGATCGGTTTGAAGTTTCTGGACTTTGCGCCGTTCTAGTTCTTGAGTGATCTGTGGCTTAACTTGATCCAGCGGTGGTGGTGCGGCTTCTCGGACGTCGTCGATTTGAATGACATGCCAACCAAATTGGGTTTGAATCGGTGCTTCGGTGAACTTGCCCTTGGCAAGCTTGACCATGGCGTCCGAAAAGGGCTTGACAAAAGTGCCGGGTGGGTTCCAGTCAAGATCGCCGCCGTTGATCCCCGACCCGGGATCTTTCGATTCTTTTTTGGCGATTTCCGCAAAATTCCCACCTTTCTTTAACTGCTCGATGATCTGTTTCGCTTGTTCCTCTTTTTCAACCAGGATGTGACGTGCCTTGTATTCTTTATCGCCTTGTTGCGATTTAAGCTTGTCGTATTCCGCCTTGACATCAGCATCGCTGACAGGGTGTTTCTTTAAATGATCGCGAAGGTAGGCCGTGATCAGAATCTCGGCACGCTGATTCTCGAGCATGCGCTTGACCTCAGCCTGCTGGCTGACACCGGTTTTTTCAGCTTCCTGCAAGAATATTTCCTGCATGATCAAGGAGTCGCGAATCGCGGTGCGCAGCTCGGGTGTATCGGGACGACCTTGCGATACAAGCTGAGCGACGATGTCGTCAAGTTTTGCCTTGGGAATGGGCTTGTTATTCACAATCGCAGCATTCTGCGCGTAAGCAACCCCGGCAAGGCACAAGCTCGCCATACCGATGAGCTTTCGTAGCGGGTGCAAGACGGGACGATTCGAACGAACCCGTAGCCGGGCCAGTGGGCTGGGCGTATGCTGCGCGCCGGATTGAAAGTATGACATTCGGGATTATTCCTCAGGGCTAAGCGCTTGAACAGAAAGGGCGTGAATGCGCTGCGGCATCCAGTCCGAGACCGCATCATACACAAGGCGATGTCTTGCTACCCGGCTGAGGCCAGCGAAACTTGAATGAACGATTCGAAGTCGGAAGTGAGCACCGCCAGCCTTGGCGCCGGCATGGCCCGCGTGGAGATGACTCTCGTCGATCAGATCGATCTGCGCCCCAGGAAAATTCGCACTTAACCGTGCTTCAAGTTCAGATCCCACCGCTAGTTTCCTTATGGGTTATGTCTTGGTTTAGGCACCATGGCGCGGCTCCTCATGACCGTCCTCGATCATTTCTGCATGTCGACTGATCCAAAAGCCCTGAGCGAGCGCAAAAACAAAGAACAGCCCGAGAAATCCAAAGAGCTTGAACTGCACCCAAATCGCTTCGCTGAAATGAGAAGCGACCCACCAGTTAGCGCCTGCCATGAGCACGAAAAACCCCGACCATGCCCACAATAATTGGTTCCACCGCTTTGGATCCATACGTACCTGTGCACCCATGAGGCTTTGTAAGAGGTTTTTGCGGAATCCAAGTTGTGCAACTAAGAGCACCAGTGCGAATCCGATGTTAAGAACCGTAGGCTTGAGCTTGATGAACCATGGGTCGTGAAGCCATAGGGTGAGTCCGCCAAAGACCACAATAATCCCAAGCGAAAACCATTGCATGCCGCTAACCGCCAGTCTTCTTAGTTTTAGCCAGGCGATTTGTAGGATTGATGCGACGATTGCAACGCCTGTGGCGGTCTCAATGCCCCAAAGCTGATAAGCGGCAAAAAATAAAACGATCGGTAAAAATTCAAATAAAAACTTCACGAAATCTTTCCATCGAAATCAGAACGTGCGGGCGTTTTCTCTTCAAATCGCAGCGAGGCCGAGTTAATGCAATAACGTAAACCCGTTGGTGCTGGACCGTCATCAAATACATGGCCAAGGTGGGCATCGCAGTGAGCGCACTTCACTTCGATACGTACCATGCCATAACTGAGATCCTTGACGTAACTGATCGAAGCCTTCGTGAGCGGCTGAAAATAGCTTGGCCAGCCGCTGCCCGAGTCGAACTTGTCCTCCGATGAGAAAAGCGGTGTTGAGCAGCAAATACAGGCGTATTCGCCCTTTGCTTTGTGATTCCAGTACGCGCCGGTAAATGGCGGCTCTGTTGCGCTGCATCTTGTCACTTGGTACTGAATCGTGTTGAGCTTCTTTTTAAGCTCAGCGTCGGTTGGTGCTGCCATAGCGTACTTAGGTTTGTCCATCACGTCATTCCACGATTGATGTGTTGAGGATAGGTAAAGCGATCATTTATTTGGGTGTGGCGATCGTGCGGTAGCGGTCGAATTAATTGAGCCATCAATCGGACTATGCCAACCATGTCCTCATGATGAGCAACTGACACTCAGGCCTTTAGCCCACTGAGGTGGCTCAGCAGCATAACTTTCAAACTCGGGTTGCTCGTCATAGGGCTTGCGCAAAACATGAAGTAGGCGCTCGATTTCATCATAGTCTGGCTGTCCGTGATCCCCGCGTGCGCGCCGAATTGCAAGCTCGGCAAGATGATTCCTAAGTATATATTTTGGATTCACTGCAAGCATCATCGCTTGTCTGTGGCTGGAATCCCAACGAAGTCGGCTCATCTGACCTTGCGCGATGTCGCGATAAGCATCCCACCAGGCATCGAAGCTGGCCAGATCGAGCACCGTGTCACGAAGTTCAGAGGCTTCTTGAGGAGGGTTGAGCGAAGTCTTGCTGAGCCGTCGAAAGAAGAGGGTGAAATCGGGCTTGCAGCGTTGCAGCATTTGCATGCTTTGTTCGAGAAATTGATGTATCGATGCCCCACCGTCATTGCCCAAGTTTTGCTCATCGCTTTGGGCGGTCTGAGGATTATCGGACTTTTGCTGAGTCTTAAACCCCGCAGGCATCAAACCAAACTTTGTTGCAAAACGTTCTTGCCATCGCATCTCATAGGCTCTGCGGTAGGCCTGCAAGCCCTCGGCTAGGAAGGGTGCTGCCTCGTCACTAATAACTGCGCGAAAAGCTAGTGCCAAGGCTTTGCAATTCCAAGCACCAACCGCGGCTTGGTTGCTGTAACTATAACGACCTTGGTGATCGGAGTGGTTACAAACATGGTCCTCATCATATTGGTCCAAGAATCCAAAAGGACCGTAGTCGATGGTTAGGCCTATCAAACTCATGTTATCGGTGTTCATCACACCATGGCAAAACCCTACCGATTGCCAGCGCGCAATGAGATCGCCGGTTCGTGACGCTATGGATTTAAAGAGCGCTAGTTTATAAAGGTCGTCATCGTTGAGTCCCGAGGCGTCGTGGCGAGCGCTTAAAGCCTTCGGGTAGTGCCTTTTCGCAAGCTTTTGCAGGAAATGATTCAGTGCATCGTGATGATGAAAGTGGGCGAAAAATTCAACATGTCCAAAACGCAAAAATGTTGGTGCGAGCCTGGTCACAATGGCCGCAGTTTCAGTGGTCTCGCGAAAAACAGGGTCGTCGGATCCGTAAAGGCAAAGCGCGCGCGTGCTTGGAATGCCCAGTCCAATCATTGCCTCTGACCCCAGGAATTCGCGAATCGAGCTGCGTAAGACAGCACGGCCGTCGCCCATGCGCGAATAAGGTGTTTGCCCCGAGCCTTTTAGCTGAACTTCGATCCGATCGCTTAGGTGAATAGAATCAATCGCATCAAAACCCCAATCGCCGGCGCTTGCCTGGCTCGGTAAATCGCCCAAAAGCATCGCACGTCCATCGCCGAGTTGTCCTGCCCAGACACCGAATTGGTGGCCAGCATACGCGCTCGCAACCGGCGCCAAGGTTTGTCCAAGGTACTCAACTTGACCCTGAGCAAAACAACTTTCAAAGTCGTGTGCGTGGCGCTCGAGATGCTTGCTGTTTAAACCGATGCAGGCTGCCGCCCCATCGCTCCAGCAAAGGCGCCTGGGTTCTTGGAGGACTGTCGCCTTGACTCGGCGGTAGGCCACGGGAAAGTCAGCGAAATCCTCGGCGAAGCCTTGTTTCCAATGCAAAGGGGTGGTTGCAGCTTCAACATGGGCAGGATCTGATTCGATTTTCACTGCAATGGCCGCCTCAAAACAGTTCGCTTATCCGAGGATTCGGCTAAGTACACAAAGCTTCGCTATTCTAGAAGGCTCGCACTAAAACCAAAGGGAGACCCTGCCGTGCAAAGTCCTTTACGTGGCCAGATGATGGACATGCCCTTGCTGATTTCGTCATTCATGCAGCATGCGGCGCGTCATTTTCCAACGACCGAGATCGTATCGCGTCGCCTTGAAGGCGATATTCATCGTTATACCTACCGTGACGCCGAGGCGCGTATGCGGCAACTCGCCAGTGCGCTCGAGGCGCGCGGTATTGATATGGGCGAACGCGTCGGCACCTTGGCCTGGAATGGCTATCGCCATATGGAGGTTTACTACGCCGTGGGTGGCAAGGGCTCTGTAGTTCATACCATCAACCCACGCTTGCATCCTGAGCAAATTGCCTGGATTGTTAATCATGCCGAAGACAAGATGCTCTGCTTTGATCTTAGTTTTCTGCCAATCATCGAGGCCATCGCGCCGCATTGCCCGACGGTGAAGACCTGGGTTGCGATGTGTGATGCCGATCGGATGCCGCAAAGTAACGTGGTATCACTGGTGTGCTATGAACAATTGCTCGCTGAGGGGCGCAAGGACTGGCAGTGGCCTGAGTTCGATGAACGAAGTGCGGTAGGACTTTGTTACACCTCAGGCACAACGGGCAATCCCAAAGGTGCGCTCTATGCACATCGTTCGACGGTTTTACATGCCTACGCAGCGAGCTTGCCCGATGCCATGCGGCTTTCTGCTAAGGATGTGGTTCTACCCGTGGTGCCGATGTTCCATGTAAATGCATGGGGGCTTCCATACGCAGCACCTTTAGTCGGTGCCAAACTGGTCTTTCCAGGCGCACAACTCGACGGTAAGAGCCTTTATGAACTCTTTGAGTCAGAGGGCGTGACCTTCTCTGCGGGCGTACCCACGGTGTGGCAGGGCTTGCTCGCCTACGTCAAAGACCATTTGTGCAAGTTTTCGACTTTTCGCCGCACCGTGATTGGTGGTTCTGCCTGTCCGCCAGCGATGATCGAAACCTTTAGAGACTATTACTATGTTGAGGTTATTCACGCTTGGGGCATGACCGAGCTCTCGCCACTTGGCACACTGGCGCAACTGCAATCAAAGCACAACAAATTGAGTGTGCTACAACAGCAAAAGTTGCTCGAAAAGCAGGGCCATGTCATTTATGGTATTGATATGAAAATTGTCAATGACCAATACGAAGATCTGCCTTGGGACGGGACGAGCTTCGGCAATTTGCTCGTGCGCGGGCCTTGGGTCATCCAGTCTTACTTTAAGGGCGAGGGCGGCGACCCACTGATTACCGACGCCCAGGGGCGGCGATGGTTTCCAACCGGTGATGTAGCCACGATTGATGAAGATGGTTACATGCAAATTACCGATCGAAGCAAGGATGTCATTAAGTCAGGTGGGGAGTGGATCAGTTCCATTGACTTGGAAAACCTCGCTGTTGCCCACCCAGCGGTTGTTCAAGCTGCGGTCATTGGCGTGGCTCATCCGAAGTGGGACGAGCGCCCCTTATTGGTCGTCGTCAAGCGCCCCGGTGCCGATCTAACGCGCGAAGACATGATTCGCTTTTATCAGGGCAAGGTCGCGAAATGGTGGATTCCAGACGACGTGCAATTTGTTGAAAGTATTCCACTGGGCGCAACCGGGAAAATACTCAAGACAAAGTTGCGTGAGCAATTTTCCAACTACGAACTGCCCGGGTCGACCTGAGCGCTTTAGGTTTGGATGAACAGGGCTAGATTACACTCGGGCAACTTAAAGGATTCATACTGCCGCTGAGGCAACTTATTGACCAGGGAGAAAAAATGGCTGGAGCACGCTACGAAGTTCGAGGAAGCATTGCGATCATCTCGATGGATAACCCGCCGGTAAATGGCCTGGGTTATGACAATCGCTTGGGAATTGTTAACGGGTTAAATAAAGCGAACACAGACGATGCTGTCAAAGCGATCGTGCTGACTGGACTTGGCAAAGCCTTCTCGGGCGGTGCCGACATCCGTGAATTCGGTACAGCCAAAGCGGGCATGGAGCCGAGCTTGCACGCTGTGATACGTTATGTAGAACAGTCGGCAAAGCCAGTTGTAGCCGCAATTCATTCGGTGGTCATGGGTGGTGGCCTTGAATTGGCCCTCGGCTGTCATTATCGGGTCTGCGCGAAAGGCACCCAGGTTGCCCTGCCCGAAGTCAAGCTCGGCTTACTTCCGGGTGCAGGAGGCACCCAAAGGCTTCCTCGCGTGATTGGTCTTCAACAGGCACTTAACATGATCGTCTCAGGCACGACAGTGATGAGCGAGCGCTTTGCTGGCACCAAACTCTTCGATGAAATTGTCGACGGTGAACCGGTTGCTCCGGCGGTTGCATTTGCTGAAAAGATTGTTGCAAACGGCAGCAAGAAGCCTTTGGTGCGCGATATCCCCATGAAAGACCCGCAGGCTGAGGGTTATTTGCAGTTTGCCCGCAACACGGTCAAGGCTATGAGCAAGGGCTATCCCGCGCCGATAAATTGCCTCGAGGCTGTTGCCGCCTCGGTGAGTTTGCCTTTTGAACAAGGTCTCAAGCGCGAGCGCGATTTGTTCATGGAATTGATGGCCTCGCATGAGTCTCGAGCACTGAGACATTTATTTTTTGCTGAGCGCGCAGCTTCCAAAATTCCCGATATCGGCGATGATGTGCAGGCAAGACCTGTGGCCAAGCTTGCAGTGATCGGCGCTGGTACGATGGGTGGCGGGATCACCATGAATTTCGTCAACGTTGGGATTCCCGTGGTCATGCTAGAAACGACCCAAGAGGCGCTTGACAAGGGCATGAAAACCATCCGTACTAATTACGAGAATAGTGCGAAGAAGGGCAAATTAAAGCCCGAACAAGTCGAACAGCGCATGGCACTGATCCAGCCAACCATGTCTTACGCGGATATCGCCCATTGCGATATGGTTATCGAAGCGGTTTATGAAGATATGGCTGTCAAGGAGAAAGTATTTACTCAGCTTGACAGCGTGATGAAGCAAGGCGCCATTCTTGCGACAAACACATCCACGCTCGATGTTGACAAGATCGCCGCATTTACCAAGCGGCCGCAAGATGTGATCGGTACTCACTTCTTTAGTCCCGCCAACGTCATGCGCTTGCTCGAGGTCGTGCGTGGCAAGGAAACCGCCAAGGATGTCCTGGCTACCACGATGAAGCTTGCCAAGACGATCAAAAAGACAGCCGTGGTTTCTGGCGTTTGCGACGGCTTTATCGGTAACCGTATGATCGAGCAATATTCGCGTCAAGGTCTGCTTTTACTCGAGGAAGGATGTACACCGGCGCAGGTCGATAAAGCCCTTGAAAGTTGGGGTATGGCGATGGGGCCCTTCAGAATGGCTGATCTTGCCGGCAATGATGTGGGTTGGTATATCCGCAAGCGTCGCTACATTGAGCGCCCAGACATGAAGTACCCCAAGATTGCCGACAAGCTTTGTGAGCTTGGACGTTTTGGCCAAAAGACTGGCAAAGGCTGGTACCAGTACATAGCGGGTAAGCGCGATGCGATTTCCGATCCGATTGTCGATGATTTGATTGTTAAGCATCGCGAGTCGTTGGGCTTAAAGCCGCGCAAGATTTCAAACGATGAGATTGTTCATCGATTGATCTTCGCTCTCGTTAACGAGGCAGCAAAGATTCTTGAAGAGGGGATTGCGCTGAGAGCCTCGGATATCGATATTGTTTATATTACGGGTTATGGGTTTCCGGCATTTAGAGGTGGGCCGATGTGTTACGCCGACACCATGGGATTATTCAATGTGGTCCAAAGCATGCATCAGTTCGCAGCCAATCCGCACGCTGCGCCCGAGTTTTGGAAGCCAGCGCCTTTGCTGTCCCGCCTAGCCCAAGAAGGCAAGGGCTTTCAGTCCTAATTTGTTGATCAATCGCCTTGGCGCTTGCGATGTGTTCGCCGATCAGTGCCAAGGCTCATAATCTCAAGGAGAATCATGATGCGTGATGCTGTGATTGTTTCAACCGCTAGAACACCGCTTGCAAAAAGTTGGCGCGGTGCCTTCAATATGACTCATGGCGCAACGCTTGGCGGCTTGGCCGTCAAAGCGGCCGTTGAGCGGGCTGGTGTCGCTCCCGATGAAGTCGAAGATGTCATCATGGGTTGTGCAAACCCCGAGGGTGCAACAGGGGCAAACATCGCAAGGCAGGTCGCACTGCGTGCAGGACTACCCGTAACCGTTTCGGGTATGACCGTCAACCGCTTTTGCTCAAGTGGCCTCCAAACCATTGCGCTTGCGGCGCAACGTATCCGTGCAGGTGAGGGCGATGTTTATGCTGCGGGCGGTGTAGAGAGTATTTCCTGTGTGCAAAACGAAATGAATAAGCACATGATGACCGATCCCTGGTTGCTTGAGCATAAGTCTGAAATTTATTGGAATATGCTACAAACAGCAGAACAAGTTGCTAAACGCTATAACATTGCCCGCGAGTTTCAGGACCAGTATGGCGTGCAAAGCCAGCAGCGTGCCTCAGCGGCACAGGCCGCTGGTCTCACGAAGGATGAAATGATTGCTGTCACAACCACGATGGCCACGGTCGACAAAGTCACAGGCATGGTGATTACCAAAGAAGTTACGGTCGATCGCGACGAGGGCATTCGCGCAGATACGACGTATGACGCGGTCTCAGGCATCAAAGCCGCCATTCCGGGCGGTGTGATTGCAGCAGGCAATGCTTCGCAGTTTTCTGACGGTGCGGGCGCTTGCATTGTGATGGACGAAGCGCTTGCCTCAAAGCGCGGCCTTGCGCCCCTGGGTCGTTTCGTTGGCTTTGCGGTTGCGGGACTTGAGCCTGATGAGATGGGTATCGGGCCGGTTTATGCCATACCCAAGCTACTGAAGCGTCATGGCCTGTCGGTTAACGATATCGATCTTTGGGAGCTTAACGAAGCCTTTGCGGTTCAGGTCCTCTATTGCCGCGATAAGCTTGGTATCGACAACGACAAGCTCAACGTTAACGGTGGTGCGATCGCAGTGGGACACCCCTATGGGATGTCAGGCCAGCGATTGGTGGGCCATGCCTTGATCGAGGGTAAGCGTCGCGGTGCCAAGCGGGTCGTCGTTACCATGTGTATCGGCGGCGGCATGGGTGCGGCTGGTCTCTTTGATGTGCTCTAAATCGGGTCAAGTCACGCGATGTCAGATGTTAATCGTTTGCATGTCTTGACGGCCCAGCGGGCAGCACTGGCCCATGAGTTGGCTAGTGCTCCTGGGACGCTTCTGACCATTCCCTTTTTGCGGCATTTAGGGGTCCAAAGCGTTCGCTATGTGCCGGGTGATGCGGTTTTGCGTTTGCCCATTGAGGCACATCTTGAGAACAGCTTCGACATGGTCCATGGCGGTGTCACCATGACCTTACTCGATGTCTGTATGGCCATGGCCGCTCGTTCGGTGATCAATGAGTCATTGGCGGTCTCCGCCAGTAGCGAGTCTCACGGCGTTGTCACCATTGAGATGAAGACCTCGTTTCTCGCCCCTGGCGTGGGGACCTTGTTTGCGCGGGGTGCTTGTTTGCAAAAAGGTGCAAGCCTTTTGTTTTGCGAAGGCGAACTCTTTGACCTCAAGGGCCATTTGGTTGCTACGGCAAGCGGTACCTTTAAGGCAATTAGGCGCAAAGAGCAGCTACAGGCTAAAGCTGCTTGAACTTATAACGTTTTAAGGAATTATTATGGCAATTCATAACCGTCGAATCGTTCTCGCTGCGCGTCCAAGTGGTGTGGTCACCAGTGATTGTTTCCGCCTTGAAGACCAGCAGCTTCCTGATCTTGAGGACGGTCAATTGCTCGTGCGTAATCACTACATGTCGCTCGACCCCTACATGCGTGGGCGGATGGACGATGCAAAAAGTTATGCGGCGCCGCAGGCGCTCGGCCAGACCATGCAAGGGGCAACCGTAGGTGTTGTCGAGCAAAGCCGTAACGCGCAATTTGCAGTCGGCGATCATGTCGTGGGCATGTTTGGTTGGCAACATTATGGCGTGAGCGATGGCAAAGCAATTGCGAAAATCGACGCCTCTAAGATTCCTATGTCGGCTTTCGTTGGCGTGATGGGTATGCCTGGCGCTACAGCTTGGTACGGTTTAAATCGTATTATCGATCCAAAGCCCGGTGAAACGATTGTTGTCTCAGCAGCTTCAGGTGCCGTAGGGGCTGTGGTCGGTCAACTTGCCAAGTTCAAGGGCTGTCGTGTCGTCGGTGTTGCTGGTGGTCCTGAAAAATGTCGTATCGTGACGGAGTCTTTTGGCTTTGACGCCTGCATTGACTACAAGGCGGGGCGGCTTTATGAGGACCTTGCTGCGGCAACACCCGATGGGATTGATGGCAATTTCGAGAACGTAGGTGGCCCGGTGCTTGATGCTGTCTTGCGCCGTATGAACGGCTTTGGGCGCATCGCTGTTTGTGGTTTGATTGCAGGCTATAACGGTGAGGATATTGCGCTTAAAAGCACGCGGTCGATTTTGGTCAACCGCCTGAAAGTTCAAGGTTTTATCATTTCCGAGCATATGGCCGATTGGCCGATTGCCCATGCTGAAATCGGCCAGGCAATCATCGACGGTCGACTTCACTATAAGGAAACAATTGCTCAAGGCCTTGAGCAGGCACCAGAGGCCTTCATTGGCTTACTCAAAGGCAAGAATCTCGGTAAGCAACTGGTAAAGCTCATCTAATGAGCAACAGGACGATTATCTTGAGAAGTTACCCGGGGGAGGCGTTATATGAAGCTATTTGAAGGGCGCTGCGCTGTTATCACCGGCGCTGGCAGTGGCTTTGGTCGCGAGTTTGCGCGTATTGCGGCCCGGCGCAAGATGCGAGTCGTGCTTGCTGATGTGCAAAAGGATGCGTTGAAAGCGGTCGAAGCGGAGCTGCGGGCTGAGGGTGTCGATGTGATTGCGCAGCCATGCGATGTGTCCAATGAGAAGGAGGTGGCCGCACTGGCCGATGCAGCTTTCGAACACTTTGGTGCAGTTCATTTGCTCTTTAATAACGCTGGTGTTGCAACAGGCGGCTTGACCTGGGAGGCTAGTGCTGCCGATTGGCAGTGGGTCTTAGGCGTTAATGTGATGGGTGTTGTTCACGGGATTAAGGCCTTTGTTCCAAGAATGATTGCGGCAGGACAAGAAGGGCATGTTATCAACACTGCATCGGTAGCAGGGCTACTTTCACCTCCTTTAATGGCAGTTTATAACGTTTCAAAGCATGCTGTTGTTACATTAAGTGAGACGCTTTATCACGACCTACGCCTTGAAAAAACCAAGCTCGGTGTGACAGTTTTGTGTCCCGCGTTTGTACCGACCGGTATATCGGCCTCCGAGAGAAACCGTCCGAGCCATCTCGACCGAGGCCGCGAGGCGACCGCTTCGGAAATTGCGGCCCAACAAAGCAGCGATAAGGCAGTCAGTTCTGGGAAGATCACCGCGGCGCAGGTTGCGTCGATGACCTTTGATGCGATTGAATCCGAACAGTTTTATTGCGTGACTCACCCTAAGATCATGCCATCAGTGAGGACTCGCTGCGAAGACGTGTCGCAACTTCGCAATCCCACCGATCCCTATGCCCACAAGCCTGAGGTGGCAAACACGGCGACGACGACAAGTCGCGGGGTCTGAGCATGCTTGACTTTCGATTTGAATTGATAGCACTACCGAGTCTGCCTCCGGGCATGACCTTGCATGTGGCAAGTTGCGGTGATCCTTGTAAACCGCTCCTGGTTTTATTACACGGTTTTCCTGAGTATTGGGCTGCCTGGGCCGATGTCATGCCCTTGCTTGCCAATGATTTCCATGTGATTGCGCCCGATTTGCGCGGTTTTAATTTGTCAGCGAAACCCGCGGCTGTAAAGGATTACCGAGCCGCCGCAGTGGCGGCTGATGTATTGGCGCTTATCGACCATTTCGAACACGACAAGGCCTTTGTGGCTGCTCACGACTGGGGTGGGGCAATTGCCTGGAAATTGGCAATCAGCGACCATCATCGGATTAAGGCGTTAGCAATTTGTAATGCGCCGCATCCTTATTTGTTTGCCAAAGCTTTGATGGGCAACGAAGCGCAACAAAAGGCAAGTGCTTACATGAACTGGCTTCGAAAGCCCGGTTCCGAGGATGCGCTTCTTGCCGACGATTGTGCGTTGACCGAGAAGTTTTTCCTGGGCGTGGCCGGGCAGGCTAAGAGTCCCCCGATTTGGTGGACCGAATTGCGGCGAGCTCAATACAAGGCAGCCTGGACGCAGCCTGGTGCCATGCTTGGTGGCACCCATTATTACCGTGCGGCGCCCTGGTATCCTGGCCAAGCAGAGCAGCCGCTTAACCCGCAAGATTTCATGGTCAAGTGCCCAAGCCTCGTGATTTGGGGCGAGGACGACCAGGCGCTTCTTCCGTTATTACTTGATGGACTTGATGAGCTCGTCCCGGACTTACGCATTGAACGCCTATCAAGGGCGAGCCACTGGCTATTACATGAGCACCCGGTGATGATTGCGCAGATGCTCCGCGATTTTTTTATGCAGCACCAAGCCAATGTGCCGGCATCGATAGGTTAAGCGATGAGACTTGATGATTTTCGTTTTCTGCATCCCATGAGGGTTCGATGGGCCGAAGCCGATATGCAAGGCGTTGTCTTTAATGCCAATTACTTGTTGTTTTTTGATGTGGCAAGCACCGAATACTATCGACGTGTGAGCGGCGGTAATCGGGATATGCTCAAGTCGGTTTTTGATCGGCTTTATGTGGTGAAGTCAACGGTTGAGTATTTGCAGCCAGCGCATTTTGATGATGAGATTATGGTGGGCGTAAAGACCGAACGAATCGGCCGCAGCAGCATGACCGTTAAGTTCGGTATTTTTCGCGACGGCCAGCATCTCATCAGCGGCGAGAATATTTACGTCTACGCTGAAAACGGCGGCTCATTGCCTCTGCCTGACGATTTCAAACGACGTATCGAAGCGCTCGAGCAGCCTTGATGTTTGAAGATGGTGATGTTTTATAGCATTTTGATTGACTAAGCTAATCATGTTTATTGTTCCAAAAAACATCGCTATGCCGGAGTGCTGCGCCATGTCCAGTCCAACGACGCTCCCATATCTTCAGATGGCCCTTTGACGATAGCTTGATGACGGTGCTCTGGCGTGTTCCATAGCTAGGCGTGTTTATAAATACCGGAGCAAGCTCACGCTCACGTAGGAGGCCAACGCCTGTGTCAGGCAAATGAAGCGGATCGGGTTGGCTTTGATCCGATAAGGCCGTCCAAGCTGCCTCAAGCCAATCAACTTCATCAAGGTGTTGCGCCTTGTTAATCGCTGACTCAAGTGCTTGTTGTTTGGGCCACTTTGCGCTGAATCTACCATTAGATATTGACCCTGTTCCCCGATGCAGTTTGACCGCTGTCTCATCGCTATTGCTCATGTGCTGCGCAAGTCGCTGAGCCTGTCTGAACACGATCAAGTTAAAGCCCGCATATCGGCTTGCTTGCTCAGGCTCGAGGCGAAAGTCCCTGTTGAGCAGGGCCTGAACGGGGAGTTCGCCACGACTTGGGCGTTGACGTTCGTTAAGAGACGCTACCGGAGCCTCTCTTAGGTTGGTCAGGGCTGCAACGTCGCCACGATGTCGATCAACCAGCAACCATCCCCCTCCTGCCTCTAAGTCTCTGCCGCCGATGATCGATTGCTGGTGCCGCCAAGGGGCCAGGGGGCGGGTGGGGCGTTTGAGCCACTCATCACGGTTTGCCCACAGGGTGAGCACCATTTCTTCGTCAGGCGTCCAGCGCCAGGCGATTACACACATGTTTCAAAGGTCTCCACATGGCGCTGAAGATCCTGGAGTGATTTCGACAGGAGTTGGTGCCATAATCGATCGATCTGGTGTTGATATCGGTCTAGAGCTTCAACCGATTCGAAATTCGTCAGCACATCCATCCAGGTGACCATACCGTCACGGGTCTCGATGCGCTGCTGCAACTCGTGTTTGGCAGCCAGACGATCAGTTGCTTGTTCGTCAAGCTCGCGAAGCTTCAAAATCGCTCGCCAGGCATGTCGAATGAGTTCGGTTTCGCTGACTGGAGCTTTGAAATAAATATATCGGTGAAACATCAAGCTTCATCGCTGAGCGCGTAGGGCAGCGACATGCTTTGTCCTAGCGGACTGTCTTCAAGGTCGATTCGACCTTCTGCTAGGACAAGCGCATGCGCGGCTTGTGCGTGCTCTGGCATACCAGCAAAAGCGCTTTGCCATAAGCTCATGCCTAGCCCGCCAGGGCATCTTAAAACATTCACAACGCTTAGCTCTGGATTAGATGCCTCGCCTAGATCCTCGCCTTCGGTGGGTAGGCTTCTTGAGGGGTCGTCGATCTGATAGATGCCGCTGCGGCGCTTGAGCTTACCGAGGTATTGGCTTCTTGCGACGACCTCCTGGCCGGGGTAGCAGCCTTTGCGAAAGTTGACACCACCAAGACGTTCAAAGTTCAGCATTTGAGGTACGAAACGTTCACTCAGGGTATGTGTGATCCACGGCTCTGCAGCCAGCAGATGCAACCATCGCCAGACACCAGAAAAATCCTCACTATCGACGTTCGCTTCCATGCCATTTGTCTGAGCTTGCGTCTCAACGCATTGAACGGAGCGTCCAAAATCAGCCTTAAGCGTATGTGCGATCGGTAAACTGATCGATAGCGCTGGGTTGGGGTCAGCGGGCTGGCAGTTTGTGGGCTGAGCTTCTGTGGGAGCCATCTGTGTAGGCTGCGCTTCTATGGAACCAGTGTGTGTGGTGCCGGGCAGATCGATCGTCCCTTGCAGAACGTAGCGATCGCTCAAGTCTTCGATCGTTACTTTAGAACGTAGAACAAACATCTTCAGGCGCTTGGCCACGGCTTGACTGAGGCTTCGATCGATTAATAAAGCAAATTCATTCGATGCCGAATCAATCCGCGCAAGCCAGCCTGTGAAAAACAAGCGACCTTTTGGATTGCAATAGCCAGTCCATTGAGCTTGTTCTGAGTTTCGAAGCGCTAACACATCATTTGTCAGCTGCGATTGAAGAAACGATTCGGCATCAGCGCCGTGAATTCGCAGATAAGACAGTTGGGGCAAACTGCCTTTGATCGAGATCAGTGTTTGATTCATAGGTTCGCGTCGGATAGGTAAAGAGCACAGCTAGCTTGGGGCGTGCGGCTTGCAAGGCCATACAATGGGCACTTTGAGCGACTACATCGTCGCACGCTTTTTCGCCGTCATGCATGTTTGAGATTATCAAAACCCGCCTAAATGCGGCCAACCATACCCCTGCTGTGAGGCGAGTTCTCGGCAGGCTAACCGTCTTGGGCTTGACTGTTTTGCTCTTAAGCTATTTAGAGTTTCGTTTCGCCAGTGTTGGTGTTTCCGGGCCCGACGACGCAGCCAAGCCTTCAGAGCTAGTCGTCGAGCGTGGCTATGGACTAAAGCAAGTCATTGAACTGGCAAGCCCTAGCGCTTGGTCGCCAAGCATCTTGAATTGGTTCTGGGCGCGTCTTCACCTCGTTTCGCGCTCGATCAAAGCCGGCGTATATCCGCTAGAGCGCGGCCTTAGCCTTAAGCGCCTGCTCGATCGAATGGCGGCTGATCAGGGTAAGCGGCTTGAATGGCAGGTGCTCGAGGGGCAATCGCTCGAACAGGCCAGACGAAACCTTTCGGCACTACCCTATTTGCGTCACGAGAGCGCGGCATGGTCGGACGAGCAATTGCGAACAAAGCTCATGGAGCGCATGCCTGAGCCCTACAAGCTAGGCTTTTTGGAAGGTATGCTTTTTCCTGACAAGTATCGATTCGTTCCTGGTATGAGCGATCTCGAACTTTTGACGCAAGCCTGTCAGCGTCAGGCTAAATTGCTACAGGCAATTTGGGGACAGCGTCCCAAGGATTTCCTCCTGAGTTCACCGGCTGAACTCATGGTTTTAGCCTCGATGATCGAGAAGGAGACTGGGCTTGCGGCTGATCGTTCGCGTGTGGCCGCGGTTTTCCTAAACCGCTTGAATTTGGGCATGCGATTGCAAAGTGATCCTACGGTTGTCTTTGGATTGGGCGCCATGGAGGCTAAGAAGCTAACGCGCAAAGACCTACAGACTGATCATCCTTACAATACCTATACCCGTTATGGCCTGCCGCCAACGCCTATTGCAATTCCTAGTGAAGCCTCTTTGCTCGCGGCGATTAGACCAAGCCAGGAATCAAGCCTTTATTTTGTTGCGCGTGGTGATGGAAGTAGCGAGTTCTCTACAACGCTTGCTCAACACAATAACGCGGTTGATCGATTCATTCGTAAGATGAAGCCTTGAGTCGTTCAAGCCCAATTTTCTAGACAATCAACCCAAGCCGCCCGTCAATCGTTTAAACGTGACTTTGAAAAGCCAAAATATGTTGCCGCAAACCCGGTTGCCGAAAGATACGGCTCCCGTCAATCAAGTCAAGAACCTGCCGCGTTTTATCACCCTGGAGGGTATCGACGGTGCAGGCAAGAGTACGCATGTGGAGAGCTTGGCAGGCTTTTTGCGTGCGCAGGGCGAGTCGGTGGTTGTGAGTCGTGAGCCTGGGGGAAGTGAGCTCGCTGAGCGTATCCGTGAGCTCTTGCTCTATCGTGAGATGGGCTCACTTACTGAGCTTTTATTGGTGTTTGCTGCTCGTAACGATCATCTCGAGCGATTGATTAAGCCCGCGCTTGCCGATGGTCTTTGGGTGATATGTGACCGATTCACCGATGCTACCTGGGCTTATCAGGGAGCGGGCAGGGGCATGGATGCGTCGACCATCGCCTGGCTCGAGGCCCAGGTGCATGCGGACTTACAGCCAACGAGGACTTATTGGTTCGACCTTGATCCGCTCGAGGCCGCAAAGCGTCGTGCTTCTAACCGGGAGGCGGGTGATCGCTTCGAGGCTGAAGATCTTGAGTTTTTTAAACGTGTCCGAGATGGCTATGCAGCGAGGGCTGCATTGAAGGCAGCTACTTATTTGCGTGTCGACGCGCACCAGGCGCCGTCCGCCATAAGTCAATTTCTTTTGAGAGATCTTGCCTCTTTGAAAGACCGATTCGCAGTGGGCCTCGATGAGGGCAGTGATGGCTGAGTCGATCGCTGCCCCCTGGCAGAAGGCGCCATGGTTGAAGGACCCATGGCAGCAGCTTCTCGATGCGCAAGCCCGTTATGCGCACGCTATTGCTATTGAAGCTGTGCCTGGCCTTGGTGCAGAGGCAATGCTTAAGGACTATGTGGCTTTGCGTTTATGTGAACATGCATCAAGGCGCTCAGGTGCCCTGGCTTGTGGACAATGTGCATCCTGTCACTGGCTCGCCTCGGGTCAACACCCTGATCTGCGCATCGTACGACCAGCTGCCTTTGAAGCTGCACACGCGCTCTCTGAACCTACGGTCGATGAAGAGGCTTCCGAAACCAAAGGAAGCGATCGTAAGCTCTCTCATGAAATTCGAATTGATCAAATACGTCCGCTCGCAGGATTTTTGCAAATTGGCTCGCATCGGGCGGGCGCTCGCATTGTTTGGCTCGAACCCGCGCAATGGCTTAATCGAAGTGCAGCCAATGCCTTGCTCAAAATGCTCGAAGAACCGGGAGAGGGTGCACTTTGGATCCTCTTGACTGATCGACTCTCGTCCCTGCTTCCAACGATTCGTTCGCGTTGTATTTGTTTGAAGGTTAGACCGCCTGTTGCTAAGGACGCGGAAGTCTTTCTGAAAGCATTGATCGAAGCGCAGCCTGCGTCTTCGGCGCAAGCACCCGCACCAACATCGAACATGTTATCGCTGGCTTTAGGGCTGAGTGGCAACGCGCCATGGTCAGCGCAGCAAAGAATCCTTGATCCTGTGCTCGAAGCCCAAGGCTCGTGGTTGCATACGCTCGCCGAGATGCCTGATACATGGTTTTCAACGCTTGCGCGGCAGTGGGCTGAGCATCAGCCCGAGCAATGGTTTGAATTACTAGAACGTTGGGCGATAGACCTGTTGCAAGCCGTTTATCAGCTTGAACCTTTGTATTTCAAGGCCTTTGCTGAGGCTGCTGCAAGGCGCGCTAAAGGCATCGATCCCAATCGATGTTTCAAGCTGATCGAGCAACTTTATGCTATGAAAGCAAGCCTGCGTCACCCCTTAAATCCCCGACTTCATGCTGAGAGTGCGCTGCTGCTTTACGCGAACTTTTCAAACATTAACCGTGAAAAGGAAGCGACGTGATCGATTCGCACTGCCACATCGACTTCGATGACTTTAGTGAGGATAGGGCGGCGGTACTCGAGCGGATGCATGCAGCCGGGGTTCAGCACGCTATTTGCATTAGCGTGAATCTGGCTGACTTTCCGCGAGTCTTAGCGCTTGCGAAGTCTAGACCTAATTTATGGGCAACGGCTGGTGTTCACCCTGATTATCAAGACGTTGAAGAACCAACGCCAGAGGGATTATGTAGGCTTGCAAGCGATCCCAAAGTGATCGCAATCGGCGAAACGGGGCTGGACTATTTCAGACTACAGGGCGATTTGACCTGGCAACGAGAACGTTTTAGAAATCATATTCGAGCTGCCAAACAAGCGCATCTGCCTCTAGTCATTCATACACGAGCAGCGAGCGCCGACACCCTCCGCATTATGCGCGAGGAGGGCGCTTCGAGTTGTGGTGGTGTGATGCACTGCTTTACCGAGGACTGGGAGACCGCAAGCGCCGCCTTGGACATGGGGTTTTACATTTCCTTTTCAGGCATCGTCACCTTCAAGTCTGCGCAATCGCTTCGCGAGGTAGCCAAGAAGCTGCCCTTGGATCGCATCCTCATTGAAACTGACGCACCATATCTTGCGCCCGTGCCCTATCGAGGAAAGCGCAACGAGCCCGCGATGCTTGCTGCAACAGCTAACTTTCTTGCCGAACTTTTGAGTCTTAAACGAGAGGCGTTTATTGAATTAACAACAGCTAATTGTCATCGTTTATTCAATCGTCTGCAGTGATTATATGAGCATTAACGCGAGATTTTTTGGTTTCGGTTTAGCGCTTAACTTCGTTTTGCATAGTGCGCCGTTTGCTCAATCGGCCACGTCGCTACCAACAAGGCCGGCAGCGCAATCCGTACCGCCAGCACATTTAAAGCCGGCTGCGCAAGCAATCGCGCCAGTCGAAGCAAAGCCGTCTACACAAGTGGAATCATCGGCCCAACGAGCAAAGCCTGCCGCGGGTCAATGGCTCGACGAAGGGCATAGCCTCTTCGATGCGATTCGACGCGACGAGGTGTTTCGCGTTATGAGGATGCTTGATACTGACTTTCGAAATAAGCCAGCGCCGCTTCATCCGGTTTGGGGTAGCTTATTGCACACCGCAGCCGCAGAGCGCGCACCGCAATGCCTTCGCTATTTGTTAACCCGTAACGACCAGCTTGTCGAGGCGCAAAACGAGCGTGGCGAAACTGCCTTCATGCTTGTTGCCAGGCATGGTGACGTATCGATGGCTGAGCAATTACTCAAGCGCGGTGGCCAAATCAATCGACAAGGCTGGACGCCATTGCACTATGCCGCTGCATTTGGTCAACGTGTCATGGTCGATTGGCTTCTTGATCGTGACGCTTACATCGATGCTGAATCGCCGGCCAACATCACACCCTTGATGATGGCTGTTCGTCAGGGGCATGAGGCTTTAGCCATGCATTTGGTACGTCAAGGCGCTGATGTGAGCTATCGCAGCCACGCTGGATTAACGGCGATGGATTACGCACAACAAATGGGTCGCGAGGATTTTGCTGCCTGGCTGCTCGATAGAATTCGCTAGCGGTAACCAGCCTCATCACGAGATGCGCCTGCCATCTGTTTTAGCGAAAGCAATCGTTAATTTGCGTATAATCAATATTATGTCAACTCAAAGATGTTACCTGCAACACAGGTCTGTCGGTGCCTTGGCCTGTGCTTGACACCAATAGCTCAAATGACATGGGCGGTTACCTGGCCAAAGTCAGCAAAGTCGGCGCAAAGTTTGTCGCCTGGCTTGATGGGTACCGGGATGACACAGGTGCCAGTGAACATGACATCGCCGGCCTCGATGTTGATGCGATGTTCACCTAATTCGCGCACAAGCCAATGCAGTGCTGCTCGCGGGTCGCCCAACACGAACGCTCCCGACCCTTCGGCAACGATGTGCTCATTCACACGAAACCTCACCGGATGTTTACTGAGGTCTCGTGATCGCCAGTCCGCACTCACCGTCGGCCCGAGGATAAAGTGACGTGCACACGCAAAATCTGCAATCAATTGGGCTTCTCCGGCTGCTACGAAGTTTTCAAAGCGTGAATCCGGTAGTTCGATCGCAAGAACCATGTCTGTAACAGCGTCAAGCATGGTCTCCATGCTCATTGAATCATCGTGGCCATGGTTTGCCAGTGCAGGTATTGATTTGCCAAACCGAAATCCAAATTCGGCTTCTGCCACAAGCATTCGATTACCGCTTATGTTGAGCGATGCGCCATCCGGCAACACCCTTGAGGCGAATAAGCGTCCAGCCAGCGGTGCGCTAACGTTGATATGGCGCTGCCCTCCCTCACTAGTGGCTGCTATTTTCCAGCCGATCGTCGGTTCATTGATTTGATCAACGATCAATGCCTGCACAGCATACGCTTCGCGTCGGTTCTTCGGCTGGAGATCAGGCTCTAACTGGGATAGATGCCTGTCATGCTGCCAGGCCTCGGCTAAACGGGTTGCGGCTTGGCTTAAGTGTTTTTGCATGTGACATAAACTCCCTGGTCTGATGGTTAATCGTGTGATGGCCGATGCTTTTAATCGATAACGATGGCGTAAGCCTTAGAAACACGCGCTACGGCGATGTTTATCGCAGTGTTTCGGGCTGCTTGCAAGAGTCTGAGTGGGTTTTTGTGGAACCAGCTTGGCAAATGATTGAGCGACTCGCCAGCCACGGGCGGACGCAGTTCCATGTTTTAGAACTTGGCTTCGGTTTAGGCTTTAATCTGAGCGTTTTTCTTGACCGCTGGTTGAAGAGGGCCAAGCCGTCCTGGCGATGTTATGTGCAAAGCATCGAATTACACCCCTTGGGCTTAGACGAGTATCGCCGTGCATGGGCGGCAGTCGCCGGTCCACCGGCGACTGAGCTTGTCGAGCGCTGGCTTCACTGTTTTGATGCTGACGGTGCGTATGCTTTGCCAGGTATTCATCGCTATGCATTGCATAGCAACTTTTGGTTTGACTTTTTTGTCGCTGATGTTTCTATGGCGCTCAAGCGACTCCAAACAAGCTTTGATATTGTATTTTTGGATGGCTTTTCCGAGGCGGCTAATCCGTCGATGTGGCGGTCTGAGGTTTTTCGCGATTTGCGGCGCCATTTGTATGAAGGTGCCCTGCTGCTCAGTTACGCAAGTGCCAAGTCCTTGCGCGATCGCTTGAGCGCACTTGAGTTTGATGTTTCGAGGGAGCCGGGTTTTCCCCCGAAGCGGTTTCGACTTGAAGCCCGTTATAGGCCTTATCGACGTATTAAGCCTTTTTGTCCAAAGCCCGCGGTTGAGGATCTTATGATTATCGGTGCTGGGCTCGCTGGCCAATGCATGGCGCTGGCAGCAAGGGCACGTGGGATCCAGGGTGTGTTGATTGATGCTAAGTTACAACAAGACTGCGATTCACAAGCGCACCTTCCGGCATTTTTAGAACATTTGCACTGTTCTCCCGATGATAACGAGATGGCGCGTCTTAGTCGGGCAGCGCTCTTATCTTCTTATCGCTTGGGTTCTGCGCAAGGATCACAGGGTCTTTCGCCCCTTGTCTCTTGTCGATTGCAGTTGCTCTACCGTAGCGAGGCGCGTGCCGAATGGGCGAAGAGGCTCAATGCCCTTCTCGCTCACTCTGAGGCTTCTTTCAATCCTTGGCCTGCCCTCTTTCAGGTGCTCGACGAGTATCGGCTTTGTCTTCCCCGTTCGCGTGCGATGGCGCTTCCAAACCAACTGGCGTTTCCTCAACGACAAGCCTTCGTGGCTCGACTTGATTTGCATGACGGGCGCTGGCAGGCCTTTGATGAAAGTGGTCAGCTTATTGCGAGTGCAGCCACGATGGTGCTGACGAGCCCTCAAGCACTTGTCAAGCTTGGCTTTAATCATGCAATGCCGTTGCAAAGAAAGCCGGGCGTGAGCTTATTGATTGATATTTCCTCGGTCGATCCCTTGCATCCCGTTTGGCAAATCAAGTCAATCCTTGCTGATCAGCAGCATGTCCTGCGCTTGGCTGCGCCGGACCGATTATTGGTGGGCTCACTTTATGGTGAGCCGAACGATATAGAGGCTAGATCTTCATTGTTGGATGCCTTACAAGCATTGCTAGCCATGGACGCTAGTCTTTTTGACGTACTTTCAAATGCACCGAGCGTGCTTTGGCGCGGCGTAAGATTTAATGCACCAGATCATTTGCCGATGATTGGCGCCATCGCTGATCGGCATCAAGTTGGTGAGCAATGGGAGCGGCTCAGGAAGAATGCTCGCCTTCCAATGCCGCGGCTTGAGCAGGCTTACACCCTAACCGCGCTTGGTGCACGTGGTGCCTTGTGGGCACCCTTTGGGGCTGAAATCTTGCTCGATATGATGCAGTCCATTCCCTGCCCTCTGGAGGCTGACCTGCTCGCAGCCATTGATCCAGCACGTGGTCTGATTCGTGCAATGAGGCGAGGCGAGCCGCTATCAGGCACAATCGGCCATCTCTAGCATGCGAGTCTTTATGGCGACAACTTTAGGTTTTGATTGCAGTAAATGTCCAGGCTATTGCTGCACCTACCCCCGGATCGTTATCAGTTTGAAGGACTTGCGTCGCATCGCTCGACATTTCGAGATCAGTGAAGATGAGGCTCGCAATCGTTACACCAAACGCTATCAGGAGCATGGCGAAGACGAGACCATTCTTAAGCACAAACGCGATTCTGTCTACGCTTCGATTTGTAGATTCTTTGACAGCGATGAGCGCCGTTGTACGATTTATAAGGCTCGTCCAACGGTATGCCGCGACTATCCTCATGGCAAGCGTTGCGGTTACTACGAATTTCTGAAATTTGAACGAAAACAACAAGGCAATCCGGATTTCATTCCTTCCGCGTAGACCCGTTTAGTCGACCAGATTTCTTTCCCTCCGCTAAGACTTATTTAGTCGACTAGATTTTATTCCTTTGGCCAGAACTTATTTATTTGACCGAAGATCGAGTGCTCAGTGTCGATTGATCGCCAAATTTCTGTAAGAGTCGGGGTGATGTGGTCGTGTACTGCAAGTGGATAGTTTTCCCAGGAAAGGCGTAGTCGCAGGCGGCGTAGGCCGCAAGCGTTGCCTCATGAAAGCCGCAAGCGATCAGTTTTTTCTTTCCTGGGTACGTTGCCATATCGCCAACCACAAAGATCCCTTTACGCCGGCTTTCAAACCGCGCTGTATCCACTGGGATTTGACCCCTGTGCATACCTAATTCCCATCCAAGCATGGCATCGATTTTGGGCGAGAGCCCATGACAAACAGCGATCACATCGACGGGTAGGTGAATTTCTGTGGGCTGGGATCCATCACGTGTGATGATGCTGACTGAGCTCAGCCTAATTGTTTGATCGGCAACCTCAGATGGCTTGTTGACATCTAGTCCTTTGATCGATGCGTTTAGGACCCGAATCCGGCCGATCGCTGAGGCTTGATTGACCAGATCAAGTAAAGCCTGATGCTCAGTATCTAATGCGTCGCGCAGACCATTTCTTGCGATTAAATCGATCGATGCAGGGGCTAATGATTCCCTGTGTTGCAGTAGATACGCCGCGAGCCTGACGGCACGCTTTCCTCCGCCACTGATCAATACGCGTTTAGTTTTGATCATCAAATCGGGCGGCAATTCGCCATAAAATAGCGCAGAGCCTTCAAGTGCTGCAGCATCTTCCATACGCAGGCGCTTAGCCTCAAAAGCACCCACCCCTGAGGCGATGAAAACGGCACAAAATCGTTGGACAGCGAATGGCTTGCCTTGATGTTGACTTGATTGCGTCGACTTGAGTTCGACGTCGAAACCGTCGCGTTCGTTGCCATCAATCTTAGTAACAACACGATTCAAGTAAAGCTCGGGTTTGGCAATCTGGGCCTGCTCCCATAGTCGATTCGAAAGTTCTATCGCTTGGATCGATACAAAACCGGGAATGTCAAATATGGGCTTATCTGGATAAAGTTCATAACATTGACCGCCGATTGCTGAAAGCGAGTCGACCATCACGCAAGGAATATCCAGTAGCCCAAGCTGAAATGCCAAATACATCCCACTCGGACCGGTTCCGATGATCAACGCGGGCGCTTTGGCAACCCGATCTCCCGTGCTGCCTGCGCCTATTTGTTTGGCCGCCTGATCTCCCATGCTGCCTGCGCCTATTTGCTCGGCTGCTGTGTTTGTGCAGGGATCATAGGCCTGCCGCAAACCGCCTGATGTTTTCAAACATTGCAAGCCATGGACTTGCGTCCTTCCAACTTGGGTCAGACCACGAAAGCTGTCGGGCAAGAAAGGATCGCTCGGGATGGGGCATCACAATCATGGCGCGACCATCGCTCGAGCAGACTCCTGCAATGCCTTCAGGCGACCCGTTTGGATTCTCAGGGTAGAGACTTGCAATGGAACCGTCTGATAACGCATAACGAAGGCTGACTGAGACCGTTTGTAAATCGCTCGCTTGCTCGAAGCTTGCCCTACCCTCACCATGCGACACGACAATTGGAAGCAAGGCCGCTTCAAGACCCTCAAACCAGGGATTCGCGCTTGCTTCGATGCTCACAAGACTCAGACGCCCCTCAAATTGATTCGAACGATTTCGAAGAAAGCGCGGCCAGTGTTCTGCCCCGGGGATGATCGCCTTGAGTTGCGACATCATTTGGCAGCCATTGCAGACGCCAAGACTAAAGCTGTCAGACCGAGCAAAAAAAGATTGAAATTGATCTTTCAGTTTAGGGTTGAGCAAAATGCTTTTTGCCCAACCGCTGCCGGCTCCTAAAACATCACCAAAGGAAAAGCCGCCGCAGGCCGCAATCCCTTGAACCATCGAAGGACCGTCATTTAAATGAAATCGATCCTCGATGAGGTCGGTCATACTTACGTCAATCGCCTCAAAGCCTGCTCTGGTAAAGGCGGCGGCCATTTCCTTATGGCTATTGACTCCCTGCTCCCGCAGAATCGCAACCCTCGGTACTTTGCCAAGTACTGCTGGCGCATGACTTGAAAGTCCTGCTAACGCGTGATTAGCGTGCTTAGCGGTAAGGCTTTCATAGGATGGCGCCTTTGCGGTCAACACCGCAAGCGGACGTGTTGTACGTTCATAGTCTTCACGAGCACAGTCTTCATCGTCGCGTAGACTTGCCATGCGGTAGGAGGGCTCTGACCAGATTGCTTGGAGAACTGATCGTTCTTCTTCATAGAGAAGCTTTGCATCGCGGTAAATACTAATGCGATCTAAGCGGTTGACTCGCCCGATCACATGGCTGCATTTCGATAGCCCATGCAAGCGTAAACGGGCAAAGACCTGATCGCGATGATCGGGTCGAACCTGAAGGACAAGGCCAAGCTCTTCATTGAATAAGGCTTGAATTGTCTTTTCATGGCGCTGTACGCTCACCTGCTCGGGGCGAATCTTAAAGTCTCCCCAATCGGCCGCGTTCGCGTCCATGGTTAGCAGATCAAGATTAATACTGGCGCCACAATGACCCGCGAAACACATCTCACAGATGCATGCCCAAAGTCCACCATCGCTTCGATCGTGGATCGCCTGAATCTGTCCTTCTTCAAATAAGCCTGCGATGGCAGTTATCAGAGCGCGTAAACGCTCTGGCTCATCAAGATCGGGTGTCTGACTGTCATACTGTTTGAAGCATTCGCTGATGATACTTGCGCCCATGCGCTGTTTGCCATCAGCGAGATCAATCAGTATTAAGACCCCGGCCTCAGTATCTTGCGCCGCTTGTTCGAGCTGTGGGGTTTTGCATCGTCGAATATCAACGACCGGAGCCCAAGCACTCGCAACAAGCGTGACCGGAGATCTCACCTCAAGACTCTCATGTCCGTCATCGATTTGCGCGCGCATCGAAAGCGAATCTTTGCCAACCGGTATAGCAATACCCAACGCTTGGCAAAGCTCACTAGCGGCACTTACCGCTTCATACAAATCGGCATCTTCATCGGGTCGGCCACATGCAGCCATCCAGTTTGCCGATAGTTTGATTTGATTGATGTCTTGAAGACCCGTACCAAGCAAATTGCTGATCGCTTCGCCGATTGCCATGCGCGACGCAGCCGCCGGATTCCAGACTGCAATCGGCGCACGTTCACCGATTGCAAGCGCATCGGCTTCAAAACTCGAAAAATCGCGCAATCCTATGCCGCAATCCGCTACCGGAACCTGCCAAGGCCCTACCATGGGGTCACGGTGAGACAGGCCTCCCACGCTGCGATCGGTGATGTTAATCAGGTATGCCTTGCTAGCAACGCTTGGGTGTCGCAAGACCTCCTGACAGGCGCCTGCCAAATCAATCACCGTACTGTCGAATCGGGCCTCAGGCCTTGGACGTTTTTGCCCGTGGCGATGCATTTGGGGCGTCTTACCCAAAAGCACATCTAAAGGCAAATCAACGTGGACAGCTAGTGATTCCTCTGCGGCCGGCTTCAATGGGAACTTATCAGCCTGATTCAATGGAACATCACCGGTATGGTGCGTTGCCATGTCATCAGGCTTTTGGGCTATTGCCTCACCATTAAGCAATCGAAGACGACCTGTGGATGTCACTTCACCAATCACCGCAAAGGGACAACGTTCACGTTTGCATATCGATATAAACCGCTCAAGCGCTGAACGATCGATGGCAAGCGCATAACGTTCTTGAGATTCGTTACACCAAATCTCAGCAGCGGTCATGCCTTGTTCATCCACTGGAATGGCATCAAGCGAAATATCTGCGCCGCGTCCAGCACCGTGAACGAGCTCAGGAAAGGCGTTTGAAAGGCCACCTGCGCCAACATCATGAATCGCAACAATCGGATTATCGATGCCGAGCGTTGCGCATGCTTCGATGACTTGCTGAGCACGGCGTTGCATTTCCGGATTTGCGCGCTGCACCGAATCGAAGTCGAGCGCTAAAGCGTTACTGCCTGCTGCAAGACTAGAGGCAGCACCTCCTCCCATCCCAATTCTAAAACCCGGACCGCCGAGTTGAATCAACAAATGGGCTTGCTGAAGCGGAATCTTATGGACTTGATCGCCGTGAATGCTCCCCACACCACCGGCAATCATGATGGGCTTACGATAACCTCGTCGCTCGCCGAGCACGCTTTGCTCATAGGATCTGAAATAGCCAACAAGATTGGGGCGCCCAAACTCGTTATTAAACGATGCAGCACCGATAGGCCCTTCCATCATGATTCGCAGTGGCGACGCCAGTCGCTCGCTCTCTCCGATTTGATCTTCCCACGATTGCTTGAATCCGGGTACTCTCAATTGCGATACGCTAAAGCCGGTCATGCCGAAACGCGGCATCGCACCTCGCCCTGTTGCGCCCTCATCTCTAATCTCACCACCTGCCCCTGTTGATGCACCAGGGTGAGGAGCAATCGCTGTTGGATGGTTGTGGGTTTCGACTTTAAGAACGCTATGGAGTGTCGTATTCGTAAGTCTATAGACCTTGGAGCTTGGGTCTGGGTAAAGGTAATGCGCACCACCACCTGTTAGCACAGCTGCGTTGTCGGCGTAGGCGATCTCTACGCCCTGAGGATGAGCTGCATGGGTTTGCCGAATCAAGCCAAAAAGGCTTGAGGTCTGCTCTACACCATCAATCGTGAAGCGTGCATTAAAGATTTTATGGCGACAGTGTTCCGAGTTGGCTTGAGCAAACATCAAGAGCTCGACTTCGGTCGGATTACGACCCAAATCACGATAAGCCTTAGCAAGATAACGAATTTCTTCGGCATCAAGCGCAAGGCCAAGCGAACGATTCGCTTCCTCGATGGCAGATTCGCCCTGAGCTATAAAGTCTATGGTTGTGTTGCTTCGTAGGCTCGGGGGCCCAAACCAGGCGCTGGCACACGGCAACTCACTCAAACAAGATTCGATCATTGGATCATGGACTTGCTTGGCCAGCAATCCGTCAACAGCAAGCAGGCGATCCACGCCTTTCGGTGATCCGAACCAGCTCCTCACGGGGCTTGACTGGTAAACAATGCCGCGCTCGAGCGATCGAAGTCCGGTCACGCCTGCAATCTTTGCAATATCTTTAGCTTTGCTTGACCAGGGCGAGATCGTGCCATGGCGAGGCAACACCCAAAGTGCCTCTTTCTGGCCTTGATAGGGCTCGATCGTGTAACGGCCCATGGCACCATCTTCGCAAAATAGCGTCTCGAGGCTCGCCTTAGCCGTGTGCAACTGCGCTGCATGCTCGAAGCAACCGATATAAACAAAGCGCGCGCTTAATTGCTTGACCTGATGGCCCGCTTGTGAAAGCTCTGATTCGAGTCGACGCAGCCGCGCAGGGTCAAGCGCTGGGGGCCCTAAATATGCAAACTCAGCTTGTGACAGGGTCGGTGAAAAGCGGTTTGCTTCATGGGTCAAGGCGCACCTCCTGCGCAAAACTGAGGGTTGAAAAAGTCCCCACGCCTGATTTTATCGGTAGCTGGAGCTACACTCGACCTGCATACACCTAAAGTCAAAGTAAGTAATAAACTTATGAAGGGATGAACAAGTGGATTTAAGTTATAGCGTCCAAGAACAAGCCTTCAGACAGGAAGTTCGTAGCTGGTTCGAAGCGAACTTACCTTCTGATTTGAAAGAGAAAGTTACGAATTACCAGGAACTGAGTAAAGACGAGCTCGTTCGCTGGCACAAGATTTTGGCAGCCAAGGGTTGGGTTGCGCCCTCGTGGCCTGTTGAATGGGGTGGGACGGGTTGGAACGCTGTCGAGCGCTCGATCTTTGAGGAAGAATATGCACTAGCGGGCTGCCCAATGGTGGCACCTTTTGGCCCCGTGATGTGTGCCTCGGTTCTCTTGCAGTTTGGTACTGAGGAACAAAAAAAGCGATTCCTTCCGAGGATTTATCAAGGCGAGGACTTCTGGTGTCAGGGCTATTCCGAACCAGGTTCCGGCTCCGATCTTGCCTCGCTCAAAACACGGGCTGAACGGCACGGCGATCATTATGTGGTGAATGGCCAGAAGATTTGGACCACGCTCGGGCATTACGGCGATTGGATCTTCGCGCTGGTTCGTACTGATTTCGATAGCAGTAAGCGCCAGGAAGGGATCAGCTTCTTGCTGATTGATATGAATACGCCAGGTATCACCGTCAGACCGCTCATCCTCCTTGATGAGGGGCACGAGGTTAACGAGGTGTTCTTTGAGGATGTGAAAGTTCCCATTGAAAATCTGGTTTTTAAAGAAGGTAAAGGGTGGACGGTTGCCAAGTATTTGCTTGGTCACGAGCGTCTAGGCACGGGCTCGCTTGGCGCGTCACGTCGGGAGATACGAAGGATCCAACGTGAGGCAGCACTGACCGAGCATCGCGGCCGTCCTCTGCTTGAAGACCTTCGTTTTCGTGATCGCTTAAGTAAAGTCGACGTTGAGTTAACAGCGCTCGAGATCACCCATATGCGTTTTCTCGACACCATGCGGCGGACCGGAAATCCACCGGGCGCAGAGGTGTCGATGCTCAAGATCAAGGGAACCGAGATCCAGCAGGCGCTTACCGAGCTTCGTTTGCAAATTGCCGGGCCTGATGCGGCGCCCTTCAAGCCTTTGTCGTATGACGGTTTTGACGCGCTCTTGGCCTCGGTCGCGCCTCGTTATTTCAACTACCGAAAAACGAGTATTTACGCGGGTTCGAACGAAATCCAGCGCAATATTTTTGCCAAGATGGCCCTGGGCCTTTAAACGCGGAGCCGCAAAAAATGAATTTCCAGTTTTCTGAAGAGCAGCAGTTGCTCGCTGACAGCGTACAGCGCCTTCTCGACGAGCAATACCACTTTGACGCAAGAAAAAAAATCATTGCATCCGATGAGGGATGGAGCCCATCGATTTACGCCAAGCTGAGCGAGCTTGGCTTAACAGCCCTGCCCTTTGCAGAGTCTCTTGGTGGTTTTGGCGCGGGCGCGCTCGATATGATTCCTGTCATGCAAGCACTGGGCAAGGGCTTATTGCTTGAGCCGCTTGCCACAACCTTAGCGGTGCCCGCAGCCCTACTTGCGCACTATGCCGACTCCGGACAGAACGCGTTGGCGCAAAGCCTGATTACCTCAATCATCGAAGGCCAAGCGCGTGTGGCTTGGGCCCACGAAGAGGCAAAGAGTCGTTGGGATTTGGCTTCGATTCGAAGCGCAGCATCTAAGGATGCAAGCGGTCAGTGGCACATCAAGGGTGAAAAACGCGTGGTCTTGCACGCTACTGCTGCACAGTGGCTGATTGTTTCGGCAAGAACAGGCGGCAGTGGGCTCGATCGAAAGGGTATTTCGCTTTTCCTAGTGCCAAGCAACGCGCCTGGTCTTCAGCTGAAAACCTATCGTACCTACGACGATCAACGTGCAGCCGATCTGGTGTTTGACTTAAAACTCGATGCAACTGCCCTGCTCGGTCAGGCGGGAGAGGCCCTTGAAGCGATCGAGGCTGCTTGTGATTGGGCGCAAGCCTTATTATGCGCGGAAGCACTTGGCGTGATGGACGAGGCCAACCGATTGACGCTTGAGTACTTAAAAACAAGAAAGCAGTTCGGTATGCCTATCGGATCGTTCCAATCACTACAGCATCGCATGGTCGATATGATGATGAGTGCCGAACAAAGCCGTTCGATAACCTATCTGGCCTGCGATCGTGTTGATGCTTTTAGAGCCGGGCGCGTAAGCGCAAACGATCGCTCAAGGGCTGTTGCCATGGCAAGGGTCAAGGTCAACGAGGCTGCCCGTCATATCGGCCAGGAAGCTATTCAACTGCATGGCGGCATGGGCATGACGATTGAAATGAAAGTAAGTCATAGTTTTAAGCGCTTAACAGCCATTTCGCAGCAATTCGGTGATCTCGACCATCAACTCAGTCGACTTGCCAGCTTATGATTTAGCTACTGAGCGCTTTATAACGAATCCGCTCGGGTTGGTCGGCGGCGTCGCCGAGGCGGCGACGCCGATCAGCCAAATAATCTGCGTAATTACCCTCAAACCACACAATCTGACTATTGCCTTCAAACGCAAGAATATGTGTGGCAATACGATCGAGAAACCAGCGATCGTGAGAGATCACAACCGCACATCCGGGGAATTGTAAAAGGGCCTGTTCTAGTGCCCTTAAGGTTTCAACATCGAGATCGTTGGTCGGCTCATCGAGCAACAGCAAGTTGCCGCCCATGCGTAATGTTTTTGCTAAGTGCACCCGATTGCGCTCACCACCCGAAAGATCGCCGATCCGCTTTTGTTGATCGGCGCCTTTAAAGTTAAAGCGTGCGCAGTAACCGCGGCTCGAAGTCACATAAGTACCCACCGTAATATTGTCGAGGCCGTCGGAGATCTCCTCCCAAACGGTTTTTTGGTCGTTCAGTTGATGCCGACTTTGGTCCACAGCAGCAACCCTCACGGTATCGCCGATCCGTAGCGTGCCCTGGTCGGGTGACTCTTCGCCTGTCATCATCCTGAATAAGGTTGTTTTACCCGCGCCGTTTGGTCCAATCACACCGACGATGCCACCAGGTGGCAGCGCGAAGTTTAGATTTTCATAAAGTACTTTGTCGCCGAAGCGCTTACCGATTCCTTGGGCTTCGATCACCAGGTCACCAAGTCGCGGTCCCGGCGGAATGTAAATCTCATTGGTTTCGTTGCGTGCCTGGGCTTCGGTAGACGACAACTCTTCAAACCGCTGTAACCTCGCCTTGCTCTTTGCCTGCCGACCCTTCGGATTACTCCTCACCCATTCGAGTTCCTCTTGCATGGCCTTAATACGTGCGGACTCCTGCTTGGCCTCGACCTGAAGGCGCTGCTCCTTTTGTTCAAGCCAGGTGGAGTAATTGCCCTGCCAGGGGATACCATGACCTCGATCAAGTTCTAGAATCCATCCTGCAACATTATCAAGAAAATATCGATCGTG
>JACCDJ011133661.1_pt1 | contig 33565 bp, 27 predicted proteins | sample 7444481 | NCBI WGS metagenome assembly JACCDJ01 (sample SAMN15323435, study PRJNA562643) | freshwater metagenome | isolation source: river surface water | place: USA:Blue River Watershed | collected 2017-08-15 | reverse complement strand
GTGCTATCGCAATACTTGTAGATTCTTTAGATGTTAAGGGTTTGATTACCGGAGCTACCTATTTGCCAAATCCTAATCGTATTGTATTGTGTGGCTACTCTAGTTTATTACAGCCCTTTTTGTTTCTAGATTATAAATTCGTTGGTAATAATTTTAGTATGGGTTGTAAGCGTAAAGTTGGACTCAATCTGCCTTTTCATCAAGTAGAAGCTATTACCGCTTGCGATACCACCTGTTTTTATTTAAGCAATGAATATTTTACTAGGTCGATTATTACTACGCCACAGCAATTGCATCGACTTAATTTGGACTCCCTTCTAAAATCTGCTTTTTATCCGTCAAATGTGAATAATGACATCACTAATGATAAAAATTGTCTTATCTATCCGAATCTAATTGATACACGCTTTGTGGGGGAATTAAATATTCAATCCGTTGCCAATAATGAAAGTGTTGAAAATGCAGTGCTTATTAATCCGAATGGCTCTGTTGTACACCATTGGAAGCTTTCGGGCCCGAAAATAAATTGGAACTTGTCTTTAGCGGAAGGGACCTATATGTTGTTGATTTACGGAGATGGAAATCATTTAATTTCTAGTCAAAAGTTAGTCATCAAAAATTAATTTCAAAATTGTAAATTTGAATCTATGAAAAAGATATTGATAACTGGTGGTGCAGGATTTATTGGTTCGCACGTCATTCGTCGTTTTGTAAATACCTATCCTGATTATATTGTCTATAATTTGGATGCATTGACTTATGCTGGCAATCTGGAGAATCTAAAAGATTTGGAGAATGCTGCTAATTATAAGTTTGTGAAAGGGGACATCACTGACGAAGCCTTTATCAATAACTTGTTCAGTACAGAACAATTCGATGGGGTTATTCACTTAGCGGCTGAATCGCATGTGGACAGAAGTATTATGGATCCTTTAGCCTTCGTTCGCACCAATGTAATGGGTACAGCAGTGCTCTTAAACGCGGCTCGTCAGGCATGGAAAGGAAACTGGGAAGGCAAACGCTTTTATCACGTGAGTACGGATGAAGTTTATGGTAGTTTGGGTGATACAGGATTGTTTACAGAAGATACTCCATACGATCCGCATAGTCCGTATAGCGCTTCAAAAGCTGCAAGCGATCATTTCGTTCGTGCGTATCATGATACATATGGAATGCCAGTAGTGCTATCGAATTGTAGTAATAACTACGGCCCGAATCACTTCCCTGAAAAACTAATTCCATTAGCTATTTTCAATATGCGCAATAACAAACCGGTTCCAGTATATGGCACTGGAGAAAATGTTAGAGATTGGTTGTTCGTAGAAGACCACGCTCGCGCAATTGATACCATCTTCCATCAAGGTAGAAATGGCCAGACATACAATATCGGCGGATTCAACGAGTGGAAAAATATTGATTTGATTCGTCTTCTTTGCTCCATCATGGATCGTAAGTTAAATCGTCCGGAAGGCGAAACAGCTAAATTGATCACCTTCGTGAAAGATCGTGCAGGACATGATTTGCGTTATGCCATTGATGCGAATAAATTGAAAAATGAATTAGGATGGGAGCCTTCGCTTCAATTTGAAGAAGGGCTAGAACGCACGGTAGATTGGTACTTGCATAATGAAGAGTGGTTGAATCGCGTTACTTCTGGGGCTTACCAAAATTATTACGAATCACAATACGTGGCTCGTTAATTTTGTTAAGTGCTTTCCATAATTGGATTGCTTCCTTCGCTTCTTTTACATCATGAACTCTAAGGATTTGAGAACCGCGTTCTAATGCCCAGGCATGAAGGACACTGGTTCCGTTCAATGCATTTGCAGCGTCTGTCCCCAATGTTTTATAAATCATCGATTTTCTTGAAATGCCCGTTAGAATGGGCTTATGCAATTGGTGAAACAATTCCATGTTTCTCAGTAACTCGAAATTGTGCGCTGCATTCTTGCCGAAACCAAAGCCTAAATCGATAATCACTTCTTCAATTCCCATCAACTTAAGCTGCGCTAATTTTTCTTGAAAAAAATGATAAACCTCCTGTGTAACATTGTTATAGCTTGGGTGTTCTTGCATATCGCTAGGCTTTCCTTGCATATGCATTAATACGTAAGGGACTTTTGTCTTTGCGGCAATATCTAAAATAGAGGCATCCATACTGCCGGCAGAAATGTCATTGATAATATTTGCACCTGCATGAATAGCTGCTTCGGCTACCTTGCCATAAAATGTATCTATCGAACAGTGAATATCCGGATAATGTTTCTTTGCTAATTCAATCGCCGGTATGACGCGATCTATTTCTTCTTGAACGCCGACTTGTGTGGCGCCAGGACGAGTGGATTGTCCTCCGAAATCTAGTATCGTAGCGCCCTCATTAATCATAGCTTCAATTTTGTTGGCTATTTCAGCGCTTGCTTGTACTCGACTTTCACTATGAAAGGAGTCAGGCGTACAATTTAGAATCCCCATTACCTGAGGCTCTTCTAATGAAAAGAAACGACCTTGCATATTGATACTTTGACTTATACCGCTTTTCATTCGGTAAAGGTCTTATATTTTCTTTAAAAATTGTATCTTTAAGCTATCACTATGTCACTCGAAAAAACGATAACTCAGTATAACGAAGCAGTAAATATCTGCTCTTCCATTTTCTTTCTTAAAACAAAAGACTATGGTACTGCTTGGCGCATTTTACGTTTGAGCAGCATCACCGACCAAATTTTTATTAAAGCTAATCGCATTCGCACAATACAAGAAAAGGGCGAAATGAAAGTGAATGAAGGCGTTGAAGCCGAATTCATTGGCATTGTCAATTATTGCGTCATCGCCTTGATGCAAATGGAATTACCTAATGATGATAAGCTAGAATTGGGCTTGGAGGAAACAGAATTTCTGTTCAATAAAAAGGTAGAGGAAGCTCGTCAGTTGATGCGCAATAAAAATCATGACTATGGTGAAGCATGGCGTGAGATGCGTGTTAGTAGCATCACCGATCTTATTTTAATGAAATTATATCGTATTCGTCAAATTGAAGATAATCAAGGGAAAACACTCATCAGCGAGGGTATTTCAGCGTCTTACTTCGATATGATTAACTATGCTATTTTTGCCATGATTCGTTTGAAAGAACTTGGGCAATGGCATTTGAATACCTCTGCAAACGCCTAAACATTTTATATGCGATTTTTCGTTCAGCTAAGTCGGTACCTTATTGGACTCTGGTTGCTTCTTAGCGGAGTGCTTATGCTAAACGATCCAATAGCATTTGCGAACAAAATCGAAGTTTATTTTAACGCCTTACACGTCGGATTTCTACAATCCATCGCCATTTATTGGGGGATGGGGGTAGGGGCTCTGACTATGTTGCTTGGCTTAAGTTTGTTATTAGGTTCTTTTATCCAGATTACTAGTTGGTCGGTCGCCGTATACGCTTTGCTTTCTACCTGTCTGACAGGATATATTAGCATCAATAGATTATTTGTCGAGATGCCTTCTTTTGGGGAGTTATTGCATTGGTCGCCTTTGGCAGCCTTCTATCGCGATATATTTGTGTTGGTATTAAGTGCTTTATTACTCTTAGGGAAAAATCAAATTGATGCGGTTGGTGGTTTTAAATGGAATGTTTTCTTTTTTGTACTCGCGGTCTTGTCAGTTATTGCATTACCGTATTATACATTTACTTATGGAGCTTTGTACAGCAAGCAGCCTTTGAAAAAAGGCTTGGATCTGCGTGCGAAATGGGCGATTGCTCCAAGTGCTCCGAGAGATAGTTTTGCTACCTATTTCTATTATTACAACCTAAAGAAGCAGCAAATTGATTCATTCGGTGCCGATAAAATAGGCGAGCATTTAAAAGATTTAGCCAATAAGAAGAAATTCCTCTTTGAAAAGAGTGCAAGTATTTTAATTCGTAAGGGTGAGCAAGCTAAGGAACCCGGATTTAGTCTGCTAGATGCCTATGGTAGAGCGATTCATGACTCCTTATTGAATCAAAATGGCTTGTCTTTATGGATCGTTTTTCGCCAAACGAATGCACTGAATGAAGAGGCCCAACGTAAATTACGTTTAGCTATTAAAAGCGCGGAAGATATCAAGTTACCCCTCATTGGCCTCAGCAACCTGAAATCAAGCGAATCAGATAAATTAAGACACGATAATAATTGGAGTATTCCTTTTGTGCAATGCCCTAGCGAGGAATTTATACGTCAACTCTGTCCGCAAAATCCGACTTTTATTTTACTTCATAATGGCAAGGCAGAACAGATATGGACCCTACATACTTTGCCTACTGATTTTACGCGACTTTAATTTTCCATAAAGGTGTACAATTGAAAAGCCCTTTGTGAACAAGTTGCGGCCTTCCTTTTCCATACTACAAGGCGCTTAGTATAACTTTAAGCAGAAGAATTCCGTACAAAAGAATTCTAAAGAATACGTATGCTTCAGAAGTTTATCATCCGCCCTTGCTTTTTAATGGCTTTAGCAATTGCAACAGTTTTGCCTGTTCAATTAAAAGCCCAACAGACAGCCCATTATACAGCACCTGAAACTGTTTTTAGAGATGCAGTTTCCATGTTTGAAGTTGAACAATATTGGCAAGCACAGCAATTGTTTATTCAGTTTTTGGCAAGTCCGCAAGGGGCAAGCGATCAAAATAAATGGCGCTTGTGGCAATCGGATGCAAATTATTATAACGCCGTTTGTGCCATGCAATTAAATCAGCCGGATGCTGAGTATCTGTTGAAGAAGTTCCTAAAGGATTATTCGAATACAACGCGTGCTAACAATACGCGCTTTTATTTGGGGGTGTATAATTTTAGAAAAAATCAGTTTAAGGAGGCCATTCAGTTTTTGGAAAAGGTCGACTTGTCTGGTTTGAGCTTTGCAGAAAATCAAGAAGCGAATTTTTGCTTAGCCTACAGTTATTTCATTACCAAGAAAAACGAAAAGGCCTTGCCTATCTTCAAAGGCTTGGCAAATGGACGTTCTAAGTATGCTGCCAAATCAACTTACTATGCAGGTTTTATCAGTTATAACCTAAAAAATATTGATGACGCTGCAGGCTATTTTGAAAAAGTAAAGCTTTATCCTGATTACGAACTAATTGTCCCTTATTACCTATGTCGTATCTATTTCTCTCAAAAGAAGTATGAGCAATTGTTGAGTTATGCTGAAGATGTATTGAAAAAGGAGAACGTTCAAAATAAAAGCGATATCCAATATTTAATCGGGCAAACGTATTTCCAAAAGAAGGAATATGCTAATGCGTTAACCTATTTAACGGCTTTTGCTGCGCAAAATAAAAAGATGCGTAAGGATGATTTATATCAAATTGCTTTTGCGCAATACAAAACAGGCGACTATAAAAACGCCATCGAGCATTTGAAAGATCTGAATGTGTTGAAGGATACTTTAGGACAATTCTCTTTGTATATTCTCGGAGATTGTTATTTGCAAACTAACAATAAAACAAGTGCCCGTACCGCTTTCAGCCAGGCTGCCAAATTCAATTTCGATAAAGAAATCGCTGAACAATCAGAATTCTTAGCTGCGAAGTTAGCTTTTGATGAAGGGCTCGACGAAGTATCATTAACTACTTTGCAATCCTTTGTAAAGGAATATCCTGATTCTAAAATGTTAGGCGAAGCAAAGGAAATGCTAACAGATATTTATGTGCGTTCTAATAATTATGCTGCCGCATTAGAGTTGTTGGAATCGATTAATAACAAGTCTCCCCGCTTGAAGGCAGCGTATCAGAAAGCTGCTTTCTGTTCAGGCGTGCAGAAATATCATAACCGCGACTTCCATGGAGCGCGCAACTTCTTCGAACGCTCACTTCGTTATCCTGTAGATAATCAAATGGTAGCAGATGCAGCCTTTTGGAAAGGGGAGATTGCGTATTACGATGGAAGTTATCAGGATGCTATTTTGGAATTCAACAAGTATTTAAGTCTGTCAGAAATGGCGGGTGCAAAGGTTTCAAATAATAATTTGGCAAACGTATATTATGATTTAGCCTATTGTTATTTGAAAATGCAAAAACATGATCAGGCATTACAGTATTTGAATTCTTGTCTTCAAGTTGCTAAAGAAAAATCGAAACTATGGACGGATGTGAACTTACGTATCGCGGATTGTTATTTCGTGCAGAAAATTTATGATAAGGCTACTAGCTATTATAACAACGTAATTGAAGCGAAAGGCGCTGGTAATGATTATGCCTTGTATCAAAAGGGGATTATCCTGGGCTTGACAAACGATAATGCTGGTAAAATTGAAGTGCTTTCGCAGGTTGCCGTTGCTAATCCTAAATCTGTGTATGTCGACGATTCTAAAATTGAAATCGCAAATACCTATTTCAATGATGAAAAGTATAAGGATGCGGAAGGTGCCTATGCCGACGTGATTACCAATTATCCAAAGAGTCCTTTTTATAAGAAAGCGCGCGTACAAATGGCCTTGGTTTATGTGAATACAGATCAAGATGAAAAGGCCTTAGAAGCCTATAAGGATTTAGTAAAAGATTTTCCAAATTCACCAGAGGCAACAGAATCGCTCTTAGGGATCCGTAATTTGTATATTGATAAAGGAGATGCAAATGGATTTTTGGGCTATTTGAAAACACAACCTGGTTTGTCTTTGAGTGCTTCTAATGAGGATAGCTTATTGTACGAAGCGGCTGAAAATAACTTCAACACACAGAAGTATAATGCGGCTATTGAAGGGGTTAGTACTTATGTCGATAAGTATCCTAAAGGATATTTTATTCCGAATGCTTTATTCGTTCGTGCGGAATCGTACGTGAAGCAAAGTGAATGGGGTAAGGCCTTCACCGACTTCACCGCTATTGCAAATATGTCGCCAAACGACTATACAGAACGTTCGGTACAGAAGGCTGCCTATATCGCTTATGTTCATTTGAAGGATTATCCGCAGGCTCTTAATTACTACCAATTGATGGCAGAACGTAGTGGCTATAAGAAGAATAAAGCAGAAGGGATTTTAGGAGCGATGCGTAGTGCTTATAAATTAGAGAAGAATGAAATATGTGCGAAATATGCGCAAACAGTTAGTACAGATGAGACCTATTCAACAGTGGATCAAAATGAGGCGCATTTCTATTTAGGGAAAATGGCTTTCAACGCTAACGACACCTTAACAGCTGAAAAAGAGTTCTCTGCTTGTTTGAAAAACAATAAAGGAGAGCAGGCTGCAGAAGCGCGTTTTTGCTTAGCGAAGATTAAGTATATGAAAGGGAATTATCAACGTGCCGAAGACGCGTGTTATGATATCATCAACGAATTCCCAACCTATGAACGTTGGATAGGCGAGACCCTTTTATTATTGGCAGATGTTTACACTGCAGAGAAAGAATATATTCAAGCCAAATCGACCTTAGAGACCTTATTTGAGAATGTAAAAGATACTGCATTACAACAACGTGCAGATGAGAAAATGATTCAAATTCAAACGAAAGAATCGAACGACTCTAAATTGTTAAACGAAACTCCAAGCAAATAATATGAAGAAGCAATCAGTAAAATATATCCTTGCGTTAGCTATTAGCTTTCCACTTTTTGCCAACTTCGCTTCGGCACAAACACCTGTTGCTGCGATTACTCCTAAAGTGGATACCACTATGGAAACGGAGCAAATTGATATTATAAAACCATATCAACCTATTTTGGCCGATGCTGTGAAAATGAACTTTTCGCCTGAAATGCCAAAAGTGAAAATGGAGGTGCCTAAATTAACTTATAATGTTCCAACACGATTACTTGCGGTAGTGCCTCAATCGCCAGAATTAAAGGCAGTAATGTTGCCAAAGGATAAGCAGCAATTGGTATTGCCTACTTTATATGCGAAGTTGGGCTTCGGTAATTACACAACGCCTTATGTCGACTTGCGTTATAATAATGTCAATAATGCGAGCTTCCGTTATGGCGTGAATTTGTTTCATCATTCTTCAAACAGTGCACCAAATCCCGTTCAACGTTTTGCACAAAGTAAAGCGCAGCTACAATACCAATATCTAATGCCAGCGAATGTCTTGGAAGGAGATATCACGTATACCAACGATGTATTCCGTCCCTATGCATTGAATACTGAAAGCAATAAAATTTCTCTCAATGATAAATTCATGACTCACATACTTGCACCAACGATTATTTTTCGCAAGCTGAATCAAGATGAGAATAAAGAACTGGATTATAAATTATCTGTGAAGCCATATATGCTTTCTCGATTAGATTCAACCTTCCGTTCTATCAATGAAACAGGTATCTGGGCTGAAGCTAAAGTACAGAAGCCATTTGAAGACGGAAGCATAGCCGGGATAAAAATCAGTGAAGACTATAATAGCTTCAGTAGCACACACTCAACGTGGGATCCTACCTTGACTATTTACAAAAATTCATTAATCACTGCTTCTCCTTTTTATAATATTGAAAAGAAGGAATGGTTTGCACGAATTGCAGCGAATGTTCAATTTAGTCAGAATGCAAGCTATATCCATCCTGATATCGAATTAGGAAAAGATTTGATTGCACAAAACTTACAAGTGTATTTAGGTTATAAGGGTAACGTGCTAAAGAATACCTATCGTTCGATGTTGGCCTTTAGTCCGGTATTAGATTCTACGCTCATTAAAAACACGATTCGTCAAGATATCTTCTTAGGATTAAGAGGCTCGTTCAATAAAGAGTTTACTTACAATGCTCGCTTCGCATACGTGCAAACAAAGCACCAAGGCTTCCTAACGATGTTGGATTCTAACAATTTGCGTAATTATCGCATGGAGTTTATTGATTCAAAGGCTACTCAATTCAACGTACATGCTGAGGTGAATTATAATAAGTCTGAAATTATTCGTGCAGGACTTTGGGCGGATTATACCAACTATTATTTGCCGAATAAGTTTTATGCCAACTTCGCACCGGCATTCGTTGGTGGCTTACAAGCCAATTATAAGTATGAGCAGAATTGGGAGTTTGGTATGCAAGTATTCGGATGGAGTAATCGTCAATACATGCGCGGCTCTGCTTTAGAAACGCTCAAAGGAAGCGCAGATGTAAATTTGAATGCGTATTACCATTATAACACAAACGTGAGCGCCTACATTCAATTGAACAATGTCGCTAACCAAAAGTATTCTTATACCTTAGGTTATCCTGTTTATGGGATTAATGGCGTGATTGGGGTTGTGCTCCGTTACTAATTAGAAGTTGTAACAACCGATACGGCCAATATACATGCGGCCACGATATTCTGATGCTTGACAACGTGAGAAGAATATATAGGAGAAGTTAATTTGTACGAAATTGTACCAATCTTTGTCGCCTGGATCGCCTCTCTGTACCCCTTTTAAAGAGGTGTCGTCATAGTAATTGAAGCCTCTGTAAGTAAGTTCGGCTGCAGCAGAACCGTTTACTTTAGCTAATTCAATTCGGTCAGGATAGGATGTGCTTACATCATCGAGGTGATCTGTGAAAGTTTTACGCATCACGAATTCTCCAGAAACAACTAATCGCTTGTTAATAGCATATTTGATACCACCACCCATTGGGATGGAAAATTGAGTTAATTTGTATTTCTCGGGATAACCTGCAAGACCTTGTCCCTCTGTTCCGAGCTCTTGTAAGTGATAAAATTCACCATAAAGACTGGTCATAGGGTCGAAATGGAACATGGCAATCCCACCAACAACGTAAGGGGAAAACCTTTTATTTCTACAAGGGTTGAATGAAAACAAGTTTAATTCTCCAACTAAATAAGCTTCTGTAATCGGACTCGTAAAGTTTAGATTACGGACAATGTGAAACTTATTTAAGGAATATTTATCGTCGCCTGATATAGTTCCTCTACTTACGCCAAAACGGCCACTCACTAATCCTTTTAGAACGGTACCTCTCACAAACATACCTGCAGCAGGATGGTATTGGCTCATTTCAATATAAGGAGCAGTAATATCACCTAAGTAAAAGCTAAAGCCTCCTGACACACCACCTTCCGCGAACTGTGCGTAGCTGTTCGATGAAAGGGACAAGCCGATAAGACTAAAAACTAAGGAGCTGATAATTCTTTTTAACATAATAGATCAATTAGCGAAGTCGTAAAAATACTCCTTTTTGTACAAAATATACGCAATTGTAATTCCGGAGTAAACGTACCAATCTTTTGTCTTAGGGTTGCCTCTAGTGCTATCAAAGGTGTAATCTACCGGCAGCTTGTAATATTCATCGGCGCGAATGGATAATTCCGCCGCCATTGGTCCGTTATTTTGTGCAAGATATTTCAAAGGTAAATATCCTCCACTGACATCGTCTAGATAGTCGGTGAAGGTTTTATGCATACTCATTTCCGCCGTTAGAGTGATATAATTACCGTCTCCTAATCGGAGGCCGTATTTGATACCTCCTCCGAAAGGAATGGAAATTTGATTTAGTTTGTATTTAGGACCATAGCCTGGAATCCCTTGGCCCTCCGTTCCTAGGGGCTGTAATTCATACCATACCCCTTGGTAAAGTGCTTTTGGATTGAAGTGATAATAAGAAATGCCTGCAAAAATAAAGGGAGTGAATGGCTTTTGTTTGTTGATAGGTTCGAATCCTAAAATATTCCAATCGAACTGTAAAGAGCTTTCAAAAAGATCAGTCTTAAAACTTAGATTGCGTTGTTGATGTGCAAAGCCTTTCGATAGGGCATCATCTCCGGCAATTGCACCATTAGTGGCAATAAATCGGAGCGACCAATAGGGATTTAAGGTAAAACGAGAAGATAGCCCGTAATAGGGTTTCCAGGTTTTGGGATGCGGAATCGTGGTACTTAATTCACCCACATATTGCGTTAGTCCACTCGCCAATCCTATTTCCCAGTTGCTACGATTGATTTTGTAGGAATTGCTCCATTTCTTTTTCGTTTTATAGGGATTGCCATGACGACCACCGATCGCAAAGCTGCTAAAATGAACGCAAACAAAAACAATGAGTAGGCAAAGACGATTCATTAGAGACGAATTATCAATTTTTCGATCTTGTTTTTAATAAAATACTACCAAGCAAGAAAATTCCAATGACAAAATACACAATTAATACCACAATTGAATTGCGCATACTGCCGGTCCATTCATCAATAAAGCCAAATGAAAAAGTTCCAATGGTAATAGCGAGTTTTTCGCTCACGTCAAAGAAGGAGAAGAAAGAGGCATGGTTCTCCGTTTCAGGAAGTAGCTTACTATAGGTGCTTCTCGATAAGCTTTGTACCCCTCCCATAACTAAGCCGACGCAGCCACCTAGGATTAGGAAAGGGACAGCACTATATACGAAGTAAGCGCCAAAACAAATGAAAATCCACAAGGTAACGGCTAGCGTCAAGGCTTTAAAATTTCCTATTTTTTGAGAAAGCCAAGCAAAGAGAAAAGCGCCTCCAACCCCGATGTACTGAATAATCAACATGGTTAAAATGAGTTGATCTTGCGCAAGTTTAATTTCCTTGCTACCAAAGGTGGACGCCACATACATAACAGTTTGTACGCCCATAGAGTAAAAGAAAAAGGCGATTAAGAATCGCTTTAGAATCGGTGCGTGACGAAGTTGTTTCAATACCTCGTTTAACGCTGAATAGCCCGATTTTATTACACCCGCGTGAATATGTTCGTAGTTGATAGGCGTTGAAGGGAGTCTTGAAAAGGTAATTTGAGCAAAACCTAACCACCAGATCCCAGTTAGTAGAAATGAAAAACGTACGGGAAAGGAATCATAGCCGAATAGGTTTTTCTCTAAGCCAAACCAAGTAGGATGTAATATGAGTAATAGGCAAAAGATTAATAGCAAGGAACTGCCAAAATAGCCCAAGCCGAAACCTCTTGCGCTCACCTTGTCTTGCTGATCTTCACTCGCAATTTCTGGTAAGTATGCATTGTAAAACACAATACTTCCGCTAAATCCAATCCCTGCCAAAATAATTAAGGTAATGCCTAAGTTGATACTTCCTTTGTCGAAGAAAAACATGCTCATACACGACAAAGAGCCCAGCCAACAGAAGAATTGCATGAAAGGCTTCTTGTTACCTATACTATCGGCTAGTGCAGATAAAATAGGGGAGAGAAAGGCAACGATTAGGAAGGAGAGTGAAATCGCGAAAAAGTAAACCGCAGAATTATCAAACCAATGCCCGAAAATATTCACTTTGTTACCGTGAGCGGAGGTTACATAATTGTAATAAGGCGGGAAAATAGCCGTGGCAATTACCAAGGCATAAACCGAGTTGGCCCAATCATACATGGCCCAGCCATTGATGATTCTTTTGTTATTTACAGGAATGGTCGACATATTATTTCGAAAAGATAAGCATTTGTTCGTTTTACACCAATTTAACAAGCAAGAATTGTATTTTAGCATCTCCAATTTATTATGAGAAAGAGAACCTTAATCCTGCTTGCCATTATTTTAGGCACTTCATTCGTCGCTTTATCACAAGCAAAAACCAAACCATACTTTCAGCAAGACTTAAAGTATAAAATTGAGGTACGTTTGGACGATACAAAACATCAGCTAAAAGGTGTAATGGAATTGGATTATACCAATCATTCCTCCGATACACTTTATAAGTTTCCTATACATCTTTGGGCCAATGCATTCAAAGACAATTCTTCCGCTTTTGCGAAACAGCAATTGGAAGATGGGAAAACAGAATATTATTACAGCAAGGATTCACTACGTGGCTGGATTGATTCCATGCATTTTGTAATTAATAATGTGGCCGTAACCTACACCCTCGATCAAGAAAATATTGATATCGCTTATGTGGGGCTGCCAAAGCCAATTTTGCCAGGTGAAAGCATTCATCTTAAAACACCATTTGTTGTGCAAATGCCTTATTGCTTTTCTCGTATCGGACATGATGCGCAGCAATATCAAGTAACACAATGGTATCCGAAGCCGGCAGTGTATGATCGTGAAGGCTGGCATCCAATGCCCTACCTCGATCAAGGAGAATTCTATGCTGAATTTGCAAGCTACGATGTGCAGATAAGCCTTCCTAAAAACTATATCGTTGGCGCTACCGGCGACTTACAAGATAGTAGCGAGATTAAATTCTTACATCATTTGGCCGATTCCAACCGTACCATAGATGCTTATGATAAAGATTTACGCTTCCCTTTAAGCGATACTGAATTTAAAACCTTGCACTATCATGCGGAAAATGTAACAGATTTTGCCTGGTTTGCAGATAAACGATATAATGTGCTTCGTGGCGAGGTTTTACTGCCAAACTCCGGAAGGAAAGTAGAAACATGGTTGTATTTCACTAACAAGCAAGCGAAGCTTTGGAAAGATCAAACGCATGTAATAAATGACGCCATTCGCTATTACAGCGCTTGGGTTGGTGATTATAAATATAACTCAGTAACTGCTGTGGAAGGTGCTCTTAAAGCGGGTGGGGGAATGGAATATCCTATGATTACGGTGATAGGAGGAGTGAGCTCCGAAAGTGAATTAGAGACGGTAATCGTACATGAAGTGGGCCACAATTGGTTTCAAGGGATGCTTGGTTCTAATGAACGTGTTTACCCTTGGATGGATGAAGGTATCAACTCCTATTATGAAAAGCGCTATACAGAATTAAAACATCAGGTGCCTCAACGTGCACGCAAAGGCTTTTTGAAAATGTTGGCGGTGCAGTTTAAAAATGGCTTTAATCTCTCAAGTGCAAGCTTTAATGGTAATACCTTAAATTATCTTGCGTATTTGTACAACGCTCGATTGAACCGAGATCAAGCTACCGGAGAACGTTCTGAGGTATTTACTACCCTTAATTATTTCTCGGATGTATATGCTAAAACACCACTCTTATTTAACTATTTGGCTGCTACCTTAGGGCAAGATTCCTTTGATCATATCATGCAGCAATACTTTAACGAATGGAGTCTTAAGCATCCGTATCCTTCTGATATTCGCGAAGTGTTTTTAAGAAATAATCCAAACCTTACTTGGTTCTTCGATCAATTAATTCCGGCAAATGAGAAGATTGATATGCATATCCATAAGGTGTTGAGCGATACCATTCATATTGGCAATTCAGCCTATTATAAAGTTTTAGTGGATAATAATAACCCTCGCGTTAGAACACCGTATACTATCGAAGCGATTCAAAAGGATTCTGTAGTGCGTAGTATTCCTTATGGAGGATTTCTAGGTCGTATGGACGTATTATTCCCTTATGGAACCTATGATCGTCTGCAAATTGATGCGAATTATACCATCCCTGAAGTAAATCGTCAGAATAATAGTTGGTACTTCAATAAATTCTTCCATCGCAGTCCGGGGTTCGCACCACGTCCAATTCTTGGTATTGAAAACCCGAATGTAAAGGCGCTTTATCTTGCTCCTGCGCTTATGTACAATCAGTATGATGGATGGCAAGTAGGTGTAGCGTTTTATAATCATGCCTTCCCGAATAAAGCATTTGAATTTGAATGTGCTCCTGTTTACGGCACGAGAAGTAAACAATTTGGTGGATTATACAGAGTCTCTTATAGTCTTCCTTTGGCTCCTAATAAATACATAGAAACGGTTCGACCGATACTTTTTGCTAAGCGTTTTACAGAAAGTAGTAATCTTCGTCAGTACACTGTTTTGCGTCCATCTATTGTTATTATTCCAAAGAATCCAAACCCGCGAAATAAGATTACGGAGCGTTACGAATTATCGGCAACTTTACTTGGCTTCGGCTCCGAAAGTAAATTACAACAGGCGGTATGGAACCCGTCTCCGATATTTGCGCTTACCTATCAATTAGAAAATCCGCATGTTTTCCATCCTTGGAATCTGTACTTCCGTCAAGAAATAATCGGACTATCCTCAAAAAGCTGGGCAGCATTGGAAGGTAAGTTTGTGCTTAATTCAAGCACGAGTGGTTTAGGTTCTAACCGAATTCAAATTAAAGCTAATCAAAAACGCAGTCTCCATTATCGACTCTTCGCTGGTTATGTAACCAAAGGGGCTACCTTGCAGTTGAGCAATTTTAACGGACAACAAGATTATCGTTACGATCAATATTTTATTGCGCGTACCGCTCAGTCAGGCTTCTGGTCGCATCAAGTTTTATTGCAAGAAGGTGGATTTACGGCTGCAACGCCTCTTTTAATCAATCAAGTTGGTATTTCTAATTCTTGGATGAGCACATTACGTCTTGCCTACGATTTGCCGGTGAAAGCTCCATTGCAAGTATATGGAACCATCGGTTATTTCGAATCTAAATACAAGTCGGTGAATAGACTGCAATATGAAGCGGGTATCGCCTTTCATATAGGCACCTTCGTACAAGTCTTTTTACCTATTTGGATCTCTTCTGATTTTGAGCAATACTATAACAAACTCTATTCTGCTTCTAATTTGCCTAAAAATCTATTACATCGAATCAGCTTCTCGCTTGATTTGAAGTCATTAGATGTTTTTGAGATGACTCGAACTATTAACTTCTAAATTGTACATTTGTCTATTATGCGTTATACTGCTTTTTTTCTGACGATATTATTATGCTCAACAACACTTGTTTTCGGACAATCGAACGATTCGCTTGCCTTAGATAAAGTGATTGCCGTTGTCGATAATAAAATTATTCTACAATCCGATTTACAGGTTCAGTTGGCGCAAATGAAGGCGCAAGGAGGTGCTATTCCTCCGAATGCAGAATGCTTATTGTTCGGTCAAATGTTGATGCAAAAGTTGCTGGTAGCACAAGCCAACAAAGATTCTGTCATGGTTACGCCGGAGGAAGTGGAATCTGAATTGGATCGTCGAATGAGCTATTTCATTCAGCAAATAGGATCGCGTGAGCGTTTGGAGGAATATTATAAAAAGCCAATTGTAAAGTTAAAAGAAGAGTTTAGAGAAGCGATTACCGATCAATTACAATCGCAGCGCATGCAACAAAAGGTGGCTGGCGAAGTAAAAGTGTCTCCGATGGAGGTTCGTCAGTTTTTTGACAAAATACCGAAGGATTCTTTGCCCTTGATTTCTGCACAATTAGAAATTGGTGAAATTATTTTAACGCCGAAAGTTTCTATCGAAAGTAAAGAGGAGGCAAAGCAAAAGTTAATGGATATCAAAAAGCGAATTGTAGACTACGGTTTGTCTTTTGAAAACCAAGCGAAGCTTTATTCAGAAGATCCAGGTTCTGGTCCTAGAGGAGGTGATTTAGGTATGGTGTCTCGTGGAGATATGGTGCCTGAATTCGAAGCGGCGCTATTCAAATTGAAAGACGGGCAGGTAAGTAATATTGTGGAAACACAATATGGTTATCACATCATTAAAATGATAAGCCGTCAAGGGGAAAAGGCAAAGGCGAAGCATATTCTAATTACACCTAAATCTCGTCCTGCAGATTTGGAATATGCTAAATCACGCTTAGACTCGGTCTATAGATGGTTGATTCACGATTCCATAGAATTTAGTATTGCTGTGAGCCGTTATACATCGGATGAAAATTCTAAACTAAGCGGCGGCATGATGATGGACCCTGCTTCAGGAACCACTTTATTAGATGTAGCGAATATCGCACCAGACGTGTTCTTTTATATTGATACCATGGCTGTCGGTCGTTTTAGCAAGCCCCATTTCTGTAAAACAAAAGAAGGTAAAGACGCCGTTCGAATTTTGTACTTACGTAATCGTACAGCCCCGCATCAATTATCTGTAGCCACAGACTATGCTAAATTACAAGAGTTGACACAGCAGGATAAACAAGATCATATTCTTAAAAACTGGATTCACAAGACGGTTGCTAAGAATTATATTCAAATCGACCCTGCTTATCAGAACTGCCCTGCAGCAATTGATTTCATACAAAAATAAGATTGATACTATGTACGCTAATGATGTCGAAGCCGTAAAGGCTTTTAATGAATCGGTTAAACAATTACGCGCTGAAATAGGCAAAGCGATTATTGGACAGCAAGATGCCGTTGATAAAGTATTAATGGCTATTTTTTGTAATGGACACTCTCTATTAGTTGGCGTGCCCGGATTAGCAAAAACACTTTTAGTGAAATCTATTAGTGATGTGCTTGATTTGTCTTTCAAGCGCATTCAGTTCACGCCAGACTTAATGCCTTCGGATATTACAGGTACTGAAATCTTGAACGAACAACGTCAGTTCAAGTTTATTCCTGGACCCTTATTTGCAAACATCCTTTTGGCGGATGAGATCAATCGTACTCCTCCAAAAACACAATCCGCTTTGTTAGAAGCAATGCAGGAACGTTATGTAACCGTTGGCGGTCAAATGCACGCGTTGCCTTCTCCATTCTTTGTTTTGGCAACCCAAAATCCAATTGAACAAGAAGGAACCTACCCATTACCAGAAGCACAATTGGACCGTTTTATGTTTCAATTAACACTGGATTATCCGAGCTTCAAAGAAGAGGTAGAAGTGGTTAAGAATACAACCAGTGCGCATCAAGTGCAACTAAAGAAAATAGTCTCTGCGGAGCAAATTCAATATTTTCAACAACTCATTCGTCGTATGCCAATGGCGGATAATGTATTGGAATATGCCGTTAAATTGAGCGCTTCGACACGACCAAATTCCGAATTAGCGAATGATCTAGTGAAGAAATATATTGCATGGGGCGCTGGACCGCGTGCCTCTCAGTATTTAGTATTAGGCGCTAAATGTCATGCCGCGATGCAAGGTAAGTTTGCTCCTGATCAAGAGGATGTGCGTGCGGTTGCAGAAGCTGTATTACGTCATCGTGTGGTGGCTAATTATAAGGCTGAAGCAGAAGGAGTGAGTTTGCAGCGTATTCTTACTTCTTTATACTAAACCGATTCTATTATGCAGTTTTTGCATCCTGGATATTTGTGGTTTCTTTCTTTAATGGCGATCCCCGTTGTAATTCATCTTTTCAACTTTCGTCGCTATAAAGTATTGCAGTTTTCTAATTTTAGATTTTTGCAACAACTACAACAGGAGAGTGATCAACGCAATAAAATAAAGCATTGGCTTGTTTTAGCTGCAAGGATGCTCATGATTGCATGTTTGGTAATGGCCTTTGCGCAACCCTTTATCCCTTTTACCAATCAGGCTGCTCAGAAGCCATCCTTGATTAGTGTTTATTTGGATAATTCTTTCAGCATGCGCAATACGAATAATGGCGTTGCGAATTTCGAACTTGCTCGAAGAAAGGCTATTGAGATTATTAAAGCACAATCTGAATCAGCTCAAATCCAGGTATTAAGCGCTTCTTGCTTCGGACATGAACAACGCGTTCTTTCCAAAAAAGAAGCCTTGCAATATGTTGAAGAGTTGGGAATAGTTCCGGCTTCGCCAAATTGGAATAGCATTTTAGAAAAACAGAAGGATGTTATTGAAACCAATAAATCCGCAAATACTTATTGTTATTACCTCTCCGACTTTCAAGCCAAGGAGGTCAATTTTACTGCATTTGCCAACGATTCAAGTATTCATACTGTTGCCATACCTTTTTTAGCCAATTCAAAAGCTAATATCGCCATTGATACCTGTTGGCTAGCACAACCCATTCAGATGCAAGATCAAGCGAGTAATTTACTTGTGCGCATTCGCAATTATGGCGAGGACGCAGCTGAAAATGTACGCCTCAGCCTGACGTTGAATAATGAGCAAAAATATGTTGGTGCTGTAAGTATCGCCGCAAAATCAACGCATATTGATACGATTCCAATAGCTGTTCACCAAACAGGCTATACTAAAGGCTTATTACATATCAATGACGAGCCAATCAACTTCGATAATGATTATTACTTTACGCTAGAGGTAAAATCTAGCTTTAAGGTGTATTGTATCGCTTCATCAAATAATAGTGCGTTTAAAGCATTAGCTGCAGGATTCAAAAATGCCGAATTTGTTTTTAGCGATTATAATCATATCAACTATAATCAAATTGAAGAGGCGGATGTTTTAATCTTACAAGATGCCACCACTGTAAATGGGGGAGTGCAAGCAGCCATTGAGAAACGAACCAAAACACGCGGACTAAGCTTAATTCTATTTCCATCAGATAAAGGGGTGGAGGATTTAAACGCTTTTCTACAGCCTTATTCCGTTCAATTGGGCAAGAAATATAGCCCTGTTGGTTTGCAGCCTATAAGTGTTCAAAATCCTTTCTTTAAGGATATGTTCCGCAAGATCGATGAGTCCATGGAAATGCCAAGCATCGCTAGTGCCTTCACGTTGAATGCTTCCATTCAAGAAGGGGTGAATGTCGATGCCTTATTAAAAACAAAAGAAGATGCGGCCATCTTACTTGCGGCCAAGAAAGCTAACCTTACTTTATTTGTATTTGGCTTTTCTTTGTCAAGTGAGAATAGCAACTTCTCGCGTAAAGCACTCTTCGCACCGATGATCGCTAAAATGATGTTGTCTTCCTCCGATAGCAAACCTTTGGCTTACGACCTTGGCGCTTCGCGTTCCATTGAATTACCTTATTCCTCAGATAATGCTGAAGTGGCCTATCATTTGAAATCCGCTTCGGTAGATATTATCCCCGAACAAAGAATTATCGGACAAAGCCTTTTTATAAATATTCATCAACAACTCGAAAAACCGGGTACCTATACACTTGGTGATAAATCGCAAGCTTATACCTTATCCTTCAATTATAGTAGAAATGAATCCGCTCCAGTAGAGGCGCAAAATGTCGAGAATTGGGCCAACGCCATAAACGCCACGGTCATTGCAGCAGACGTCGCTAATGCGGGCGTAGTAGCCAAACAAATACAAGAAGGAATCCACTATTGGCAGTGGCTACTAGTCCTTGCTTTGTGTTTTATTCTGATTGAAATCGTCTTGCTCCGTTACTGGCGCTAGTGCTTCAATAAATTGATACCATCCATTTCATTAGGCACCGCTATCCCCATCCAATTTAGAATGGTTGGTGCAAGATCCGCTAATTTGCCACTACTTAAATCATAGTCGTTCGCTTGCGGGTCGATAAAGAATAATGGAACAGGATTTAAGGAATGCGCTGTATTCGGACTGCCATCGGGGTTTACCATGAAATCGGCATTGCCATGATCTGCAGTAAGAAAAATACTATATCCCTTTTTTAAGCCTAGCTCTACAATTTGTTCTACACACTTGTCTACCGTAGCTGCCGCTTTCATTGCAGCACTGAATACTCCTGTGTGACCGACCATATCCGTGTTTGCAAAATTCAAACAAATGAAATCTACTTGGCTAGCTTCTAATTCGGGAAGAATTGCGGCCGTAATTTCAGGGGCACTCATCTCCGGCTGTAAGTCGTAGGTGGCTACTTTCGGAGACGGAATCAATATTCTCTTTTCTCCTTCAAAAACAAGCTCTCTTCCGCCATTGAAAAAGAAAGTGACATGCGGATATTTTTCAGTCTCGGCAATACGTATCTGTGTTTTCCCTGCATTGGAGAGCACTTCACCCAAGGGCAAATGGACATTGTCTTTATCGAACAATACTCCAATGTTTTTGAAACTGTCGTCGTAGCGCGTCATGGTTACATAATGCAAATCGTTTATTGTTTGCATCCCGAATTCTGGAAACTCCGCTTGCGTTAAACACTGTGTAATCTCTCTGCAACGATCGGTTCTGAAGTTAAAGCAGATCACCGCGTCGCCTGCCTCTATCGGCGCAAACTCCGTTTCGTGGCGATGTGCCAACATAAATTCGTCCGTAATATTGGCTGCATAACTTTCCGCTATTGCGTCTTGCCAATTATGCACTGCTTTCCCTTCTCCTTTCGTCAATAAATCATAGGCAAGCTTTACTCTTTCCCAACGCTTGTCGCGATCCATAGCATAGTAACGGCCAATCGCAGATGCAAGGTGTACCTGATTCTTTGAACATAAATCTTCCGCAACTTTAAGAAAGCCTTTACCGCTTTTAGGGTCGGTATCTCGTCCATCCATAAAGGCATGTAAATAAACCTTGTCTAAGGCAGATTCTTGAATTTCTTTCATTAGATAATTCAAATGACTCATGGAAGAATGTACGCCACCATCTGATAGCAAGCCCATGATATGTAACTTGCAGCCTGTTGCCTTCACATGCTGTAGGAGCGATTGAAAATTAGGGTTGTTTTTCAACTGTCCCTCACGCAAGGCGATTTCTATTTTTACTAGATCTTGATAAATGACTCTTCCTGCGCCTAGGTTAAGATGTCCTACTTCGCTATTACCCATCTGTCCTTCCGGCAGTCCGACTTTTTCGCCGTAGGTAATCAATTCGCTATGCGGGAAGCGCTTGTATAGGCTATCCACAAAAGGTGTTTCTGCACAAGAGATGGCATCCGTTTTGTCGCCCATCCCTTTACCCCAACCATCCATAATCAATAAAATGACCTTTTTATTTTGCATAACTTTGAAGAATCGAAAAAATGAAACAACTTTACAACACGCGCCGTGTTCTTGGCATAAAATTAGCTAGAATTTTAACGCTCTTCAAATTAGACCTATGATTTTTAACACAAAACAAAAAATGAAGCACTTTATCAGCATGATTATCCTCATGACTGTTATGGCTATTCCTGCCTTCGCAGGGGTATTAGAATCGGTTACAGCGGCTTTGAAACGTCACAATGCCTCTGAATTGGCTGCTTTTTTCGATAGCAGTGTAGATCTAACCATTTTGAATAACGAGTCGAATTATAGCAAGAAACAAGCGGAGGTTATCATTCAGCGTTTCTTTAACGATAACGGAGCCACTGGTTTTACCCTTACGCATCAAGGTAAATCACCTGATGGCTCGATGTATGGAACTGGTAATTTGACTACAGCTAAAGGAACCTTTAAAGTGTACTTTTTTCTTAAAAAGAGTGGCGCTGGCAGCGTGATCCAAGAGTTGCGGTTTGAAAATTAAACAGAGGCGGTTTTATACCGCCTTTTTTGTGGATAATCCGTACCTTTCAACAGCTTCTTTTTCTTTATTTTGCATCATAATATCGAATAACCTTGCGCTCCTTTATTTTCTCTAAGACTTTCCTCAAACAGCTTGGCCTTGCCATTGTCGCAGTGATTCTGTTGGTGTGGCTTTTTTTAATTGGATTGAGTTGGCTCACCCATCATGGGGAAGCAATTAATGTTCCGCAAATTAAAGGCTTAACATTCGACAAGGCAGAAGATATTCTCGATGAAAGAGGATTGGATATCGTAGTGATGGATTCCACATTCGTTTTAGGGAAAAAGCCAGGAATGATTTTAGAGCAGGATCCGAAGCCAAATACGCCCGTAAAGCCTGGACGAAAGATCTATGTGTCAATTCAAGTTACTTGTCCGCCTTTCATCAAAATGCCGAACCTTAAAGACGCCTCTATGCGTCAGGCTGCAATGATGCTAAAAAGCAGCGGTTTGAATATGGGACGAATCATTTACAAGCCTGACTATGCAAATAATGTGGTGCTTGAAATGCAATACAAAGGACGCAGCATCGGAGCAGGTACTGAAATTCGTAAAGGTTCCTATATCGATTTAGTTATTGCCAATGGGGTAGGAAGTGATGAAATTATGGTGCCTGAATTAGTGGGCTTATCATTGGAAGAAGCGCGTCTCTTGTTGAATGAAAGTAAGATTTCATTAAGTGCGGTTATTTTCGACAAAGATGTGAATGATACTACTACAGCGGTAATTTGGAAACAAAGTCCTGATATCTACACCGGTAGTGGTGAGTTGCGTAAAATACATCTTGGCTCTCCTTTGGATATTTGGTTGACGAACGATTTAAGCAAAGTAGACGCACATAGCGACTCTACTAGCCGAGTTCAAGACGTTCAATTGCACGAAGAATAAAAATTCTATGAAGTTCCGTCTCGCGTTACTGGGATTCATTTTGATGATTAGCTTAAGCAGCTTTTCACAAGAGACCTTGTACGCGTATCGCTTTAGTGCGCGGCAACAAGCTCCTGCCAGCAGTCTTCATTACAAAAATTTAGGCTTGCCTTTTTTCGATGATTTCTCGTGGAATCATATTTTACCATACAATAGCAATAATCCAGATCCTTCCCTTTGGGATAATCGCGGCGCGTGGTTAAATACCAATATGCCGATACTGGCTCCTTCCTTTGGTGTTTTAACCTTGGATGGACTAACGAGTGGCGGAGAGCCCTATTCTTGGATTGCCAATGCAGGCGGACCAGCAGATACTGTGTATTCTCAGAAAATCGATCTATCTGTGCAGCTTCCTAGCGATTCTATTTACTTTTCTTTTTTTTATGAGCCACAAGGAAATGGCGACTATCCAGATGTTGGCGATTCGCTAGTGCTCGAATTTTATAATTCAAATGGCGATTGGGTACAAATGTGGGGAATGGATGGATACAGTAGCGCCCCTGCTAACGCGAGCTATTTTACCACGGTATTGATCCCCATTTATCGTTTAGATTTTTTACATCCTGATTTTCGTTTTCGCTTCCGCAACTATGCAACCTATGGTAATAACGACCATTGGAATATCGACTATGTGAAGGTGGCTGCTAATAGAAGCTATACGGATGTCTACGTGAGCGATGAGGCTTTCACGCAAGCACCGAGTAATTTTCTAAAGCGCTATACCGTCATGCCGTGGGAGCAATATATGAGCAACCCAAGTGCGGAGTCCAATGTGATCATGTCGATGCCCATTATTAATAATTGGAACACTACGCGTAATACTAGCTATGGGATGAAGCAGTATGAGTGGCCTACGCAAACTTTATTACACAGTTTTCAAGGTCCTTCCATTGCCGTTAATCCACTTTCGCTTGCCTCGCCAACACCGGTGGATTCTTGTAACTTGAAATGGCCTGCCAATGCCTTACAGAATTACCCTGTGAATGCAAAGTGTGAGCGCTATTTAGCAAACAAGTTCTTCTTCAATTCAGGTGCGCCAGAGTATAATAACAATGATACTTTAATTGCTTTGCAGAAATTCGCGCCCTATTTCGCTTATGATGACGGAAGCGCCGAATGGGCGTATGCATTGACAGGGAATAGTGCACGCTTGGCCTACGCATTTACCATTAATCAGGCAGATACTTTGACGGCTATTCAAATGCATTGGGCCCATATTATGAAAGACAATTCTAAGCTGCTTTTTAATTTAAAAGTTTGGCAGAGTCTTGATTTTGCTAATGCGGTGAATGACGTCGAATTGCGTACGATGAAGTTCTGTAAACCTGTCTATGTGGATGCGCTTTATGATTCGATCAATGGCATGACCACCTATAAAATTGATACTCCGTTTATCGTTCCTGCAGGGACCTTTTATATTGGCTGGGAGCAGTTGCAAGCAGATCCAATGAATATCGGGTTTGATGTGAACAATGATTCGCATACCAAATTATGGTACGATGCGGGATTAGGTTGGACCAATTCCATTATTAACGGAGCGGTAATGATGCGTCCTTATTTTGGCACTGATTGTTTGCCTGCCGTTTCAACCGAAGTTCCAAACGTATTACCACAGGAAGGTTTGCAGATTTATCCAAACCCAGGAAATAGTTTACATCTTCGCAATGCGAATAATTTTATGCAATGTGTTTTTGTATATGATTTGCAAGGGAAACTGCTTTTGCAATCGCAAATAGAAGCGAATAGAGAAGTAACATTTGCTACAGAAGAATGGCCTAACGCTTGCTATCTTGTGCGTGCGCAGGCTTCTAATGGGCAGATTCAAACGTATAAATGGATTAAAACAAACTAAAATCATGGCTAACATTACAGTTCAAGAATTAAAAGAAAGAATGGATAAAGGCGAGCAATTGACCATTATCGACGTTCGTGAAACGTATGAATTCGAAGAAGGAAACATTCCTGGCGCTACGAATATTCCATTGGCCTTGGTGCCATTAAAATTGGAAGATCTCGAGCAATATCGTAACGAAGAATTGATTATGCAATGTCGTAGCGGAGCGCGTAGTGCAGCAGCTACGCAAGTATTAATGAGCAATGGTTTTACTAATGTGCGTAATTTGGAAGGAGGGATCCTTGCTTGGAACGCATTAAATAACGCTTAATCGAATAACAAAATCTGAGTATGAAATTTATATCTCATTTGGTAGAAGGGGAGGATCGCTTAGCCCTATTAATTAACGATCGCATTTATGATTTGCATGATATCGATGCTCGTTTGCCTAATAATATGCAGTTCTTGTTGTACGATTGGGAAGATAGCATTGATATGATTCGTGTATTACATGATGAGATCAAAGCTGGCAATCGTACGGTTCGTTCGAAAAGCGTTGATGAGGTGTTATGGTTGGCGCCAGTGCCTCATCCTAGCTCTTGTCGTGATGGCTATGCCTTCCGTCAGCACGTGGCTGCTGCGCGTCGTAATCGTGGCGTTCCTATGATTGCGGAGTTCGACAGCTATCCAATTTTCTACTTTACGAATCATAATGCGATTCAAGGTCCCGGAGAAATCGAGTGTATGCCCGATCATTTCAAGAAATTGGATTTCGAATTAGAAGTAGCAATAGTAGTAAATAAGCGCGGCCGCAATATCACTGCAGAAGAAGCCGATGATTATATTGGTGGATTCATGATTATGAATGACATGTCTGCGCGTACCTTACAAATGGAAGAAATGCTATTGAATCTAGGACCTGCAAAAGGGAAGGATTTTAGCACCGTAATTGGACCGTGGTTAGTGACGCCAGATGAGTTAGAAGATCGCCTGGTGCCTGCAAAAGAAGGGCATGTAGGCAATAATTATAACCTTGCAATGAAATGCTGGGTGAATGGCGTTCAAGTAAGTGAAGGGAATGTCGCACAGATGGATTGGACCTTTGCCGAAATCTTAGAGCGTTGTGCTTATGGCGTGGATATTCTACCGGGTGATGTAATCGGTTCTGGTACCGTAGGAACAGGTTGTTTCTTGGAATTGAATGGTACAGGAAAGTTGAATGACCCAAATTATCCGGAACAATGGTTGCAAGATGGCGACGAGGTGGTGATGGAAATCGAAGGTTTAGGTCGTTTGGTGAATACCATTAAAAAGGTCGACACTGATTTCTCTATCTTGGCTAAGAAGAAATAGCTTTAGAATCGTTTGGATACGATGAAATAAAAAGCCTCCTTGAATCTCAAGGAGGCTTTTTTATAGGCTTAAATGTGTGTTTTAGGGTAGGGGCATGAAAAAGCCCTTCACTTCTGCAATGCAAAAGGAAGGGCCTTTAAATAGTTTGAGGAGCTATTATCCTTTTACTGTAGCAACAACAGCTTTGAAAGCTTCAGGGTTGCTAGCAGCTAAGTAAGCCAAAGTTTTACGATTCAATTCGATATTCTTTGTCTTCATAGCACCGATGAACTTAGAGTAGCTCATACCTTCTTCACGAAGGGCTGCATTGATACGGGCAATCCATAAAGCGCGGTAGTCGCGTTTTTTTACTTTACGGCCTACGTAAGAGTAGGTTAATCCTTTTTCAACGGAGTTTTTGGCTACCGTCCATACATTTTTACGTTTACCAAAGCTACCTTTGGCCAACTTCAATATTTTCTTTCTCTTAGCGCGAGAGGCAACGGCGTTGACTGAACGAGGCATTTTTCTTCTCTTTTAGTGGTTCGTTAATAATTAGATACAAAGCATTGCAGATACACGATCCATATCGGTTGTGTGCACTAATCCTGCACGACCTAATTGCTTTTTACGGTCAGTAGCTTTTTTAGTCAAGATGTGACGTTTGAAAGCTTTACTGCGTTTTACTTTACCTGTGCCTGTAAGCTTAAAGCGTTTTTTGGCAGAGGAGTTTGTTTTCATTTTTGGCATACCTCAAAAAATTTGGAATCGCAAAAGTAACACATTTTTTAAAAGAAACAAGTTTTTTACACTTATTTCTGTTCATTTTCTACACTTTCCATGCTTCTGCAGCCAGGAACACGATCACGAAGTTGTCGAATGACCCCTTCAACCAATGCATCCGGACAGCTAGCACCACTGCTAATCAGTACTTTAACTTCTGATTTTTGTGGAAGAAATTGTTCTGTTCTCAATTCTTTTTTATCATGAAAATGCCAGTGTTTAATACTGCCATCTGCTTGCATCTCCTCTTCACTGCTGATATAATAGGTCGGTAATACTTCCTCACATAGTTCAACCAAATGGCTAGTATTACTGCTATTATAACCGCCTACCACAATGGCTAAATCAGCCTCTTGTTTCAATAGGTTTCTCACGGCAGTTTGATTGTCATTAGTGGCATAACAAAGCGTATCACGCGTGTCGGCAAAGTGCGCTTGTACCGGAGCATTCGGATACTTTTGTGTAACCACCTCTTTTAAATAATCGGCAATAGATTGTGTATCACTCGCAAGCATAGTCGTTTGATTCACCACCCCGATTTTTTCAAAGTCTTTGCTGACGTCAAAACCTTCTGAGTATTGCCCTTTGAACTCTTCTAGAAAAAGTGACCCATCCTTTTCTCCACGGATATAAGCCGCCAAATTAATCGCTTCTTGCATATCGTTAATGACCACCGATGGGGTATGGGAACGACTGTGTGAAAACGTAGCACGCGTTTCTTCGTGTTTCGGCTTGCCATGGATGATGACTGTATAACCCTGCTCACCAATTTGCTCGGCTTTATTCCAAACGCGCTCTACAAATGGGCAGGTGGTATTGTATTGAATCGGCGAGATGCCAATTTTGCTTAATCTGTCTGCAATTTCTAAGGTTGTTCCGAAGGCCGGAATAATCACCACATCTTCGCTAGTTAATTCTTCCCAGGCAACCAACTGTTTGCCATGAGTATCCATCAAGAATTGCACGCCACGCGCTTGTAAATCGTCATTCACCTGCGGGTTGTGAATCATTTCACTCAATAAGAAAATACGCTTGCCAGGGTTCTCTTCCACCGCACGAAATGAAATCTCAATCGCATTCTCAACACCATAGCAAAAGCCAAAATGACGAGCGAGGTATATCTTCAATGGACCAAAATCCAATAGAGTAGGGGTAAAGTCTTTCTTTAACTTATCTGCTGCCTTGCGATTTGCTTTAATAGCAGAGATCATCGGGCTACGATAGATTATTGGGACATTGAAGCTTTTCATAAATTAAACTTTTTACTGTGTACACATAAATAGCGTTCGACCGCTAATTGTTTACGACCTTGTGAAAATTGACCTTCCTTGGCCATTTCTACCAATTCGCTGATTAAATGTAATTGTTGGTCTCTATCGAGATTGGAATTGTCTATTTCGATAGCGTCTTCTGCCTTACGGAGCGGACTTTCAGCGCGAGTACTGTCTATTCTGTCTCTTTCTGCTAAGTTTTGTAATACGGTATCCAAATCCATTTCTTCGCCTTTCTGACGATATTCTAAAAGACGACGCTGTGCGCGAATCAATGGATGCGCAGTAAGGAATATCTTTAGTTCTGCATGCGGAAAAACGGTAGTGCCAATATCACGACCATCCATTACAATCCCTTTCTTTTCGCCCATTCGTTGCTGTTGCTTCACCATGGCTATGCGTACAGGCTTCAAGGCGCTGACCGGACTCACCATTTGAGAAATCTCCATCTGACGAATGGCAGCTTCGACGTTTTCGTTATTTAAAAAAGTAGCAGGTAAGCCATCCGCTTGATATTCAAAATGAATATGAATATGGTTTAGGGCCGCTTCTACGGCTTCGTTATTTTGAAGATCAATATTGTGGCGTATGAAATAGAGTGTCACCGCACGATACATCGCGCCGGAATCGATGAAGATATAGCTAAGCTGTTTGGCTAACTGCTTAGCAACGGTACTTTTACCGCAAGAGGAGAACCCGTCTATCGCTACAATAATTGGCTTTGGCATAACAAGGTGCTAAGGTACGCAATCACCTTCAAACTTCATCAATCATCTCCCGAATATTCGGGACATCATTCATCATTCATCAACGGCTCTAAAGAGCCGTCCTATTGATTGTATAAAAATTTATTTCATTCAGTTTCGTGAGGACACGAACCTGAAATTGGGGAGGCCTCATTATTAAACGAGTCCAATTTTTCAGGACATGACATTTTTAATCTTTAATTATTCATTATTCATCATTCATTATTCATCAATTTAGGAGATTTTACTCCAATCCGTACTCGACTTACGTTGTAAGGATAAATGATAACGCAATGCCGCATGTTCTGGGCGTTCCATGAGCGCGTCGGCGGATAATAATTCAATAGCGGTTTCGCGGGCAGCCTGCAGGATAGCTTGATCCTGACTAAGGTCGGCTAATCTGAAACTCAATACACCACTTTGTTGGGTGCCACTCATATCACCAGGGCCGCGGAGCTTAAGGTCGACTTCCGCAATCTTAAAGCCGTCATTCGTCTCTACCATCGTCCGCATCCTAGTACGTGCTTCGTTACTCAACTTGTGGCCTGTCATTAGGATACAAAACGATTGTTCACCACCACGACCTACACGTCCGCGTAGCTGATGTAATTGTGAAAGTCCGAAACGTTCGGCGCTTTCGATCACCATCACCGTTGCATTCGGAACATTCACGCCCACCTCGATTACCGTTGTGGCCACCATAATTTGTGTTTCGCCTTTTGCAAAGCGTTGCATCTCCCATTCTTTATCTTCTGCCTTCTGTTTCCCATGGACGATGCTCACCTGATATTGCGGCGACGGGAAAGCGCGCACGATACTTTCATAACCGTCCATCAGGTCTTTATAATCCATCTTCTCACTTTCTTCGATCAAGGGGTAGACTACATAAACCTGCCTTCCTTTAGCGATTTCATCACGCATAAAGCCAAACACTTGCAGGCGATGACTGTCATTGAAATGTTGTGTTTTAATCGCCTGACGTCCTGGAGGCAATTCGTCGATTACGCTCACTTCTAGGTCGCCATAGAGGGTCATGGCCAAAGTCCTTGGGATAGGCGTTGCCGTCATGATTAGGATATGCGGCTTCAGCGTACCTTTCTGATGTAAGGCGGCTCTTTGCGCTACACCGAATTTATGTTGTTCATCGACCACCGCCAATCCGAGCTTGTCGAATTGTACTTTATCTTCGATAAGGGCGTGCGTGCCGATGAGAATGGGGATCTCTCCATTTTGTATTCCTTCTAATAAGGGCCTGCGTTGTGCTGCTTTGGTAGAGCCGGTGAGCAAGCCTATCTTAATACCTAAGGGCTCTGCATAGCCCGACAAGGTTTGGAAGTGTTGTTTAGCGAGGATTTCTGTCGGCGCCATAAGACAGGCTTGGTAGCCATTGTCGATAGCCATCAACATGGATAAAAATGCGACCATCGTTTTTCCACTTCCTACATCGCCTTGTACGAGACGATTCATTTGTTTGCCATAAATGATATTCTGACGAACTTCCTTCAGCACCCTTCGTTGCGCATTGGTGAGCGAGAAAGGGAGATGATGGTCGAGGTATTGTTGTAAGAGCGGACCAACAGCTTTTAGCACGGGGCCTTGTTCGGTTCTGTCGTGATGCCCTTTCAAGCGAAGGATGCTCATCTGGTTAAGGAAGAGTTCTTCGAATTTGATACGACGCTGTGCTTGTTTTAGCTGTTCTTCATCATGCGGATAGTGGATCCATTTGAATGCGTCGCAGCGTCCACAAAGTTTGAATTTTTGTAAGACCCATGCGGGTAGTATTTCAGGGAGATCGTTGCTGCTAATACCACTAACTAATTGTTTCGTTAGTTTGGCAATTGCTTTGGTGGCTAATCCTCTTTGTTTGAGCTTTTCTGTGCTTGAATAGACCGGGAATAGGCCCACTTGCGAATCGCGATCTTGTGCCGCGAGTTCGATTTCTGGATGACTGAAATTAAAACGGCTGTTGAATAGTTGCGGTTTGCCGAATACCACGTATTCCTGACCGTGTAAGATAGATTTTTCTAGCCATTGCACTCCTTGAAACCAGACAAGCTCGATGGTGCCGCTTTCGTCTTTTAGTTTTACCACTAAACGTTTTTGTCGCGGCGAGCCAATGACTTCTTTCGAGGTGACGATCCCTTTCAGCTGATAGTACATCTCTTCGTTGTCGACCTCTTTGACCTTGCTAAACTTGGTGCGGTCGGCATAGCGGAAGGGGAAGTGAAAGAGCAGGTCTTCTCCGTTATGTAATTCAAGTTCCTTTGCCAGCAGTTCGGCGCGCTGTGGCCCGACGCCTTTTAGGTAGGCGAGTGGACTGCTAAGAATGGAAGGGTTGAAAGACATGCTGCAAATATAAAATTAAAAACCCCGAGACATATCGTGAATCGGGGTTTTACTTAAGTTTTGGTTCAAATTCTAATCATTATGGAATTTCGAACCAAGAATTTTGTCTTCCGCCTCGACTTTTTCCATAAGCACCTTTGTTGGCGTTGTGTTAAAGTCAATGCCCTTCAAATCTTTATCGTCATTGTAAACTCGATCGATAGAAAATGTATAGTCAGACCAAAGGGTAGGAACAAAGATATAGTCGAACCAGTTACTGCACTCTTCTTCCCAAAGTTCTAGTCCATACACTTGATTCTCCTTTAATTCAGTATTGCTGTAAATGTTTTTGATATTGCCTACAAACCCATCGCGTTCAAGAACGGAGAACTGATAGCTGTATTTGAAATTGCTAGTAATTCCTGTGCTGAATTGACCAACCTCTTTCTTGTTTATTTTTACAACTACTGTTTCCCAGTCTTTATCAAAAATCATGTTGCCTACTAACAATCCAAGTAGATAGATGAATAGTAAATAAAATACAAGGGTGTCGATGCTTATCTTCTTCATTTTTATGAATTTATATTCGTAAGATACAAAAAAATGCTTATAAAATTAAAAACCCCGAGACACATCGTGAATCGGGGTTTTTGTCTGCGGTGCGGACGGGACTCGAACCCGCGACCTCCGCCGTGACAGGGCGGCATTCTAACCAACTGAACTACCGCACCACGCGGTTGAAGCGGGTGCAAAGATACGAACACTTTTTGTTTCTCCAAATATTTTTTAAGAAAATTTCTGAACTATTCTGTTGTACTTTTGTTCTACCCTTTATATCCAATCATTAAACATGTTTTACCTAACCCGTCGCGAGCATTTTAACGCCGCCCATAAGCTTTCTAACCCAAATTGGACCGAAGAACAGAATAAAACCGTATTCGGAGGCTGTGCCAATCCGAATTGGCATGGGCATAATTATACACTATGGGTAACCGTTAAAGGAAATGTAAATCCGGAAACGGGCTTCGTAATGAATATGCGCGACCTCAGCAAGGTAATCAATGAACAGGTGATCAAACATATCGATCACAAAAACCTCAATTTGGATGTTCCTTTTCTACAAGGTATCATGCCTTCGACAGAAAATGTGGCCAAAGCTATCTGGGACCAAATGGCCCCTCATATTGAAGGAGGAATCTTGCATTGCGTAAAATTGCAGGAAACGGAAAATATTTTTGTGGAATACTACGGAGAATAAAAATTAAACTAAACATATGCAAGAGAAAGTGGAATTAACCCCGACAATGGAAGCTATTGCCAAGCAATACAAACTCGTCCTTTCTGAAATTGGTGAAAATCCAGAAAGAGAAGGTTTGTTGAAAACGCCTGAACGCGTGGCAAAGTCATTGTCCTACCTTACTGGTGGTTATAAAATGTCTGCCGCTGATATTATTCAATCCGCTTTATTCAAAGAAGAAGTGAGTGAAATGGTAGTGGTGAAGGATATCGAGATTTATAGCATGTGTGAACATCATATGTTGCCTTTCTTCGGAAGAGCGCATATTGCCTATATTCCAAATGGTCAAATCATTGGACTGAGCAAAATAGCGCGTGTAGTAGAAGTATTTGCACGTCGTTTACAAGTGCAAGAGCGTCTGACGAACGAAGTATTAGTGGCTTTGGAAGAAGGCTTGAAGCCATTTGGCGTTGCCGTGGTTATCGAATGTCAACACTTATGTATGATGATGCGTGGTGTACAGAAACAAAATTCAAGTACTACTACCTCCGCATTCACAGGCGTTTTCAAAAATCAGGCTACTCGTTCTGAATTCTTAAGACTTATTTCGAAGAGTTTACACTAATCATGGCCATTAATGTTGATAGCTATCAGCAAATAAAAAAGTCTTTCGGCGGCAAGCAGGTACAACTGGTTGCCGTTTCGAAAACGAAACCCATTGAAGATATTCAAGGGTATTACGACATGGGACAGCGTGATTTCGGTGAAAACTATGTCCAGGAGTTTGTCGAAAAAGTACCCGTGCTACCGGCTGATATACGTTGGCACTTCATCGGACATCTGCAACGTAATAAGGTCAAATTGGTGATTCCGCATGTGTATCTTATACATGGTGTCGTCTCTGAGCGACTGCTGAGTGAGATTCAAGAGGAAGCGGCCAAAGCGAATTTAAGGGTAAATGTCTTGTTACAGCTTTTTGTAGCGCAGGAAGAAACAAAGTTTGGATTCGATCTATCCGAATTCGAAGGGATTATTACTGATTTATCAAGATGGCCTAATGTCAATGTCCTTGGCGTTATGGGGATGTCCTCGGTGACAGAAAATACAGAACAGATTCGTTCTGAATTTAAAGCCTTAAAACAGGAATCGGATCGATTAGTCGCCTTAAATCCCGCCGCAAACATCCTATCCATGGG